>OGZI01001711.1_pt1 | contig 20578 bp, 16 predicted proteins | sample 1576711 | NCBI WGS metagenome assembly OGZI01 (sample SAMEA3541482, study PRJEB24748) | human gut metagenome | biome: human gut; feature: human-associated habitat; material: faeces | place: China | collected 2012
AACCGATCAGCTTGGAAACGCTGTGTTTCTCCATGTACTCCGACATATCAACGCGGATCAGGGCCTGCTCTGTACCGAAAACTGCCTCGGCGAGTGCTTTGGAAAGTTCTGTTTTTCCGACACCGGTCGGTCCAAGAAACAGGAAGGATCCTGTCGGACGGTTCGGGTCTTTTAATCCGACTCTGCCTCGTTTTACGGCTTTTGCCACAGCTGTCACGGCTTCTTCCTGGCCGACAACGCGTTTATGGAGTGTCTGCTCCAGTCTTGCCAGACGTTTCGATTCTCCTTCCGCGAGACGCTGTACCGGAATTTTCGTCCAGGTGGATACGGTTTTTGCGATTTCTTCTTCTGTTACCTGCAGTTTTTTGTTTTTGCAACGGCGTTCAAAGCGTTTTCGGATCTGCTCCAGATCTTTTTCGAGCTCCTGCTGGCGCGCCTGCAGTTCTTTTGCCTGCTCAAAATCGCCGGCACTGATCGCGGATTCTTTTTCTTTCTGTACTTCGAACAGTGTCTGCTCCTCTTTTGCCATGTTGTCCGGCACCTGGTAGCCGGCGAGCTGTACGCCTGCGGATGCCTCATCGATCAGATCGATGGCTTTATCCGGCAGGAAACGGTCGTTGATGTAGCGGACGCTCATTTTTACGGCTGCTTCCAGTGCTTCATCGGTGATTTCCACGCCGTGGTGGCGTTCGTAGTATGGGCGCAGGCCTTTTAAGATATCAAGTGCTTCGCTTTCCGTCGGTTCTTCTACTTTGACCGGCTGGAAACGGCGCTCCAATGCGGCATCTTTTTCGATGTATTTACGGTATTCTTCCAATGTTGTTGCACCGATGAGCTGAATTTCTCCGCGGGAAAGGGACGGTTTTAAGATATTGGATGCATCGAGTGCTCCCTCTGCACCGCCGGCCCCGATGATGGTGTGAAGTTCATCGATGAACAGCAGAATATTTTCATTTTCCGTGACTTCTTTGACAACGCGTTTGATACGCTCCTCAAATTCACCGCGGTATTTGCTTCCGGCTACCATTCCGGAAAGGTCAAGGACAACAACTCGCTTATCGCGGATCGTTTCCGGCACGATGCCAAGGGCAATCCGCTGCGCCAGACCTTCCGCAATCGCCGTTTTTCCGACACCCGGCTCTCCGATCAGACACGGGTTGTTTTTTGTCCGGCGACTTAAGATCTGAATGACACGCTCAATTTCCTGCCCACGGCCGACAACCGGATCGAGTTTTCCTTCACGCGCAAGCTCCGTCAGATCCCGGCTGTACTGATCCAGTGCCGGCGTTTCGCTGGTCTGCGCTCCACCTCTTGTCTGCGGTCCGCGGCCGGTGTTTGTATTTCCGCTTGCACCGCCCTGCAGCGGTGCCTCGCCCATGGCAGTAAGGATTGCTCCATATAGTTTCTGAATGTTGATCCCCATGGTAAAAAGCAAACGGGTAGCAACACAGTCACTTTCTTTTAAGATTGCAATCAGCAGATGCTCGGTTCCCACAGCTCTGCTCTTAAAACGCGCTGCCTCCGCTTCTGCATTTTCAAGCACTCTGCGTACCCGCGGAGTATAGCCCGGTCGGGATTCGGTCACGGTGTTTCCGCCTGGTGCAATCAGACGGTCAATCAGTTCGGTAAGCTGTCCGGCATCTACGTGAAACTCAGAAAGCACCATGCCTGCTGTGCCATCCTCCACGTTCAGAAGTCCGATCAGAAGGTGTTCGGTTCCTACGTAATTATGTCCACATTTTTCAGCTGTCCTAACCGCATATGCCAGTGCTTTTTTTGCCTGACTGGTATATCCTTCTCTCATAATACTATTGTCTCCTTCATGTTTCGTCTGCGTAATTGCTGTAAATTTCATCTACAAGCTGATGTACTTCTTCTTTTGATATATTTTTGCAGACGGCTTTTGCAAGAATCACCTGCAGATCTTCGCGCAGTTCCTGCATGGCATACAGTTTATCCGCATCGATAGAGATAACGGCTCCTTTTCTTCGGTCAATCGAAAGAAGCCCCTCCTGCCGGAGTACGCTGTAGGCCTTATTTACGGTATGCATGTTGATTCCGATATTGTCTGCGAGCTGTCTTACCGAAGGTAGAGTATCTCCTTCCTGAATTCTGGAAGTGGCAATACCCAGAATAATCTGATTTCTCAGCTGGATATAGATCGCTTCATCGCTGTTGAAATCGATCTGTATTGTCTCATAATACATAGTTACACCCTGCTTTCTCGTATCGTTTTGTTATACATATGTTATAACAATTCGCAGACTTTGTCAACAAACGGTTTCCCTACCTGTTTTTCTCGTAGATGATCTGAAGACCTTTCAGGAGCAGATTCTCATCGATGATGATGTCATGTCTGCAGTGCGGAATCACAGCTTTCGCCAGACCTCCGGTAGCCACAATCGTGCATTTGCAGCCAAGTTCTTCTTCCATCCGTTCGATCATGCCGTCGATGCTGGCAGCGTTTCCATAAATCATACCGCCTTTCATACAGTCCAGCGTATTTTTGCCAATGACTTTTTTCGGTGCTGTCAGACTGGTCTGGCTAAGCTGCGCGGCATTTGATACGAGAGCATCCAGCGAAGTACGAAGTCCCGGAAGAATCACGCCTCCGATGAAGCTTCCTTTCTGATCAAGTACACTCATCGTCGTGGCAGTTCCCATATCGATAACAATCTGCGGACATGTGTATTCATTCAGCGCTGCTACTGCTACTACAACAAGATCGCTTCCTGCCGTTGCGGGGTCGTCCAGTTTGATATTAAGTCCGGTCTTCACACCGGGGCCGACAACTTTGACCGGCTTTTTAATCACTTTTTCTGCCGCACTCCGGCAGAGCTCTGTCACCTGCGGAACAACGGAAGAGATGATACCTCCTTCGATCTGCTCCACCGGAATCTCATACAGTTCCAGTACATTTTTCAGGCTGACTGCGTATTCCAGCTCTGTTTTTGCCTTGTCCGTGGAGAGTCTTTCGATGAAGTATGTTTTTTTCCCTTCCACACACCCAAGGACGATGTTCGTGTTGCCGATGTCTATTGCAAGGATCATGATTCGGGTTCCTCCTGTAAAAACTATGAAATGAAATTCTTGTGGTTTTATTATACATGGTGCGGTGCTTTGAGACAAGAAAAAAGACAGCAAGAAAAAGTCAATTAAGTCGATTTCATACTGTCTTCTGAATATTTCATTTTGAATTATCTATTCTTGTTGTTCACAAAAATAAATTTTACATCATTCTCAAACGTACGATTTAGCAGAATTTGCCCTGAAAATGTTTGAGTACTATACATTTTTACATCATTCTCCAACCATTACTTACAGATTTAGGGGAGGTGGAAAGTTTGAGTACCATACATTTTTACATCATTCTCAAACCATCGAGCTGCTGTTATCAACTGGATGCCGGTTTGAGTACCATACATTTTTACATCATTCTCAAACCGTAACAGATCTTTTGCAGGACGAATGGGCGTTTGAGTACCATACATTTTTACATCATTCTCAAACTATGGTACATGACGGAAGGGCGTGTAGCCTGTTTGAGTACCATACATTTTTACATCATTCTCAAACGTGCGGCAGACCATGAGTGTTGATTACCGTGGTTTGAGTACCATACATTTTTACATCATTCTCAAACGGAGGACTTTGTGCGTGGTTCTCTGGGATCGTTTGAGTACCATACATTTTTACATCATTCTCAAACGCAAGCCGCGCTGTTTCGGAGCTTAGCGATGTTTGAGTACCATACATTTTTACATCATTCTCAAACTATGCGTGACCTTGCAATCGAGTGCCTTCAGTTTGAGTACCATACATTTTTACATCATTCTCAAACAATCGCCTCTTCCTTTGAGATCCCGGCGAGTTTGAGTACCATACATTTTTACATCATTCTCAAACGAGAAGCAAGCACGAGAGGAACGCCGGAGGTTTGAGTACCATACATTTTTACATCATTCTCAAACGATTGTCAGGGCGTCCAGGGTTTCTGAAAGGTTTGAGTACCATACATTTTTACATCATTCTCAAACCCCCTGTCGGGATCGTGAACACTTTGCCGTTGTTTGAGTACCATACATTTTTACATCATTCTCAAACTTTGCTGTGGTTTGGCACAATTTTTTCTTGGTTTGAGTACCATACATTTTTACATCATTCTCAAACATGAAGTGCATCTTCACTGCCTGTTCCATTGTTTGAGTACCATACATTTTTACATCATTCTCAAACCTCGCTGCTGCGGGAACTGCGACCGGAGAGTTTGAGTACCATACATTTTTACATCATTCTCAAACTCATTGATTACACCAATATTATCAAGTCCAGTTTGAGTACCATACATTTTTACATCATTCTCAAACAGGCATGTGCGGCTGTTCAAACCAGTATGCGTTTGAGTACCATACATTTTTACATCATTCTCAAACGACCAGTTGCACCTCAATGATTCGGTAGGAGTTTGAGTACCATACATTTTTACATCATTCTCAAACTACTGATTTCTTATAATTTCCAAGTCAATTGTTTGAGTACCATACATTTTTACATCATTCTCAAACCTGTGTGTCGTTATTTGTATCGGCTGACGTGTTTGAGTACCATACATTTTTACATCATTCTCAAACCTCAAATTTAAAAATGAACTGCTTTCATCTGCACAAAACAGGTACTCAAATATCCGATGGATATTAATAGACATCACATCCATCTTTGTCAATTATATAATATTCTCTCTGATTCGAAAAGTCCCTTTGTATATTTTCTATGAAAAGCAAGGATATTTCATAGTAGCATGCCATTTGGGAGAGTTTGTTTATTTGCGTTTCATTCAGATAGGACCGAATATTTATCAGAATCACCAGTTCTTTTTGGAGAAGTTCGGCCATAACTTTGATATATTGCGTCAATTTTTCCAGAAGCCCCATCTCTTTTTCGGTTTCTGTCTGAACTCCCATCAATTTTAGGAGTGCGCTCAAATCGATTTCCTCATTTTGTTCCAATTCGTACCCACTGACAGCTTCCAATTGATAGATGTATTTCTTCAGTTCCGCAATAATTCTCTGTGTTTCAAGAAACATTTCTTCATTTTGCGCACTTTTGACCAGCTCTGTAAATAACCGTTTTTGTATTCTGTGATCCGCAAAATCAAGAGAAAATGGCGTTAATATTAATTCCACATCTCTTTTCATATTCAGCTCTGTGTCAGCTTTAGAAAGTACGAAATTTCCCTCCTCTCCCTGATTTTGTTTTTGCAGCTGCTCCACATATTTTAAAAACAGCTCCGGTGATTCTATAATCCATTCCGTGGGACAGTTCCGATGAATCGCAATAGGTTTTTCCAAGTCCACATGTACCAGTTTCATAAAATCACCAGCCTTTCATCCGTATTCAACACTTCACTCTTTACGTTCCCAACAATCAGATCCATTTTCGCATACTGCTTCTCAGTCACCGTTAAAAGCTGTACCAGGCCTTCTTCCGGCTTATTTTTATGAATCTGATCCACGATTCCATTCACTGCAGTTGTATTTAACGCAAGCTTACAGTATACGGATTCCTGGAGCATCAGGAATCCGCTTTTCAATAAAAACTTTCGAAATCTCGCATATTCTCTTCTCTGATCGCCCGTCAGCACCGGAAGATCAAACAGTACCAATACTCTCATAAAACGATAACTCATAGGCCATAAAACCGGATCAATGCACTGTCATTCTCATTTAAGGCATCAAATACACTTTTACAGTAAATTTTTATGGCATTATTCACATACTGTGTTTTCCCGTCTATCATGACTTCGTTGTTTAATACATTGACCAACTGTATTTTTTCCTCATGCGTAAATTCTTTCCTCTGCATTTGGATTACTTCCCGGTCAATCAGAACACGGAACGGTTCCATCAAATCGGACGCCAGATTAAACTGATTAAACATATTATCATGAAAGAGTCCGAGCTGTGTAATATAACCGCTCGCTACAATTTCTCTCGCAAACGCAGACAACAAAATGCTATATCCGTAATTCAGCGCTGCATTTTCCGGACAATCCGCAGTTCTGGTAAATGTCATGCCGAACAACGCATTAAAATATACTTTTGCCGCATGCCCTTCCCGGTTTGTCTCATCGTTCCAGCCAATCTCCTGTAAATATGCTTCTAACAGACCCGCTTCTTCCTTTCCCAGATTTTTTAACAGTTCCTTCTGTTTTCGTATTTTTTCCGTCACAATCTCTGTCCAGATCGCTTCTTTACTGTGCCGGCTCCACTGAATCTGCTTTCTGATTTTATTGCTGGTATCATGACTTCCGTAATACCCAACCAGTTCCGACGATGGATTTCTCTTTTCATCGCAAAAAATCACTTTTATTTTCTTTTTGGTCAGCTCTGCCAGCAGACTTGCTGTGACTGTTGCTGCTGTTGACTCAATCAGAATGGTTGAGATTTCACTTAAATGTATTTTTGTTACTTCTTCATTTCGTACCACAAGATAACCAAGCTGATAGTCCAGCTTTGCCCGTTTGGAAATAACCACAATCCGCCAGCTCATAATGCATTCAGGTCTACTGCCTGCTCGTAAATACCGGTTGGCGATTGATGAATCATTTCGATTCGACTGCAATCGGTTATATTTTTGTTGAGATACAAAATTCCTGCTCTTCCAGATCCTCCAATTAATTTCAAATCAGCGGTAACACTCTGGCACTGGAAAAAATGTAAAATTTCATACAAAACGATACACTTTTCTTCTATGCATAATTCTTTAAATTTTTCTCTTTTTTCCGTTAATGTCTTTGCCTGTGCTCCAAGTTTTTTTGCATATACCGTATTTGTTAATTTATTTAAAAAGGTTTCATACAGCATCACCACCTTCTTTTCTTCTAAATGGTCGGAATCGTAAATTTTCAGTTCTTTATTCTGTTTTTTACGTTCCACGTACTGTACTATTTTTTTCAGTATTTCCATTTCTTCCTGGGAAAGTACCAGCTGATTTGCACCTTGCATCAATAGCTGATCTCCTGATCTTCCGGAAACCCACATATAAAATCCGTCCACACAAAACAGAGTATCTATTTTGATTTCCGGCACCAGCACTCGCGGATTCTTTAACTGTCTTTCCTCTTCCAGATACCGAATTATATTTTCTTCTGACTTCTGAATTTCCTTTTTCAGACGAATCGGCACATACTCGATTGTTCGTATTTTCTTTCCCTTTTTGCCCTCCGATTCTGCCAGCACAAAGTAAGCTCCCGCCTCTTTGTTATATCCTCCATACTTCTGTATATCACAAAGCCGTTCATCACTGCTCTTGATCGGAACCTGACCTTTTCCTTTTTTGACAATCTGCTGGTCAAACAATGCACCTGTTGCCTCATACGATCTTCGCGTCACAAGAATGTTGTTCTTTTCCATAAACTTTCGGACTGTCACAATGGTTCCGTTCCCGCCTTCCCAGGCAATTTCTCCGTTTCGTTCAATTCTTTCCTGTTCAAACATCTTCTTCAGATTATAACTTCTTCCCGGATTTTCCTTAATGAAGTGAATCGGATTTGATGTGAATTTTACAAAATATGCGTTGCCAACGACAATATTCAAATAAGCATCCTTCGCATGATGATAATCATTCATCTCCCGTACCTTCAGAAATTTAAAATCCTTACGGAACTTTGAAACGGTTGGCGCTTTCACATAAACAATCTGTGTATCCGGGATCACCTGCTGCAGAATACTTGCTGCCGCTTTTGTACTCTGACGAGTTTCCACCAGCTGCCTGGAAATAAATCCAGCCAATTCAGACGGTTCAAATCCATTTCCTCTTATCAGCCGTTTATATTTTTCTTCACTGATCAATCCGGCATCCACTAAAGATTTCCAGAATGGCTGCATTTTTTTCCGAACTGTTTCATCGATCGGATATTTATCCTCTTTCATCTGATTACACTTTTTCTTTACAAGTACCCGGTTATCCAGGCTATCATCCATCACTTTGGACTGTGGAAAAATATGATCAATGTCATACTTCTGATTATCCCACAATTCCTCCAGTTCAATTGTTTCACCGGAATACATGCATTTTCCTTTTTGCGTATAATACAAATACAGCTTGTCTCTTCTCATTTCCGCATCGGAACGCTTTTCAATCTCATCTATCCAGTCTTTTTCTTCCGCTTTACATTTTTTATAGAGTTCCAGCAGTTTCTTTTTTCTTGAAGTGGTTCTTCCCTGATCGTTTTTTTCTCTTGCCATTTCTATAAAAACACGTTTCGGTGGGTTTCCCATCACTTTACAGATTTCCTTTACAATCAAAAGGCTCTGCCAAATCTGCCGCTTCACTGCCGGTGATACGTAAAGTTCCTCGACTAATTCATACGAAATATCCCGTTTTTTCTGTTCGTTTCCATTCTTTTCTTCGATTGCCGATGCAAACAAATATTTTTCGCTAAGCAGTTGCATCAGATTGTCATTCGTCTCCCACAAAGCCCGAATAATAGACCATGCCTCTCCCGTTTCCGGTGCCGGTGCTTCCATCTCTTCCAAAAACACTTTTGAGAGTCTTCCCCAACCACGATACGGCAGTTTACTTATGCTGTCTCTTTGTTTTTCTGTCAACTCCGGAAACAGTTTCTTTAATCTCTGTTTCAGTATCGCTTTATCATCTCCAAACAGCGTTACGTTCAGGATGATGCATTCTTTTTCCGCCTGGTTCAGTGACAGATTTGTTAATTTCTCTTTAAAGTCATGGTATGCCGTAAGAGAACTCTTGAAATCACCATCAATTCCGGTAATTTCAACTTCTTTTCCGGTAATTCCTTCTTTCACTAAATAGTTTTTCAGTTTTTTCTGTGTAACCTTTCTGCTTTTCTGGAATACTTCTTCATATATTTTCTGTTTCTGCTCTACAGATATCTTTTCTCCATCCAAACGCAGATTATTTAATTCATTTAAAACTTCGTATTTGCTGTACAGCAGAGAATACTTTGGTAAAACATCTTCACTTGGCAGATAAGTACATTTATTCGTCATTCTTCGAATAAACTGCTCTGCACTTGCTTCCAAATCTACCATCTCATCGAAGTTCCATGGATATATTTTGCCTTCTTTTCGTACCGCCCAGTTACTCTTCTCCCCTTTTTTTCGAATTCCGTTTAAGGGTCCTACGTAGTACGGAATGCGGAATGTGAAAATCTTTTGAATCTTCTCTCCATTCTCTTTCAGTAGCGGAACTTTATCTTCCAGATTTTTCAGGATTGCATTTAATTCATATAAATGAATCTGATATGGAATGACACTGTTGTCTTTTACAGTCTGTTTCGGAAGAAACGTTCCCATTTCCATTTCCTTCTGCATGCAGGATGCTTTCGTCACATCTGATATCTTGCCCAGAATATTCTTTTTCAGATAACCGTAAAAGTCTTCCTGACTACATTGTTTTGGTGCCTTGATATACGCATAATAATTAGCTTTTTCATCCTTTTTTGCAAACAGTCTCTGATATTCTTCCCTTGAAAGATTCTCTCTGACCAGCTTTTTCAGATCTTTCAGATCTTTTTTATGCTTTTCATAAAGTGCCACTTTTGCCTCTGAAAGAGAAGAATAGTTCTGCAAAATATCAGCCAGAACAGCCCAATCGTACACTGCTTTTGCGTGTTCAATTAATACATATTTTTCTCCCAGCTCTGCTTCGATCTCTCCAGCGTATTCTTCATAACCTGCATCTGCGAAGCAAAGTTTTGGCCGTTCCAGTGTATCCATCTGTTTTTCCCCAAACAGATTTCCCAGTTTTGCTGTTCCACCGGTAATCAATCCCAGCCACTCTTTTTCACAGGATGTTTCTGCCCGCATTGCTTTTACTGCTTTTGTCTTTTTCGCAGATTTGGTCAATGTTCGGTCTTTTAAAATTGCCTCTATTTCCTTGCTTCTTTCCACTCCAATCTCGGAAGAAAAGCCAAGTTCTTCTGCCCGCACTGCTTCAAGGAACTGTTCAAATGTTGTCTGAAATTCTCTTACCTGTTCGATATTTCCGTTTAATAGAAAATGGCCTCTGTGTTTCATCATATGATGCAGAGCAAGATATATCAGGCGAATATCAGGCGTTTCGTCAGTTTCCATTAACCATTTTCTCAGATGATAGATGGTTGGAAACTGTTTATGATATTCTTTGTCTGTGTAATCATCATCCGCAAACAATGCATAGGGAAGTTCCGGACACTTTCCCTGCCTGTCACGCTTATCCTCTGGCCAGTAACGACTCTCTTTCATTCTGCGAAAAAATCCATCATCTATCTTTTCTACTTCTTCCGCAAAAATTTTCTGCAGCAATTCTATTCTCCAATTACGACGATCCAATCTTCGTTTTGCTGTCCGAAACCCTCTTCTCTCTTCTGCAGTCTGTGCACTGTCAAATAGCCGTACACCCCAAAGTGTTTTTCCATGTGCGCGCAAAATTTCGTACTTCTCATTTGTCACAGCCCATCCAACCGAACTGCTTCCCATATCAAGTCCGAGATAATATTCCCCTTTCATCTGTTCTTTCCTCCATTTTCTACATTTTATCTAATTTTACCATATATTTTGATTTTTTACATCTTTTCTTTCCTATTTTCAACAATTCTACTTCCTGGTTCTTGCTGTTCTCACAGTACTGAATCATAACCATGTTTCATTTCTAATTTTAGACAACAAAAAAACTGCTGTCTATGAAGACAACAGTTTTCGTTCCACACACTGTGGACCATCTAACGATGGCGTTTTCGATAAATCGTTATTTGAACTTATGATGTAAAATTTAGTATGGTACTAAACTATCTACACTATACTTCTATTTTTTCCTTTCGTCAATCTTTTTTAGAAAGTTTTTATGATAATTATTCCATTTTTTTCTCTTGCGTCCTTCTTGTTTTTATGGTAAAATATATCTTGTTCTGATTACGAACACTGCCGCTGTGGCGGAATTGGTAGACGCACTTGACTCAAAATCAAGCGGTGAATAACCGTGCCGGTTCGAGTCCGGCCAGCGGCATAGCTAAAAAAGATCTGCAAGAACGAACGTTGATGCAGATCTTTTTTTATTGTCTTCCCTTCAAAAAACAGCTTTTGAAAGAAAGAAAACCCCTTTCGAAGAACCGGCCATCTGCCGCATGGTTCTTTTTGAAAGGGGTTTTACTGTTGTTATCTCTTATTTATTTCCAAACATCTTTTCATATTCCGGTGTTCCATCCAGTGTAGCGAAGTAATCCTTCGGGGTTTCTGCGCGGCGGATGACTTCAAAGCTGCCGTCCTCTTTTAACAGAACCTCTGCAGATTTTAATTTTCCGTTGTAGTTGTATCCCATGGAAAATCCATGTGCGCCGGTGTCGTGGATGAAGAGGAGGTCTCCGACTTCCACTTCCGGAAGCATGCGGTCGATCGCGAATTTATCGTTGTTTTCGCACAGGGAGCCTGTTACGTCATATTTGTGGTCGCACGGCTGATCTTCTTTTCCCATCACCGTGATGTGGTGGTAAGCGCCGTACATAGCCGGCCTCATCAGGTTGACCGCGCAGGCATCACAGCCGATGTACTCTTTGTAGATGTGTTTCTGATGGATGGCGCGGGTAACGAGTCCGCCGTACGGTCCCATCATGAAACGGCCCATCTCCGTGTAAATTGCAACATCGCCCATGCCGGCCGGAACGAGGACTTCATCGTACACTTTATGTACACCCTCGCCAATCACGCGGATGTCATTGCCTTCCTGATCCGGTTTGTACGGAATTCCGACGCCGCCGGAAAGATTGATGAATTTAATCTTCACGCCTGTCTCTTTCTGCAGCTTTACAGCCAGCTCGAACAGTGTTTTTGCCAGAACCGGGTAGTAATCGTTGGTTACGGTATTACTCGCAAGGAAGGAATGGATGCCGAACTCTTCTGCCCCTTTTGCCTCCAGAATGCGGAACGCCTCAAAAATCTGCTCGGTTGTCATGCCGTATTTGGCATCTCCCGGATTGTCCATGATATCGGTGCTAATTTTGAACAGTCCGCCCGGGTTATAACGGCAGCAGATTTTCTTCGGAATGTAGCCTAATGTTTTCTCAAGAAAATCAATATGGGTAATGTCATCAAGGTTAATGATCGCACCAAGCTCTGCAGCCAGTTGATACTCTGCAGCCGGTGTTACGTTGGATGAAAACATGATTTTATCTTTCTCAAATCCCATCGCATCGGAAAGCATCAGCTCCGTGTAAGAAGAGCAGTCGCATCCGCAGTCATATTCACCCAGCATTTTGATCAGTGTCGGGTTTGGGTTCGCTTTCACAGCAAAATACTCACGAAATCCCGGATTCCAGGAAAAAGCTTCCTTTACCGCTTTCGCATTCTCACGAATTCCTTTTTCATCGTAAATGTGAAACGGAGTTGGTACTGCTGCTGCGATTTCTTCCAGTTTTTCTTTTGTTACAAAAGGCTTCTTCGTCATTCTCTTTTGTCTCCTTCTTCTGCTTATTTTGCCTGAATAATGTGAAGCATGTTTGTCATATATCCTTCACCCGTCACCTCGTTGGTGGCAGGGTCTCCGGCCGTAAAAATAACCATATCACCGCGTTCTACAAGCTCCTCACGGCGCACCATATACATAGCATGGGAAATGATGTTCTCCGTAGAATCTTCCTCGTATCCGGTCACCGGACGAACGCCCCAGTAGAGCTGCATTTTTCTTCTTGCCCATTCATATGGGGTAACGCCGTAAATCGGTACGCTCGGACGAAGGTTGGAGATCAGTCTTGCGGTCTGACCGGACATCGTCGGGGTCACAATGCAGGCTGCTTTGATGTGTTCTACCATAGAAACGGCTGCGCTTCCGACTGCCGCGGAAACATTCAGCTTTCCTTCCAGCGCTTTTCCATCGCGGTAATCTTCGAATTTCAGATAACGCTCCGTCTGCTCGGCAATCTCTCCCATCATGGTAACTGCCTCGATCGGATATTTTCCGGCTGCTGTTTCGCCGGAGAGCATGATCGCATCCGTTCCATCATAAATTGCATTCGCAACATCGGCTACCTCTGCACGGGTCGGACGCGGGTTCCGGATCATGGAATCCAGCATCTGGGTTGCTGTGATAACCGGTTTGTATTTATGATTGCATTTTTCAATGATGATTTTCTGTACATGCGGTACCTGGCACGCCGGAATCTCTACACCAAGGTCTCCCCTTGCAACCATCACACCATCTGCCGCATCGATGATGCTGTCGATGTTCTGCACACCCTCCGCATTTTCGATCTTGGCAATGATATCAATACGCTCTCCTCCGTTTGCCACAAGGAACTCACGGATTTCGTTAATTGCCTCTGCATTCCGGATAAAAGAAGCCGCTACAAAATCAATATCCTGTTCAATACCAAAGAGAAGATCTCCTTTGTCTTTCTCCGTGAGGTTCGGAAGATTGATCGAAACGTTTGGTACATTCACACCCTTCTTCTCTCCGAGCTCGCCGCCGTTTACTACGGTACAGACAATTTCCGGTGCATTTACTTTTTCTACGCGCAGGCCGATCAGACCATCATCGATCAGAATTGTGTCTCCCTCTTTGATATCGTCGGTAAGGCCGGTGTAGCTGACCGAACAGTGATCTTCATCTCCGGTCTCCTGAACGGTTGTCAGGGTAAAAGTCTGTCCGGTTACCAGATTTACTTTTTTGCCATCTTTCAAAACGCCGGTACGGATTTCCGGTCCTTTGGTATCCAGAAGGATTGCCACAGGAGTTTTCAGCTCTTTTCGAAGCTCTTTCAGCATATCCATACGCATTTTCTGCTCATCGTGGTCTCCATGAGAAAAATTAAAACGAGCAACATCCATTCCGGTTTCAATCAGTTTTTTCATCAGGTCACGGGAGTTGGTATTTGGCCCCATGGTGCAGACAATTTTCGTTCTTCTCATACTTTCTCTCCTTCTTTATCTTACATGTTCATGCGTAAACAGGTGATCCTGGCAGTATTCATAATTTCCGTTGCATCTGGAGCAGAAACGGAACTCCAGATTCGGATCATCCTTTTCAGTCCGCCCGCAAATCGCACATTTGTGTTTTGTGATTCCATTTAGATTGCGGTATTCGGCTTCTCCTCTTGATACGGCTTTTTTAAATTCTTTCCTGCGTCTGTTCTGCCGGAAAGAGTTATGTTTTCCCTTTCTTGTCATCAGGAAAAACACCAGGACGTTTGCCAGGGAACACAAAATAACAACACATCCTGCCCAGTTTCCGCTCAGAATGCTGGTAATCATGCTATAAGCAAGAAGTGCTACGTCAAGATACGCCAGCCATTTGATCTTGATCGGGATAATAAAGTACAAAAGCACCTGCATATCCGGAAAACTGATCGCAAAGCCAAGAAAAATAGAAAGGCTGATATAATAGGTGCTGAATGCAGTTCCCATCAGCGCCGGATACCCCTTCACTGCGTACTCGATTCCATACAGCAGGAAGGAACCGAGGATCGTCATCAGAATACCCGAAAAGATATAAACGTTATATTTGAAATCTCCCCAGGCTCTTTCAAGACTCGTTCCGATTGAGTAGTAGAAAAACAGCATAATAATCGTAAAGATGTCGAGACTGCTCGGCGGAATCAGAATCCAGCTCACCAGACGCCAGATCTGGCCATGCAGAATATAGTATGGTTCCAGCGTCAGATACTGTCTCATGATGGGAGCCGCAAGCGCAATGATATATCCCGCAATGTACGTTACGATAATGTACATCGTCAGATGGCTTAACGCATATCTCCCATATTTTCGCTCCATTTTGTCTAAAAAATTCATGCACACTCTTCCTTTTTGTTTGTTTTATTTCACCGGCTTTCACTGCCCGAAAATACATTCTCATTATACGTGCTGCCTTTTCGTTTGTCAAACGGTATAACGGTGAATTTCGTCTCTGAAAAAGAGCTTTACGAATGTTTTACTTTCCGGTATAATTTATTAGAAATCTTTTCCAGTTATTTTATAAATATACGAAAAAATTCAGGAGGACTTTATATATGGCAGGATCATCATTTGGTACCATCTTCAGACTGACCACCTGGGGAGAGTCTCATGGAAAAGGCGTGGGCGTTGTTGTGGACGGAGTGCCGGCCGGCCTTTCGCTTTCCGAGGAGGATATTCAGGTTTACCTCGACCGCAGGAAGCCGGGACAGAACCGCTTTACCACAAAACGGAAAGAATCCGATACCGTTCAGATTTTATCCGGCACTTTCGAAGGAAAAACGACCGGTACCCCGATTTCCATGGTGGTATGGAATGAGGATCAGCATTCCAAAGATTACAGCGACATTGCTTCCTATTACAGACCGGGCCACGCCGACTATACGTTTGATGCAAAATACGGTTTCCGCGACTACCGCGGCGGCGGACGCTCCTCAGGACGCGAGACGATCGCACGCGTGGCTGCAGGTGCCATTGCCTTAAAAATGCTCTCTGAGCTTGGCATCACCGTTTCCGCCTACACCCGCTCCATCGGTGACGTGGAAATCCAGTCTTTTGATGCCGCTGAAATCGCGAATAACGCCCTGAATATGCCGGATGCAGAGGCTGCCGAAAAAGCTTCCGGGCTTTTAACAAAAGCCATGGCGGAAAAAAATTCCGTCGGCGGTGTGGTCGAATGTGTCGTTCACCATATGCCGGCCGGTGTCGGCGATCCGGTGTTTGAAAAGCTCGATGCCAACCTTGCAAAAGCACTCGTCTCCATCGGCGCCGTAAAAGGCGTGGAAATCGGAGACGGTTTCTCGGTCTGCACAGCTACCGGGCTTACCAATAACGATGCCTTCCATGTAAATGCGGACGGCTCCATTGTCAAGCTGACCAACCACGCCGGCGGTATTTTAGGCGGTATCAGCGACGGAAGCGATATCGTTGTCCGGGCTGGTTTCAAACCGACCCCGTCCGTTGCTGCTTCCCAGCAGACCATCAACAAAGATGGTGAAAACATTGCCATCGAAATCAAAGGCCGCCACGACCCGATCGTCGTTGCACGCGCCGTTGTTGTCGTGGAATGCATGACCGCTCTTGTCCTGGCGGACGCACTGCTCGTCGGCATGAGCGCCAAACTGGACAATGTAAAGAAAGTCTGGGCTCTGGACGAGAAATAAAGGCCGGACTGCTTCTTTCTGGCTTCAACACAAAAAATGCCTGCGGGATACAGTTCTTCCTGCAGGCATTTTTGCGTTATTTTTTTAGTGAACGCCTTTTTTCGTAATCAGAATACAGTTCGGCGTCTCCACTTTCATCGGGCGGCCTTTCTGAACCAGCACGTTTTTCTCATAATCAACGGTAAATGTTGTGATCGTGTTGGACTCATGGTTTGCCACTGCGATATGTTTTCCGTCCGGGAACATTGCAATATCCTTTGGATATTCGCCGCTGATCGGAAGTGCAAACTTCTTCTCCAGGCAGCCGGTCTCCGGGTCGATATGGAACATTGCTACGGTATTGTCTCCGGCTGTAGAAGTAAACAGGTAGTGGTGATCCGGGGAAAGGCACATGCCGGATGCAGCGTCGTGCGCCTGGTCCACGTTCGCGGATGTGGTGCTGATCGACTGCAGTTTTTCAAATTCCGGTCCGTTTCCCGTATCACGGTAGCTGAATACATCGACTTTGTTCATCAGCTCGTAAATGACATACGCGTATTTTCCGGATTCACTGAAAACGATCTCTCTCGGACCGGATTCACGCTCACAGCGTAGGATATCCACCAGTTTCAGGCGGTCACGCTGTGTGTTCAGCTTGTACATTTTGATCTGGTCAATGCCGTTGTCGACTGCGCAGACATATTTGTTGTCCGGTGTAGGAACAACACAGCTGACATGCGGGCGGAAGTTACGCTCTGCCACACTGCCAAGGCCCTTGTGGAACACGCCGTCCATCAGACTTCCGAGGCGGCCGTCCTTATGGGTATGTACAACGGTTACTTTTCCGTCATGATAGCCTGCCACGAACAGGTATCTTCCGGTTTTGTCCACCGACAGATAGCAGCCGCGCATGCCGTCGATGTCTACTTTGTTGATCGGGGTCAGGTCTCCGTCATCCTCCACTGCAAACACTGCAACGCCTTCATCTGCAATCGAATACAGGTATTTGCCGTTTAAGGAACGGGCAATGTGGGAAGAGTTGTTGACCGGTATGACTTTTCGCTCTGTCAGAGTGCCTTCTTCTACATTTACATCATATAAATGAATACCAATGCTGCTTCCATGGGTATAAGTGCCTACATAGGCTACGTACTCATCCTTCATGTTGTTTTCATCCTTTCTGCCTTCTCGCACATCGTGTGAATTTTCTAAAAATATTTTAACACAATTTCCGCGCCACGACAACGAGGAAAACGGATTTTTGATATGTAAACGGTAACACTTTATTTTTAGACACAGGATATTCTCCTGCAGAGAATTTTTTAGATATTTCTATTGTTTTTAGATTGTAAGAGTTGAGGTTTCCGCTGCATACCATTTTCATTTTCTACGCTCTCGTCAGACTGATTTCCTGACTCATCATTCCCTGCAGTTTCTTGATTGCGCGGCTGTACTGGCACTGCAGCGCCTGCTCGCTTTTCTTGCAGAATCCGCTGAGCTCTTTGTAGCTGAATCCATATGCTCTCCCCCAGAAAATGCGCTGATCCATCGGATTCAGGTTCTGGATGCAGTTCTGCATCACCATTCGTTCCTCAATCTCGGCTGTCGCGCCCGCCTCCCCTTCATTTCTGTTCTCTTTCTGATACTGTGTATAGGAAACTTCATTCTGATAATAATGTTTTCTGCGCTGATTCTTGATCTTGTTTTTTGCCACACAGAACAGCCATTTCGTCATCTCTTCTCCTTCGAGATCGGCAACGGTTTCAAATTTTACCACCAATACCTCCCATACATCGTTCAGCACATCTTTCGCCGTCTCCCGGTCATTGTTCAACTGACCGCAGATATAACGGAACAGCACATGACTGTTTTTCTCGAATATGATCTGAAAAAATCGTTCCTCCTCTTGTCTCATACACTTCTTTCTCCCTCCTGTTATTTCGCTGTCCTTCTCTTCCGGGCCCGTCATATATGTAATGTGTTGAGACTATCGAAATCTTTCGTTTTTTCAGAATATTTCTACTACTTGACCTTATTACTTTTGTTAATAAAGCAAAATATTGCGTTATAACTGCACCGCGGCGCATAATCAAATTTTTTCTTTCGAAACCAGAAATTACTGTTCTGACAAAAAAATTCCCGCAGAAAGGAGCTTTCTTCCTCTCTGCGGGAATCTTCTATTTTGGTTTTATTTTATTTAAAGTAAGCAACACCGGACTCAAAGATCTTCAGATCCTGCTCTCCGTAGATGTTGACTGCTACGCCGTTGTCGCGGCGCTCTGCGTGTGCCATCTTACCAAAGACACGGCCGTCCGGGCTGGTGATACCCTCGATTCCGCAGTAGGAACCGTTGACATTCCAGTACTCGTCGTTGGTCAGGTTTCCGTTGACATCGCAGTAGCGGGTTGCAATCTGGCCGTTTGCCATCAGCTTGTCGATCCACTCTTTCGATGCTACGAAACGTCCCTCGCCGTGGGATGCCGGGTTGGTGTAAACACCGCCAAGCTCGGCGCCTGCCAGCCATGGGGATTTGTTGGTCACAACCTTCGTGTAAACCATCTTGGAAATATGGCGTCCGATGGTGTTGAAGGTCAGAGTCGGGGAATCCTCCGTCTGTCCGAGAATCTCACCGTACGGAACGAGTCCCAATTTGATCAGTGCCTGGAATCCGTTGCAGATACCAAGGGCAAGTCCGTCTCTCTCATTCAGCAGTTTGGTAACAGCTTCTTTGATCTTCGCATTCTGGAATGCGGTTGCAAAGAATTTTGCTGATCCATCCGGCTCATCACCTGCGGAGAATCCGCCAGGGAACATGATGATCTGCGCCTGGTTGATGGCTTTTTCAAAGGCATCGACAGAACCGCGGATGTCTTCTGCGGAAAGGTTGCTGAATACCTGAGTGATAACTTTTGCACCGGCACGCTCGAAAGCTCTGGTGCTGTCATACTCACAGTTCGTTCCCGGGAAGACCGGAATGAATACGGTCGGCTGTGCCAGCTTGTGGGAGCATACGTGGATGTTCTTTGCCTGATAGCAGCTGTCTGCAACAATTCCGTTTTCGTCTGCTGCTGCCACATTCAGGGCATCTACCTCCGGAAGCTCTGCCCCGGATACGGTCTTGAATACTTTTTCCAGCGGTTTGTTCCATGCGGAAACGGCCTCGCGGATGGTGATTTCGGTGTCTTTATAGGAAAGAACCGGTTTGTCTGTCACTTCACCGATGACGGTGTAGGTGCTTGCCAGCTCTCCGACTTTTTCAGCCGGAACTTCGCAGATCAGATCTGCAATATATGGAGTAAAGAGATCTCTCTCGTCTACATTGTGCTCGATGGTTACGCCGAGAGCATTACCGAATGCCATCTTGGATACGGCTGCTGCGATACCCTGACGGTCTACGACATAAGCGGCTTTCACACGGCCGTTCTGCATATCCTCATGCAGTTTTCTGTAGGTTTCCATGACGCCTTCGTACTCTGGAAGCAGATGTGCGTCGACTGGAAGGTGGATCCACACGAGTTTGTCTCCTGTGTTTTTCAGCTCCGGAGATACTACATCTTTTAATTTTGCAACGTCAACCGCGAAGGATACGAGTGTCGGCGGTACATCGATATGATTGAAGGTACCGGACATACTGTCTTTTCCTCCGATAGACGGCAGGCCGTAGCCCATCTGTGCGTCGTATGCACCAAGAAGTGCTGCGAACGGCTGGCTCCAGCGGTGCGGATCCTCAGTCATTCTGCGGAAATATTCCTGGAAGGTGAAGCGGACTTTGCTGTAATCGCCGCCGACTGCCACGATGCGGGACAGGGACTCGGTTACGGCATAGACTGCTCCGTGATACGGGCTCCAGCTCGATACGTATGGATCAAAGCCGTAGCTCATCATGGTAACGGTGTTGGTCTTTCCATCCGGAACCGGCACTTTTGCAACCATGGCCTGAGTTTCAGTCAGCTGATATTTTCCACCGTACGGCATCAGCACGCTGGCTGCTCCGATGGAGGAGTCAAACATCTCGACAAGACCTTTCTGGGAGCATGCGTTGAGGTCTGACAGGGTGGACAGCCATTTTTCTTTCACGTCGGCAATGTCACCGCTTCTTTTTAACGGGGTGTCCTCTGCTTTTGGAATCTCTACGAAGACATCATTCTCCTGATGTGCTCCGTTGGTATCCAGGAATGCACGGGAAATATTGACGATCTCTTTTCCTCTCCAGGAGAGTACCAGACGCGGGTCCTCGGTTACGACTGCAACTTCGGTTGCCTCCAGGTTCTCTTCTGCGGCATATTTCAGGAACTGCTCACGGTCTTTCGGGTCGATGACAACGGCCATACGCTCCTGGGACTCGGAGATGGCGATCTCGGTTCCGTCGAGGCCGGCATATTTTTTCGGTACTTTGTCCAGATTGATCTGAAGACCATCTGCAAGTTCTCCGATTGCAACAGATACTCAGCCTGCCCCGAAGTCATTACACTTCTTGATCAG
>OGZI01001723.1_pt1 | contig 20503 bp, 17 predicted proteins | sample 1576711 | NCBI WGS metagenome assembly OGZI01 (sample SAMEA3541482, study PRJEB24748) | human gut metagenome | biome: human gut; feature: human-associated habitat; material: faeces | place: China | collected 2012
CACCAGACAAGATGATATTGCAAAGAATACACATATCCTCTACCATATGAAAGTGAATTTTCCTTAATAGTAAATATATCTTTTTCCATGTTTATATTATACCATATGCCCACACGCTTGGCAAACACTAGTTCTGTATCTTGATAAAAAATTTGGCGCACCTAACTCATCACTAAAGTAATGAGAATGCGGTGTGCCGTTTTTCAATCAAATTAAAAAGAGACACGGCATAAATTATTCTGATAGATTTTACATCAGATTGCTTTATGCCGTGCCTTTTATGTTATTATAATGATTGCTACATACATATAGCAGGCTTCACCCTTCGTTATACACCGGATTCGAATTGATTTTCGGTACGAAGGCAACAGCCGTTCCGCAATTTTCACCATCCTCCCCATACTTCTTCATAGATCTGTCCGGCAGAAAATACCCAGAATGGATGTTTTGCCAAGTATACCAATGTTGCAAATTCCCGACGAGTCATAGAAATCAACTCACCGTTTCGGTATGCTGTTCTCTCCTTCAGCCGAAGCTCCAAGCCCGGAAAAACAAGAGTGTTACAAGGGTGGGATGTCACAATATGGTCAAATCCTGGCTCGACCGCAATAATCTCCATAATTCTACTGAGTATATATTCTTCATGGTCGGTAAGCGACAGTACCAGAAACTTGCCCATATTGTTCACATCTCTCTTTATTGATATTATTTTTGCATTACATTACGGGTTCATTTTTCATCTGTCGGATGCGGTATTCACCGCCATCGTCCCGTCTGCATAGAAGTAGTACCACTTACCATCGATCTGCTTCCAGTCTCCGGCAAACATTATTCCGGTGACCTTGTCCAGCCAGTACCACTTCTGATCCTCGGAGAGCCAGCCCTTCACTGACTCCCCGTTTCTGTAATAGTTCCACTGGCCGCTGTCATTCTGCTGCCAGCCGTTTGCGGCCTGCGGGTCAATGACGATCTCCACAAACCGCCGCAAAACCGTGGCGACCTCGGCGCGGGTGGCGGTTCCCTTGGGGTCAAACTTATTTTCATTCTTCCCGGCCAGGATGCCCGCCTGCTGCATGGACTTGACCGCATCCTTCGCCCAGCTGCTGATCTGTGTGTTGTCCGCAAAGGTCACAGCCTTCAAGGTCTGGGGCAGGTCATAGCCCAGCTTTGCAGCGTAATTTTTCATAATCACCGCCATCTGTTCCCGGTTGATGTTGGTGTCCGGTGCAAAGGTGGTGGCGGTAACGCCTTCCACAATACCGGTCTGCGCCGCCCAGTTCACATAGGGGGCATAGTAAGCGTCGGCTTTCACATCGGTGAATTTCCCGGTCTGGTAACTGTCCGGGTTGATGCCCGCCAACCGCCCCAGAGCTGTCACAAACATTCCTCTGGTCATGCCGGTGCCCGGGCTAAAGGTGATGTCGCTGGTGCCGGAGAGCAGTCCCCGGCTGGCTGCAAAGAGGATGTTATCTGCTGCCCAGTGGCCGGTAATGTCGGTAAAGACCGGGGCAGGGTTCTTGTAGCCCACGCCGTAAACGCTGAAATGACCGGTTTCAAAAACCACCGCTTTCAGGCTGGCATTGTAGCTGGATTTGGTGATCCATTCCACCTTGCCAGCGTCATCTACATAGACTGCATAGAGATTACCTGTCTGCTCACCATTTGCCGGTGTGTAGGGCAAACGCACCGATATAGTGTGACCATTTAAGTTGGCAATCGGTGTTTCTTTGCCGCCGGAGAGGTAGACCAGTGACAGATCATAGGCCGGTCTTGTGCCGATGGCGGCCTTGGCCTCGGTGAAACGCAGTGCATCCACCTTATCTGCCCGGAGAATGATGTCCCCGCCAGCGGAGGCGGTATCCAGCTGCTTCAGAGTATCCAGGCCGATATTAACCGAAACCAGATGGTCTGTTGCTACGGTAAACTGCCGGACGTTTTCTTTAACCAGCAGATCCAGTGTCTGCGCCTTGATGGTCACGTTAAAAGAGGTCTGGCCTGCCGCCAGGGTGATGGGAACCGTAACGCCAATCCCGTTCTCTGTAGTGCCGTTCTTTTTCGCATCCTGTTTGGCCTTGTCGATGGCGGACTGGACAGAGCTGTTGTCCACTGCCGCATTGCCGTTTTTATCCGGCTGTATGGGTTTGGTTTCACCGGTGGCAGGGGCTTGAGGCTTGTCTTCCGGCTGGTTGGTGTTATCATTGTTGCCGGAACCGTTAGAACCGCCGGAGGAGGAGCCTCCACCGCCGCCCGAACCACCAGAGGAGGAACCGCCGTCGCTGGAAGATTGCTTGGAAACAGTCAACGTTCCAGAAACATAGGTGATCGCATAATTGTCATTTGACAGCGTACCAGTAATATTGATCGCAGTTTTGCCGGTTTTGCTCATATCCGGTGTCTGTGTGTAGTCCAGTGTTACCGTGCCGCTCAGGGTGTCTGCACCAACCAGACCTTCCACCTTGTAATCCTTATCTGCTTCCGGGCTGCTCAGATCGGGCGCGGTGCTGCCGGTGTAGGCGCTCTTATCAAGCGCCGTAACGGTAACTGACTTTTTCGCTACGGTCACAGTCACGTTCTGTTCTGCCACATCTGCGTACTCTGCGTTTCCCTGAACCTTATACCAAACAGTGTATTCCCCGGCGTTTTTCGCTGTGGGGATCTGCTCACTCCACTCAGAATCGCCAAGCCGGTAGAGCATTGTGCCGCCAGTGGTCTTGCCCGCTGTAACCAGAGCCTGTTCTGCACCATTGTAGGTCAGTGTATTGACCGTAGGTGCCGTAACAGTGGGGACAAGCTTGTTGGTCGCATTGACATTGACGGTCAGCGTGATGTCCTTATAGTTCGTGCTCTTGATCACTACGGTCACTGTGCCCACAGAGCCGGTGGTTTCCACGTCATTTTTCTGAATCGGCAGGGTCAGCTTGCCGTTTTCCACCTTCGCACCGTCGGTGTAGTAGCCGTCATTTAGTTTGATTTCGACGATCTCATAGGTGAGTGCACCGTACTCTTTGGGCGTTTCCAGCGTAGGCAGGGCGGGGAGCGTCACAGTGTAGGTCTTTTCGTGGCCGTTTACAATGGTAAGCGCAGTTTCCTTGGCGAAGTCAGGCGCAGCTGCCTTGGTGATGCTGCCAGTAGTAGCGGAGCTGCTCTGCTCCAGGGCGTAATTCTTCGCGGCCTGCCCCATCAGGGTCACTGTGGCAGTGACGTTCTTGCCGCTGCCCACACTGGCATCGTCAAAGCTGGCGGTCACGGTGTAGTCCTTGTCCTTCTGCAAGGTTACGCTACCCTCGAAGGTCACGCTGGAGATGTCCGCGTTTGTCGTGCCATCATAGGTCTTATCTTCTACCGCAACTGAAAATTGCAGTGGGTACTTAGAAATTTCCGGTACCACGGAATCTGTTAATGTCCTATCGTATGAAGCACTTGAATCTGTCGGTGTAAATTTCACGGTATAAGCCTTGTTATCTTCTACATTCGGATAAATACCAGATGCTGAACTACTATTTTCCGGTTCCCAGCTCCAGGTTCCGGCTACCAGTTGATTTGCACCATTATACACACCATAACCAGAAGCCAGAGAAACCGGAATCTGAGCAAGTGAAACCCCATAAGTCCCTTTCGCATTCCACTTTTGTGTTCCGTTTCCTACAATTCTCAGTGTATCCTTGGTAGACACATTAAGCGGTTCCGTTCTCTCAGAAGCAAATGCATTCTCTTTCGCCTTTATTCTGCTGGTTACCTGATATCCATGTGCCGGATATAATCCCTGAATTTTCGTACCGTCAATCCATGTAAATGCTCCGTCTGAATCTACATCACGGTATCCATACTCAATGTCATTTTCCGGATTAGTTCTGTTTATGGTAATCGTCGTACCGGTTATATCCACCTCACCCTCAGTTATTGCAGCCGGTGCTGCCGTTCTTTTAAGAATCGTGATCCTTTCGGGTTTTCCGGCAAATTTCTCATCCGTGTTGCTTGCAGCATACCGATAATAAACCGTACTCTCATGATCGGAAGAAATGATGTCTGTAATCGAAATTCCTGATCCACTGCCCATTTTTGCAGATGTCCAGTTTGGAGAGGTATTGGTTCCGTTTACAATCACATACTGTAAAGATGAGGAAATTGTGATTTCTTCCTTCCGATAATCAATATTCGGCTTGTTCGATTCTTCCGGAATCGTCTGTGTTTGCAAATCCGCCACCAAAACCGCTTCACTGGCTGACATGGACGAGGATGCTTTCTTGCGAATATAGAATGGTACAGACACACCACTTTCACGAATGTTATCCAGCAGCCCTGTCAGACGAACCATACCACCCTGTCTTATAGTTGTCCATGACTGTGCATCATTAGAAGCAGCATACTCCAGATCGCAGGAAGCTTTATTCTCTAAAGTCTCCTGTTCGTAATTGATAGAAACATCAGCAGCAGTAGGTGCCTCCTGCCGCACTTTTTCTGTCTGGAAATTTACATAGGTTACATCAAGAGATAACGTACCATCCTTTTTAATCATCAGTCTGACAAGATATTCTGTGTCCGGAGCTAAATCCTCAATAGTATACTCATAGTTTCCGGAAGAACTTTCCGCAAGTGTCCTTCCATTCAAGAACATATCATCTAATGTCCCTGTCTGCTCATCCTCGCCGGAGGTTAATAAAAACTTAACCTCTGCTCCGAGAGTTCCTGTTGCCTTAAGTGTAGCAGTCGCTTTTGTTTCAGAAATCGTCTTAATATCCGTGACAGCTGCGGAAGTGATACTTGCCGCGTTATTATTAGAATATGTCTGAGTAGCTTGATCATAATATACCGTCTTACTGTACTTGCGGAAATGCGGGTAATCCTCCGTTCCGATCACCTGTCCCCACGTACCATCTGATTTTTCACCGTTTAATTTATAGGCAATTTCGCCGGATTTCAGTTTTTCTTCGCTATCTAGAGTAGTAATACCCGGAGAACTATAATCACTCTTTGTTGTCTCATAACAGTTCGTAAAAGTAGCCCTATTATCATTCGGGTACTTATTTCCTTCCAGTTTTCCTGATACAGCCAAGCAATTAGTCACCGTTCCGTTTGAACAACTATCTGAAAAATCTGTTCCTACTACAAAACAATTCTGAATGTTGATAGCATAAGCGTTACGACACAACCCGCAAGTCCAATTACCTTCCAACACCAGCCCTATATTTTGTACACTCCCATGTCTAATCCATGCCACCAGTCCGTACTTAGAACTTGTATTGTCATTAGCAGGTCGCAGTCCGGAAATTACATGGTAATTTCCCTCAATATTCCCCTTGAAAGACTTACCATCAGATATGGCTCCAATGCTTGTCCAGGCATATCCGTCCGGGATCTTAATATCCTTCATCAGCTTCAGATTGCTCTTATTAGGGATTTTACCATCATTAAACTGCTTTGCAAACCAGAAAAGCTGACCGGCATTATAAATCTCATAATATTCCCCCGACTTTATTGCCTTCTGATATGCACCACATGCTTCACAAAATCCATCTGCATTATAGTACTCATGACTACAAAAGGTATTATCATAAAACATCTCAATTTCATTTGGTGTTGTTGTCGATATCGTCTTACCTGATGCTGTGATCGGATTGCCGCCATTTAAGCCCGGTACCGTCACCGAAATCTCTGTGTTATTCCTATTTTCCGGCAGATATACCGTCAGATGTCCCGTGTTCGCTTCATCATACGAAATCTGCTTGGAAGGAATGACCATAGCTGCACTTTGACCTTCTTGATTGATCAACGGTTCACCATCCTGCTTGATCGTGATATCGGTTGCCTGTAATATCTGATCGCTCGTGATCACCGTGGAAACAAATTTTAATCTTGTCTCATAAAGAGGAATTCCGGTCTTCAAAGTGATCGTTGCATTCTCATCATCGACGTCAGCCGCCATCTGATAAACATAGTTTTCTCCAAGCGTCACATCTACCGTTACCTGTGTCCCTGACGTTAATGGCTTCAGATAATTGGATGCCTTAAGTGTACCTTGATAATCGCTCACCTGCATCGTCCCTGCATCCCAGGTAATCTCTCCCACGCTGATTGTCACCGGATAAGTGCTTTCGGTGAATCGTACGTCCGCAATCGTGCCCTGAATGGTATAGTTTTTCAGTCCGGAATTTTCACTTTTCGGGAAATAATCACCACCATTTAAGTTTACTGTGGCTTCATTACTGATAGAAATAGAGCCATCCAAAGTACCACCCGGCAACGATTGACCTGGCTTTACTGCGATACCAATGGCATACACTTCATTCTGATATGCAATGGCCGAAACCGTTCCGCCATTGATCGCAATCTCACCATACTTGTATCCGCCTTCTACTGTTTTGGCTCCACCGCCGCCACAGCCGATTCCGGCTCCGGGGTGTCTTCCTGCGTTCGTAACGTATCCTCCATAGGCCGTCACATTGCCGTCATTGATCTCAATCCGATCCACGCAGCCGTTTGCTCCACCGCCAATTCCGGCTCCGCCGTATACATTTGTAATATCCTTGTAGTAGCTTCCATGTCCGCCCTTGGCATACACAGTTCCGCCATTGATGATAATGGTACCGCTGCCACCCTCTGCACTGCCGCCAATACCTGCTGCCATCATGCCGCCATAAGCTTCGATATCGCCTTCTTCGATCACAATCGTCCCCAAGGAACCATTTCTCATGCTTGACGCACCAATTCCGGCGCCTTCTCCACCGGTTGCTTTTAAGCTTCCCTCTCCGCTGATCGTCAGGGTGCAGCCTTCCGCCACCTCAATAGCCGCACACATATTACCGCCCTTGAGCGTGTTTTCTCCCTCCAGAATCAGATGCAGGTTTGCACCATTCACCAGTCGGATCGCCGGTACCCAGGTCCTTGCTGTCTCATCGTTCTTATCGAGCGGTATCCGGATATCCAGATCCGAAATCGTAATTGTAACATCTACGCCATTAACCAGAATAACGTTGGTCGTACTGCTTCCCGTGATAGTCGCATCATTATACTGTTCCCATGTGTTGCTGTTGATGCCGATACCGCTATCCGCAATATTATAAGTATTTGTTAATGCCAACAAAGCAATCTCGCCATCCATGCTGACCTCAATCTCCGGAAGCTCCACGCCCGCTGCCAAAATATACTCACTCGGAAGAACCGGAAGATAATAATAGAAACCACTTTCATCTTCCCGGTTCTCATCCGGCTCCCAAGTAACGCTGATATCCGTCAGCACCGGGATATCTTCTGAGATTTCCTCATCTTCAAACTCATTATCCTCAAGAAAATCCCCGGCATTGCTGTCGGTAGCGATCAGAAACGTACCCTGCTGCTCTTTCTCCTGAACTTCCTGTTTATCTGCTTCCTCCTCATCATTGCTATCCGGTATGTTTTCTGAATTTTCTGTTTCCGGAGTTTCCTCCTCATCATTGCTGTCCGGCACATTTTCTGAATTTTCTGTTTCCGGAGTTTCTTCCTCATTCAGATTTTCTTTCTTTGCATTACTGCCGGTAGCAATTCCAAAGTCTTCTTCCTCATCACTGTCGTCTGCTGCCGCCGTCTCATCTTCCGCACCCTTGTCACGATCCGCATTATTTTTCTGGTGATTCACGTTCTTATATTCCACCACCGAAGCCTCGATCGTCTCCGGGAAATTCAGATAATCCTCAAAGTTTTCTCCGGCATCCGCAGGGATCTGAATATGCGCGACCTCCTCCGGTAATTCCGTAAATCCCGTGATCACTTTCAACTTTTTTGTAGGAATTGCAGCAAACGTTGCAGACGGTATGCATAACTGCATCGCCATCATTGCCGCCAATGCTGCAGATACGATCTGCCGTTTCTTCTTTTTATACCTCATATCCATTTCCTCCTGTTGTCATTATTTTCTATATAGCGTGACGGTTTTGTTCTCTCCGGTAATATTTTTTATTCATACGTTTCCTCCTCACCTGATTCATTACTTCCCCTTTTTCCCTGAAGAAGCCGGGAGACTGCTTCCCCCAGCTGATGCTCTGTAACGGGCTTTACCAAAAAGGTGTCCGCCTGCATCCTGCGGCTTTGGGGTTCAAATTCTGCCTGGTCGCTGATCCAAAGGAGCGGGACATCCTTGCTGTACCCTCGTATGCTCATGCAGAAATTCATCCCCCTGGCTCCGTCCTCCATGACCACCACAGCATCATAAGGCCCATCCCGCTGCATGGCATAGACGCAGAATACGCCATTGTCAAAGCGGTCTACTTTGCCAAGCTTCATCAGTAACGCCGTTTCTTTCTCCTTCTGACTATAGCTGCATAGCGCAATTCGCATTTCCATACCTCCGTTTCCTGATGGGCTCCATCGCCTCATATAGCTCCTGATCACTACAATCTATGGAGAGGAATACCGGGATACGAAGCTGATACGCGATCAGGGCGAAGTTTTTATCATCGCTCCACCAGACAAGCGGTGTTTCCGGTGCCAGCTGCTTTGCCTGAATGGCAGCCTCCAATCCCCTTGCCCCGGTCATGGCGATGACAAGCGCATGATATCGGCTCCGCCGCAGTGCCTGAGATAGCTGCTTCTCATTCCATAGCTCGTCGATGACAAGCTGTCCGTCCCCAGCAAAAAGGGAGCGCAGCCTGCTCTCAAACCATTCTGCATTCCTTAATTCCGTACAAAGTGCGATTTTCATGCTGAGCCTCCTTTCCTGAAAAGAAAAACAAGAAAGAATGTGCCTTGGCACATTCTCGCGCCGAGCGCGGTCGCTTGCGACATGTTTCTTCTTCGCGCGAGTGCGCATCCCGCGGAGCGTTTTTTTGTCATAGGACGAAGTTTCCTATGACATAAAAAACCAGACCTTCTCATCGGAAAGTCTGGTAGTATAATTAGAGTAGCATCTTGTCAAGGGAAATGCAACCGACTTTGTTTAAGACGCAGGTTTCCTGTTTAAGACGCAAGTTTTTCCTGCGGTTTTATGTTATACTATTATTGGATTTTTGTGCAAAGGAGATGGCACGATGCAGATTGCGATTGTGGATGACAGAGCAGAGGACAGAGCCGAACTGTCTGTCTGCCTGGAAAATTATATGAAAAAGCATCAGCTGGACTATACGCTGACAGAATTTGAGGACGGAGAGAATTTTCTGAAAGCTGCCGCCCAGGTCAATTTTCAGCTTGTCTTTATGGACATCTATATGGAGAACATGGATGGAATAGAGGCCGCCAGAAGGCTGCGCCAGAAAAACAGGCTTTGTAAGATTGTTTTTCTGACCATTACAGAAGATTATGCCCGGATGGGGTACAGCCTGTCCGCCAGCTATTATCTGCTGAAGCCGCTTTCGCTCCATCAGGCAGATTTTGAAGAAGCGATGGAGCTGTGCCAGCTAAAACCGCCCTATGAAGTGATGACACTTTCGGTTATGGCTGACCGTCAAAAGCTGGAACTTCCCACAGAGAAGATTCTATACATAGATTATCAAAACCGTATGACACGGATTCATACGGCGGAACGCGTGATACCGGTAAGCGGAGGCTTTCAGGAGGTTACTGCCGCATTGCAGAAGGACAAGCGTTTTTTGCCCTGCTACCGGGGCATTTTAATCAACATGGATTACATCAGCCAGGTTGACAGTCAGACCTTCCGTTTGATAAACGGGGAGGAACTTCCGATTGCCCTCCGCAATGGAAAACAGCTGCGGGAATCCTACCGTCAATATGTTTTCTCTGGAATGGGGGGTATCGTATGAGAATGAAGCAAATGCACAGGCGTACTCTGGAGGGCTGTCTGGCCTGTCTCCTCTGCTTCACCTGCAGTATCCCAGCATTTGCCGCCGAAACTGCAACCCCATCCAATGCCGATGAAAGAAGGGAGATTTTGCCGGATTTAGAAAGCGAGACTCCAGGGACACTGGAGAGCAAAACCCCGGAAGCATCGGAAGAAGTATCCCTCGTCCTTGTCACAGAAATACAAAAGGAAGACGAACTGCTCTCCCTGCCAGATTTCACCCTGCCCCTTAGAACCACACCGTCTGATGATGACCTGGAGGAAATTTATCAGCTGGCCCTTCGGTATCAAACCGTCTGCGCCACGGTAACAGCAGGTGAAGAAATCCGGCAGGAAACATTTTCTGTCGCATGGGATTTTTCGGCCATTGACCAGACCACTCCAGGCGAATATACCGCAGCAGGTCGGATTAAACTGCCGGAGGGGTATGCCTTTGGTGAAGCTGTCTTGCAGGAGCTTCAGATTTCCGTCCGGGTGAAAGAAATGCCGCCTGCTGTCATTACCTCCATAGAGAAATGGTATCCTTATACGGACGCGTTTGCGGTTCAACAGGACAGCGAAACCGAAACGCTGGAAAATTTGTTTGCCTTTTCCCCTTACTATCTGGAATGCTATGCGGAAAATGGAACCAGCTACACCGCTGTGGTGGAATGGGATTTTTCTGGTATTGATTTGAATACTGTGGGACTGTACCATGCAGCAGGAAGGCTGACTGCACCGGAAAATACCATATTTGCGGATCGTGTCGATTTCCCTGAAATTTCAATTCCTGTTTCTGTTCAGGCTCCGGGCAGCCCAGACATCAACTGCTTCCTGGTTCGCAGAGGAAGCCTTTATTTTCCCTGGGTCACACCGCCGGGGAATCTGGACAAGGTCAGTATATGGCTGTCCAAAAACAACGGTTCATGGAACCGTCTGGAAAGTGGCGTTTATGTGGGTCAGGAAATGCTCTCGATTGCTACCCGTCTGCTGATGCCGGGCAGCAGTTACCGCCTTCAGGTGGATTATGACGGCGGACAGACCGGCATCCTCTCCTTTACCTACGCAGATGAAATTGTCCTTGAAGGGTACCATGAAGGCGACCGGGATGGAGGGGATGCAGGCGGAAATCCTCCCGATACCATCATTCAACCGCCTCCTGAAGATACCGACGATCAGGATGACGGTTTCGCAGACAGGCCCTCCACAAAGCCTCCAAAACCGCCTGCAACAAATGGCGGCAGAGTGGATTCCAACGATTCTGAAAAAACACCACCTGTCAGTGAAGAAAATGATCCTGCGGATCATGAACCATCCCACAAGTCTTCCGAGCCATCCTGGGAGGGAAAGAATGATTCCATAGATATAGATAAAGACGATTTCCCATCGGAACAGGCAAACGGTGATACAGAGGAAGATGCGGATTCCAAAAACCCTGATTTTTCAGAGTTCTTCGATGAAACCACCGACCGGATTTCCGGCACGCGCTTTTTGATGATGCTGCAAACAGGGGAGCAAAGAGCCGTCTTTTCCAAACAGGGAATCACTATCAGCATACCAAAAGACGCCTTGCCGGAGGGCATCCAAAACGAAGATCAGATTGAAGTCATCATCCAAAAGGATACGGACGGCGGTTTTTCTTTTTCGTTTTCCATCAATGGAACTGCGCTCAGCTCCCTGCCGGATGTTTCTTTCATGCTGCCCTGTCCAAATGACCCGGCAGCCGGCACATGGTTCCTCTGTGATGAAAGCGGCGTGGAAATTCCCATGACCGGTTATGACGATGCGGCAAAAGCCGTCTCCTTTCAGATCAGCCATACAGGGGCATACACCATTGTGGGAAAGGAAGATGCCGTTTCCCTGGCACAGGCCGCCGACACAGAGCATAGCCGGTCGCCCATACTCCTTTTGATTCCGACCTGTCTGCTTCTTCTGTCTGCCGGTGTGTTTTTCCTAAGGAGGAGGCGAAAATAAGATGGTATCTTCTGCGGTAAAAAAATATGCTGCCTTATGTATGGTCTGCCTGTGCTCATCCCTGTTTTTTCTTGGCCTGTATCAGTTCAATAATAAATATAGCCAGAACACAATCCAGGCGTCAAATGGGATTCTGGCGCTTTCTGAGGAAGAACTTCAAAAGTCACCGGTGCGCTTTCTGGTATCCGGCTGGGCATTTTATCCTGACGCGCTTTTGACCCCGGAAGAAATACGGGATGAAAGCCATTATATGCGCTACCTTTCCATCGGAGAGCAGACCAATTTCTCCAGCCCTGCAAACCCTTCTCCCTATGGCTGCGGGACTTATCAGATGACATTCTTTCTGCCGGAACGGAAGGAAACATATGCGCTGGAAATCCCAGAAGTGTTTTCTGCTTACAACCTTTATCTGGATCATGACCTGATCCTGCAAATGGGGGAACCGGCACAGGGGACACCATTGGTTCAAAACCGCATGGTCACTTTTCATGGCGGAAAACCGGTCACACTCACCATAGCGGTCAGCAACTATGACCACTTTTACGGAGGAATTGTCTATCCGCCTGCTTTCGGAACGATGCTGGCGGTCAATACAACCAGAGGAATCCGGTTTGCATTCTGCCTGTTCAGCTGTACAGTTACCTTTGTCTGTGCGCTGCTGTCCTTTTATTTCAGCCGCCGGATGAAACAGAAAAATACATTCCTGTTCGGACTGATCTGCCTTGCCATGTGCGGCCTGTCATCCTATCCTGTGCTTCATATGCTGGCTGCGGTTCCCGTATTCCCCTGGTACACGATTGAACTGTTCTGTATCTATCTGGTTACCTGGCTGATCGTAGTTCTGCAAAACCGGATATGCAGACCGGGCTTCCTGCCTGCGGCCATCAGTAATGGGGTGGGCGCTGCTTTTCTGGTATATGCGTTTGTGTATGGCATGATGGCTTCCCATCTCTCCCTTGGAGCCATTCGCTTTTTCTCTGCATCGGTCTTTTGTTATAAGGCGGCATCTGCGCTCTATCTGCTTATCATCGCTGTGCTTGCCATTCACAGAGGAGAAAAACGGAGCAGGCCGATCTTCTATGCTGCGGCAGCCGCAACCTGCGCCTTTATATGGGATCGCCTTCTGCCGGTTTATGAGCCGGTTATCGGCGGTTGGTTTTTGGAATGGGGCAGCTTTTTCATAGCAGCAGCCATCGGTTATTCCCTCTGGCGCGATGTGATAGAAGGATATGGAAACAGCCTGATTTTCCAGGAAGAACGCAAGCAGGTCATCCGTCAGCTTTCTATGCAGACCGAATACAGCCGTCAGGTTTCTGAAGCAGCGGCAGAAAACAGAAGGCTGATCCACGACATCAAACACCATCTGCGCACCATAGACCGCATGGCCTCTGAACGTGGGCAGACGGAGATCTGCTCCTTCCTGTTACAGGTAGAGGAACAGGTTGCGGCATCATCGGGTCACTCCCCTGCCCAGTTCTGCAAAAATCCCGTCGTAAATGCACTGATTGAATACTACTACGGCATGGCGCAGACACAAGGGACAGAATTTCAGGTGCGGCTCGATCTTCCCGATCATATGCCGCTTACCGATGTGGAACTGTGTACGGTGCTGGGCAATCTTTTGGACAATGCCGTTGAGGCGTGCAGCCGCCAAAAGCAAGGGGTGCGCCGCGTTTTCATTGCAGGCGAAACCAGAGGCAATATGTACTTTTTGAAGATTGAAAACACTTACGACGGTCTGGCCTTGCAAGAGGGAAAAACATTTCTCTCCCGAAAGGGTACATCTGCTGATCATGGAATCGGGCTTTCCTCTGTCCGAAAAATCATTGAAAGCCATGGCGGTGATCTTGATCTTGTTCCCGGTGAGGAATCCTTTCTTGTTGGAATTACAGTGGGTTTATAAACATTGCTCATACAAAAGGACACCATTACTTACATTTGCATAAGCAATGGTGTCCTCTCTATTTTCCAAGTTCTTCTTCCATAATATTCCTAATCGCTTTAATATCCGTAAAAGTCAATTTTATTCCACGATTATACATAGCCAGTACTTCATTCAGATTTTCAACAAGTACCTTATCCAACTTTTTATGTATCGTTACAGGCTGTTCCTGAATCGTATGAACATGGTCAAAGTATTTTTCAATAACAGGAAATGTATTCTGTATCAAAAAAGCATTTTCTTTCCCTGCAAATAATCCAATCACTATCGTATTGCATTTACCATATCGTTTCTTTTTCTTTTCAACGATTTCCTTGTATTTCTCAGCTTGTGAGCTAATTGGTATCATCCAATACAATTTTGGATTTTTTCTATCCTGAATTGCATAGTAATGAGGACGATAGTTCCCCTGTTCCTTATTACTCATCAAATATTTATCCTGAACCAAGTCAAAAAATTCATCCTTGATATGATACGAATATCCCTGTTGTATCTCCATAAATAACCTTTCCTATGTGATAAAATTCCCCATCAGCATTCACTGATGGGGAACATTTACAAACTATACTATTTTTATCCCACCTGTATAGCAAGTGGCTTCATTTACGAACTGAATTATTTATACCCCGCACCATCAGCAAGCGGCAAACATTTACTTCTATCTTTAGTATATACAGTTTCTCTGAATTTAGCAACCTGTTTTTTAAGTTTAGAAATATTTTTTACTATATCATAGCTCATCATTTGTCGTAAAATACATGCATTTACTTTCTTAATACAGCTTAGCCCCAGCAGGAATTGCGTCATCTAACATAAGCAGATTCAATCCTTCGTGTCCGTCATACTCATACACTGCTGAAATCAACATTCCTTCTGATGGGATTCCCATCATCATTCTGGTAGGAAGATTTGTGATCGCTACGCATGTCTTTCCAACAAGCTGTTCCGGCTCATAGTACTCATGAATACCGCTTAAAATCGTGCGTTTCTTGTCAGTTCCATCATTTAATGTGAACTTTAGAACGCCTCAATAAACTGAGGCTAAAACTGTCCATTCCAGTTAAACAAATTTGACCGCGTTTTATTTTCTATATTCAACTTACTTTGTGATATTTCTTCTCGATTAATTGGTATTTCGTCAAAGTCAATTCCCTGCATCTATTGGTTTTCCTGCCTTTCTATGACCACTTCAATAACATCTTCTATTCCACAGTCTAATGCATAGCATATTTTAACAATCGTATCTAATGAAACATATTCGTTCTTACTCATTTTAGCAACTGCATTTGTGCTAATATGTGCTATGTCTTTTAGCTGAGTCTTATTTATATTCTTATCCACCATCAATTTCCAAAGGCGGTTATAACATATTAGGGATTCAGTGCTCATAATTCACCTCTCTTAAATTTGCTTTTGCAACTAATGCAAGTATATCATGATTCTCATTCTTTTTCAATTATTTCTTGATATATATCAAGAACATCTGCACATATACTCATTTTTAAATAAGGCAAAAAATAGACTCCTATTTCTAGGAGTCCTATTAAACGTGTTCTCTTATTCTATTAATACAACTTTGCTCCTGCCGGAATATGGTTATCCACCATAAGAAGATGGAGTTCTTCATCCTCTGAATCTTTAAGATTATTTACTGCTGAAAGTAACATACCGCAAGATTCAATTCCCATCATTGCTCTAGGTGGAAAGTTTGTAATAGCAATAAGTGTCTTTCCAACTAATTCTTCTGGTTCATAATATGCATGAATACCAGAAAGAATTGTTCTATCTACACCTGTACCATCATCAAGAGTAAATTGTAAAAGCTTTTTGCTCTTTGGTACTGCTACACATTCCTTAACCTTAACACAATGAAGCATGCCTCAAATCCGGAACACAGCGCATCAGCCAATCCACCGCCAAAAAAATCGTAAGCGCCGATGCCGCAATAACCTTTCCCAAAGCATTTGTAAGATCATCCAGTCTTTCATCCAAAATCACAAGGATTTTTTCTTTCAGAGCTTCTACAGGTATCGGGGAATCGATGCAGTCACAGCAAAGGCGATAGAGATGGTTCAATTTGGACAAGTCCATTGCATCCCGCCTGATTCTTCGACTTTGAGTAACCGCTTCCATTCCCCGAAATTCCATTGTTATAAGAATACTGGATGTAATCGCATAAACATTCATGTGCTCTGCACCATACGCTTTGCCCAGCCTGTATAAAGTCTCCTCTATACGGCTGATCTCTGCACCTGCATAATACATTGCTTCACCAATATTGAGCATTTGACGTATAAGCAGATCCATGTCGCTTTCATTGGCAATCAGCAGATCGGCATTCAAGACCGAAAGCGGAACCAATCCGCACAAGCTCTGAGAGCCTCATCCGGGTCTTTATAGAAATCGGCTCCCCACAGGCTCAAAGAAATGGTATCCTTGTAGCCAAGCTGCTCTAATTCCTCCAGACGGCCTGCAAATGCAAAATCACCTTTACCCAAAGCTGCATACCCTTCTTTTCGGTCTGCAAAATGCACATGGGCAGGAAGCCCCAGACGGCTGCAAAAATCTGAGATCGTCTCCGCATTATTCTCTGCCTGAATCAAATCAAGACCGGCTTTAACCCATGGAGAATTCACAGACTTAATTAACTTTTCCAGATGGCTCAGATCTCTGGCAAATAAGGAAACAGCTGCAGACATTTCTTCCATCACCATCACTATTCCCAATTCTTCTGCCTTTTCGGACAATATCTGAACCGATTCTACAAGTCGAAGAAAATTATCTTCCGATGGCGAGTCCACATATTCCCATCCGGGATGCAGCATCATTTTATCGGTTTCAAACGCAGCTGTATCCTCCAAATACTGTTTCATCATATTAATACTGTAATTTCTCACATACGGAATAGGAGATGCAATATTAATCGGATATTGTCTGCACTGTTCCGGATGGAAAACAGTCATTTTAAGTCCTCGATCCTTAAGCATCTGGTTGATCTCCCTGATCCGGGCAGTATGGCCCTCAGGTGTATCATCATCCAGGCAGAAATGAGGAGATGCTCCCCACAATTCTATAGACCGGAAACCATTTGCCTCAATTGAGTCCAGGCCATACGCAAACGTGTGGTGAAGAAAAGGCGCTGTCAAAATGCTGATCTGTTCTTTATTCATAATACTCATACAAGTTCCCCTCCATCAAAATGCTTTCTGAGAGTTTCAATATTTGCACGGTAATGTGGCTCCGGATCCAGCCTATATGCACCATTAGCCATTTCCATGGTTATCGTACCTTTGTAATTATATTTTCGCATCGCATTTAAATGTTCATCGAGGTTCTGGAACCCATCTCCCCATTTCATATGTCCAAATGGACGTCCATCGTTCAGGTGAATATGAGCCAGTTTATCCCCCAAAACTTCAAAATACTGTTCCAGCGTTTCTCCTGTGTATGCTACCGGAACCGTGTCCACGCAGCACTTCAGATTAGGAGAATCAATATCTTTTACCACACGAAACTGGTCAAATCTGGTTGTTGCTAACGGAGACTCTCTTTCATTCAGGTTTTCATACATCAAAGTAATGCCATACTTTTCCGCGTGCCGTGTCAGCTTTTCCACAGAATCTCTTCCATGCTTATAACCTTCCGACAACGGCCTGTCCCAGTAAGGTCTTCCAGGGCAAAGCAACATCTGTGGGCACTCCAGTTCCACTGCTGCCTCAATAAATTTCTTATACTGCTCTACAGTTTTATTTCGGATATTGTCTTCCGGTGCCGCAATATTAATTGCATAAGTATTTTCCTCTGGCATCAGAGAAACAACACTAAATCCCCGCGCTGACAATTTTTTTCGCATATTGGCAGCCATATTGGGATCACCGTCATACATATGGAAATGATGGCTGCACCCATATAATTCCAGTCTGTGAACCCCCAGCCGATCCATAGAATCCAGAAAATAATCAAAAGAAAATTTCTTATATACCATATTTGTCGCGGCCAATTGCGACATTAAAAGCTCAGACATTGTATATCTCCTTTTTCTTATCCAAAATACATTCTCAGATTGCGCATATTTCTCTTGTCATGATAAAATGGATCTGCAAAATATTTTCCATCTGTCAGTTCCTGGGTAAATTTTCCCGTATAGCCATTATTCAGCATATCCAGAATATCTTGTTTGAGATTACGGTTTCCATCTCCCCACACAAAATGTCCATAAGGATTACAATCCTGAAAATGACTGTGAATAATATTTTCAGTCCCGAAAGTATCAAACCACTGCTGAATGGTTTCTCCTGCCACAGACATAGCTGTCAGGTCAATCATGACCTTAAAGTTCGGATGATTCACCTCATCAAACAAATGCTTGATCTGATCTATACGCCACCCTATCAAAGATTCCTGTGGGCGCAGCGACTCACATGCAATCATCATATCATTTTCAGCCGCCACTTCACTCAGCCTCTGAAACATTTCTACTGAACGCTTGAATCCTTCCTCTTCCGGTTCATTCCAGTAGCCCCAGCCCGAGTTTGCTTCAAGGATCGTTGCCCCCAGCTCGTGCCCAAATTTAATTCCATTTGAGAAGTAGCGGAAACAGCGCTCCTTCAGTTCCGGTTCTTTTGCTGCAAACTGATAGCCATAAGAACAGTTTTCCGGTGTAAATACAGGACATGTCAGACCGTGATCATCCAGTTTCTCCTTGATCGGCACTGGATCCTGATAACCATGATCATCAAGCCACAACCCCTGATGCGCAGCAAGCAGATCTACACATTTCACTCCCAGCTCCTGCTGACAATCAAGGAAATAATCCCAGTAATCTTTTCGTTTTCATTTTTTCCTCCTTGTTTTTCTGCATGCTGATTCATTCTTTTGCACGTATTTTCTAATATCGATTCAAAATGAATCTTTTTAATATTTTTTGCAAATTTATATTATCATTACTTGCAATATATGTCAATATGCTTCATTTTTATTTGTTGAAGAAAATATTTTTGTTCATTTTTTTCAATTACTGGCATTTCTTTGCATTTCCCTCCATTCTTCTATGCATTTTTCACGTTCAAAGTTCAAAATACAATCAAAATAATACAGCCCCTCTGCGTCAGACGCAAGAGAGTTTCCTTTTTCCGTTTTCCGCAACCCAATCCCGGTTCAAGCCCGGTTTAGGCCTATTTTTTGCATACACAAACAGAGCCAAGTATGATATAATCCCATCTTTGACACTTGAAAATAGTAAAACAGCCATAACGCCAGTATTTTATCAGCGTTGTGGCTGTTCTTTGTCTTGCATCGATATGTACTATTTTTGGATTTGTGCTATTTTTTCTGTTTTGTTTCTTTTATAATCGACCTCATGGAAAATTTGGATATGAATTCGTAGTCTGTTCGGAAGCCAAACGCATTATGCAGGGCATCCGTAAGTTTTGTACGTTTGTAGGAAGGTATATATCCACTGTCTTTAGACAGCAGTGTCATATTCAGACCCCTAAGGGTTTCCAAAATCTGACTGCAGGTAAACTCTTTACCCAGTTTTTTCTCTAACAGGCGGTAAACCAGCAGGCTGATGTGGCAGGTTAAAAAGTGAGCCCTGATTCTGTCTTCCCGCCTCACAAATACAGGTCTTGCTTCGAATTCTGATTTCATGATGCGGAAGTTTTCTGGATGAAACGGGCAGGATCATTGGGATTTTTACCTTTTCTGGATTTTCCGGGAGACTGCATCATTTTCATAGCTCTTTGAATCTGTCCTTCACGGATTTTTTGCTGGTAGGCTTTATATTTGGGGGAGTATGTGATGATAACAGTTTCATCCATATCTCCTGTAACAATCGGATACTCTGCATTATACTGATACTCCTGCGGCTCAGCAACCATTGGAGAGTATACTGCCTTTCATCGGCAGTTTAATCAGTCTTATTCCTCGTTGCTCACACATATATGCTTTCATTATTTCTATATTCTCGTCAGCACTTCCTGACTCAATAGCCAACTTTTCTGAAGGTATGTATGTTTCAAGCGGAACTCCAAGCAATCGGTCAGAACCAAGTTCTGCTTTCAAGCCTTTCTTATTAGAATAATAGCTGACAGCCAAAGCAGGAAATAGAGATAAATATTCTTGCTCACAAATTCGGCAGCCTTTATTCAATATCGTCCTTTCATTTATCTTCATACTCCATGAATGACCGTGCCTGCATTTCCACCACGCTCTCTTTGCTGAAGTTCGTGATACTTCTGTCGGCTTCAATTTATTCTGTTCATAATCCCATTCACTGAGAAGCTGACTGTCTGTTGTCGCCAAATCATTATATCCGGCAAGAACTTCTCTCTCCGCACAAACGGGGCACACCGTTCCTTTCACACGGGCATTGATAACTGATTTCCACTCATTACCACATTTTCTGCACTTCCACCAGACATTTTTCCTCGACTTTGCATTTACTTCATCAGGCTTCAATGGCAAGTTCTTCTCCGACCACTCCGAAGCAATTTCAGGGTGTGTTGTCTGCAAATCGTTAAACCCTTTCGAGAATATGTACCCACTGCAATACGGGCATTTACTGCCACCGGAACGAGTAGAAATAAGAGTGTTCCACTCTCTGCCGCAATCCTTACACTTCCACCAAGCCTTACGATTGGCAAAGACCGTAACCTGAGTCGGAAGTAAAGGATAATTTCTGTCCGACCACTCGGCAGCTATATCCGGCAGAAGCGTTGCAAGGTCATTAAATCCTGCCAACACTTTATTATGGGAACAATACGGGCAGCCTGTCCTATTTATCGTTCTGCTCTTAACGGCAGCTTCCCACTCGTGTCCTTTCTCACATCTCCAAATCACTT
>OGZI01001724.1_pt1 | contig 20491 bp, 10 predicted proteins | sample 1576711 | NCBI WGS metagenome assembly OGZI01 (sample SAMEA3541482, study PRJEB24748) | human gut metagenome | biome: human gut; feature: human-associated habitat; material: faeces | place: China | collected 2012
CCAGAATGAGCACACTGGGCTGCATCGCCATGATAGACGCCAAATTCAGGAGCTGTTTCTGCCCGCCGGACAGCTCTGTGACATTCTTGTAGAACCATGTCTGAATGCCGAAAAAGGAGGCCATCTCGGCCACCCGGCGCCGGATGGTGGGCGTATCATATCCCAGGCTCTCCAAGCCGAAGGCCAGCTCATGCCACACCTTGTCGGTGACAATCTGGTTCTCCGGGCTCTGCTGCACAAAGCCGATTCTTGCGCTCTGCTCGCGCTGATCCAGCTCCTCCAGCGGCCGTCCCTCAAAGCGGATGTGACCCATCCGGCGGCCATGGGGGGCCAGTACGGTCTTGAGCTGACGCAGCAACGTGGATTTCCCACAGCCTGACGGGCCGCACAACACCAGGAATTCCCCCCGCTCCACGGTCAGCGTTAAATCGTCCAGCGTCTTCTCCGCCTGCTCCGGGTAATAGAAGGAAAAGTGTTCAATTTCAATACTTGGCTTCTTCTGCTCAGACACGCATCCGTCCTCCCTGCCGTAATAATCTTGTCTGTACGCTCACGGCCTCCGCCCGGGCCATGCGCCCGCGAGAGGACAGCTCGTGGGTCAGGTATCGCGGTTCAATCTGCTCCAGAACTGACAGGATGGCGGGGTCTGCCCAGGGGCGATGCTGATCAATCTGGAGGATGTGCTGATAGCTCACTCCAAACCGCTCCATATAGTCCTCCGGCAGCCCCGCTGGCAGTGAACCAGTGTGCGCCTTCACATAGGCCCCACTCAGGGACTGGTGTAGATGGACGCCCCGCACCCACTTTGCCAGGCTGCCATGCCGGTTCAGCATACGCCGGATGTAGTCTGCTCCCTCTGCCTCAGTTTTCAACTCAGTACAAGCATTCATCAGATGTCCGGTGTCCAGCAGAATCCCTTTCCCCGCAAAGCGGATTCCCTCCAGCAGCCGGGCCGTCTCCTCCGGTTCCGTAAAGGTAAAGCCTGGCCACCACTGATTTTCCACCAGGAATTCAAACGGCCATCTCTCCTCGCCAAGAATGAGGTTCACCACCTCTACCGCCGCGTCAATGACCTCCTGGTTGGTGTGCAGCCAGCGGTAGGTATATCCCTCCTCCAGCGATACGTCCGACACATGGAAGACCACATAACGGGCGCCCAGGTTCACCGCCCGCCGTAAATCCGCGCGGTATTGCTCCAGCAGCGTATCTGGCCCCAGCCCGCCATAGAAGCTGGCCGTAACCTCCAGTGAGCCGAATTTTTGTTTCAGTGCCGCCCGGTCATCTCGATAGAAGTCCAGCCAGTCCGGGTAAAAAATCAGGTGGTACCCAAGAATAAGCTCGGCAGGCAAATCCTTTGGCAGATCCTCTCCGCCCCAGACGCCCTCGATGCCGTCGCAGCCCAGCCGTTCCAATTCCTGGCCTAGATCACGCCAACTGTTGTACTCCCCAAGAGTCCCGGAGTACAGAGGCAGGCTCATCATTTGGTACATGGCTTCACCTCATTTCGGGCGTCCAGTCTGCTCCAGGTACGGTCTGCGCGGATATTCAGGAACACCGGCGTCAGGCATAATGCCAAATAGACCGCCTGTAGGCAGACTGTCAGCGGCGCCGCAGGCGCTCCCTTGGCCGTCGGGTAGTATCTCCAGGCAAAGCCGCCCAGCGCCGCTCCGCAGCAGAGGAAGAACCCGCAATAGAGCAGCCATCCCAGCGCCATCTTGTCCCGGTCATCAAAGCGGTAAATGGAGAAGGCCGTCCGCCCAGGAAGCCCATACCCCCGGCTCTTCATGCTGTCAGCTGTCTCAATTGCATTTTCCAGGCTCCAGGTAAGCATGATGGAGAAAATCGTGACAGCGTTTCGAATCCGCCGGATAACCCCACCATCGGAGACATCCCGTCCGATGCATCGCTGCGCCTCCGACACAACGTGGAACTGGGCCTGGAACTTTGGGACAAACCGCAGTGCCATGCTCAGCACCAGCGAGAGGGCCGGTATGAGCCTTCCAAACAGGTAGACAAATTTGTCCGAGGTCATTACCGCTGTGTAACAGGAAAACCATGTCACCACTGCGGCCAACATGGCTGCCGCCGCTAATCCATACAGGATACTCTCCAATGTGAGCGGATTTCCCGATGGCAGGTATGTAAGCAGGGTCGCCCCCTCATGGTTGAAGGCCGGGTTGATCAGGGCGGCCATCACCATCATGGGGAGCATAAAGACAAGCGAGAAGCGTATCGCCTTCCGCCCCCTCAGATAGACCGCATAGGCCAGCGCCGCTCCAAGGGAAATGCCGAGGCTGACCGGGTGCATGAAAAACATTGTAAAGGCTATCACCATTCCAAAATACAGAAAATTTATTATCGGGTGATAGCTGGAAAAGGTATCTCTGTTTCGGATAAGGCATCCCCTCTAAACACCGGGTACGGCAGTCAGCCGTACCCGGTGTGCATTTCTGTTGCGAGGCATTCCCGGTATGCGCGCTACTAGGCCTGCTCTGCCCGCGGCTCCTGTTCATGCCTCGCTATCTCGCCGGCAATCTCTTGAAAGCGGCCAGCAAGATAGCCATAGTTGTCCCTTTGGTGCGGTATCAGGCATTTGCTGCAATCCTTAACGCCGTTCTCCAAATGGTGAAGCATCTCCGCACGTTCTGCCCAACATATACATCGGACGATAGCGGAACAGGCGGCCGAGTTCCATCCCTTCCGCATGGCACGGCAGGGATAGCGCTCCCACGCCTTATTGGAGGAGAAAGAAAACGTCCTGCCTTCCCGGTATTGCAGTTGCCACACTCCCTGCAGTAGTGCAGGAATCGTCCCGCAACCACGCACTCGTTCAGATAGGTTCTTACAGGAACGGCAACTGCATTTGCCTCTACCGTATACGGCATGAGCATTATCCCTCTGAAAGAATTTCAGATCACTCTCCAGTCGAATAAAAACCGCCCACATCCACACCCAGGTCGCAGGTGTAGACCCACTCTATTACATCCCCCTCTTTGAGCTGATAGCGTGAGCAGCCATAATTGGGGAACCACCCGTTCACTTTATACATCCAGCCGGACAGCTCGCCGCAGTCAAACTCATAGAGGTTGTTAATCCCCTCAATATAAGCGGAGTTATACATGGGGGTGTCCTCGAACTCCATGTGGATGCCAGCCTTCCGCATCTCGCGCTGGAGCACATTGAACACACTCTCCCCCTCGTAGAACGTAACAGTCGTCGTAGGGAATATGACTCCGTCTTCCGGTACCAGCTCCACCTTCTCTGGATCCAGCCAGTCCATGTTGTCCAGAATGGTGTCACAGCGGACAGAGAGCGTACAGGTATGGGTCACATCGGAGAACTCCACATCCTGCGGCTCCACCGGCAGAGGCTTTCCTTCCGGCACTGGATCCGTAAGATACTTGTCCTTTCCAGTCTCCGGATTGATCTCCATGCCGTTGGCCTCTGAGTACGCCTTGTCGCCCTTTTCCACACCGGCGGAGGAGCCGCCCGCCAGCTCGGCCGCGGCCTCCACCTTCTCCCGGGCAGTCATGCCGCCCTCCGCACCGCCCGGGCGGGCATCCAGCCCACCGGGTGTTGGGGATGGCGCAAGGGCATCAGTCTCCTGGGGGGTCTCGGACGGCACCGGACTACCGCTCACCGTCGGCGGGGGGCTTTCCGCCTCCCCGCCAGGTGTCACGATAGGCGCTATGGATTCCTCCGGACCGGAGGCGGGCGGCGCGGCCTCCAGCACTGCGCTGCTCTCCTGCTCCTGCACCGTCCAGCCCTGAAGACCTGGCGCGTTGCCGCCATACCAGAACGCCCCTGCCAGGACCGCGATCACGGCCACAGCGGCAATGATTTTCCCTTTTGTCAGCTTCATTCGGCCGCCTCACTGTCTTCCCACGGCGTGTACAGGCAGTAGGCCGGGCACAGGTCGCCCATATAGATCCACACGTTCTCTCCCATGTCGACGGGCTCGGAGAATGTCAGATTGGGGATCATCAGCTTGAGAGTGGTGCGCTTACGGCCCTTGATATTTTCCCCTTCAGGTGAGGGCTCCTTCCGGAACGCCTCCACCCGCTGGGCCAGGTCGTTGATGCCCAGCTCCCGGGAGAGCTTTGGAAGTATCTCCTCCTCCTTACAGTAAGCCACATGATCCGGATTCTTGAACCAAGCTACGTTCATCATACTGTTTCGTCCCCTTTCTGTAATCGTCAGAGCAGCTCAGCGCTACTCAGAAGGTTGAAAAGCATCTGAGCAACCTCTGCTCGGGTCACAGCGTCCTGGGGCCGGACGTTCAACTCCGTTTGGCTCAGGATCCCCTCCTGGTAGCAGAAGGCCAGCTGGGCCCTGGCCCACTCCGCGGAGCTCATATAGTCCGGGAACTGCGCCAGCATATTCCGCACAGCTGCGGTATCCATCTCCGTCTCGAGTCCGCACAGCTCCGCCGCGCGGGACACCATGACGGCCGCCTCCTGCCGGGTGATAGTCCCGTCCGGGCTGAACCGGCCCTCGCCCACGCCGTTGATAAGGCCGTATGTGCTGGCCGCGCCCACATAGGGGGAATACCAGGCAGTGGAGGCCACGTCCACGAAGGCGCCGGTGTCCGCTGGTGTCAGCCCCAGGGCCCGTACCACGATGGTTGCAAACTCTGCCCGGGTCATGCTTCCATCCGGGTCAAAATTTCCGTCGGACTTGCCGTCAATGATGCCTCGGGCGGCCAAAGCCTCGATGGCGGTGATCTGGTCACTGAAGGCGATGTCCGGGAAGGTCTTGCCCGGTGACGTGATAGGCTGGGCGGTCACGGCGGGATCCTTGCCCTCCAAGCCCTGTCCCTGCCCGCTCATCTCTGTCTCCACGGCGTCGGGGATGGAGAGGGCGTCGGACATGCGGTAGAGGCTGCTGCGCCCCTCCGCCGCCCGCTGGGCGGCCACCAGGCCGTAGAAGCCCTGCTCCGTCGCCATCTGGTTGGACCCGGAGCCGGACTGGGTGTGCAGGAAGCCCTCCCCCTGCCGGTAGAAGGTCATCAAATTGTCCAGCATGGTGTTTCCGTTCTTTACAAACCGAGGATCATCCAGTTCGATGCCCAGCTCACACAGAGCCACGATCATCTGCACACAACTCTCGGAGTTAGCCGTCCCCCAGGACGCAAAACCGCCATCGTCGCTCTGCTGTTCCGACATGCACGTCAGTGCTTCCTTAGTAGCCCGCGCTACCTCCGGCTGATCTTGATACTTGGCCAGTGCCTGCAGAGCCATACCGGTGATGTCTGGATCGGATATTCCATCGCCAGAACTGGCTGCCTCTGTTCCTCCGAACAGGCTCCACCCTCCATCGGGCAGCTGGCACTCCAAAATGCGGTCGATATACATTTGACGGGTCGCCTGTACATTTGCCTCCGGGTTCTCCGGCATGGGATAGCCTGCGCTATCCAGTGCAATCAACGCCCAAATTGGGCCGTTAAGCCCCTGCCAAATCGTTTTTTCGTAGTCGCCCAGCGGTTTGGTCAGGTCATATCCAGCCACATTTCTGGCATCTTTCCCGATTGAGCTGAGAGCAACTATCACACGGGAATACTCCGTATATTTCTTATCGTGCAGCTTGCCGTCGCAGGCCGTTACATAGGCCTCCACAGTGGCATAGTAGTCCTGATAATAGCTGTCCGGTACATCGTACCCACTTCGGGCCAGCCCCAGCACAGCCCATTCACCGCCGATAGACCCTACCTGCGGATCCTGTACGGTGCGGTACATATATTCTGCGGTATCCTGCACCGCATCGTTCAAGGTCTCTTTGGATACGGCCGCCTGTGCTCCCGTCAACAGGCCTGTGGTCAGGGACAGGGCAAGCACAAATGCGAATCCACGCTGTTTCCATTTCTTCATATGACCGCGTCTCCTCCTGTTTTTCTTTCGGAAGGCCCTGCAGGTTCCCTCCAGGCACTGAGCCAATAGCTCCACAAATGCTTCATGGCCAGCTTGCTAAGGACAGGTATGCCCATCAGCTCCATGGCCCTTTTATTGGTACATCGCTTTTTTTGAAACAGCTTCTTAAGCTCTGGTGTGATTTCTTCTTCTCCCGGCGGCCGCCAGCTTTCTTTGACAGACTTGCACATGCGTTCTACCAGTTCTGACTCCCGCTCCGTCAAGGGAGAACCAATCCGTTCGCAATACGCCCTGAATCTGTCTGCGGACACCCGCTCCGGCCAGTCTGGCGGCCACCGCTTTTGCTCTTCCAGCCTTTTTCGAAATCCTTTGGCTGCCCAGCACGCTTTATTGGTACTTCCAAAGCGCCGTTTCAAATAAACCTGACGTATTAGGCTGAGCTGATACAGCCGTGGCTTATGGCCTGGATGATCCATTGTCCCAACCACGGCCTCCAAAAGCGCCTCATCCGTATAGCTCTCATAAATCTGCCGGCCGATATTCCCTTCGGGATTAAATACCCGCCAGATGTCCGGATCCACCGTTTGTCTTGAACTTTCTTGTTCTTCCCGGCTTTCCACGTCCAGTTCTGAGAGCCACTGGCGGTATCCCCGCAGCTCTTTTTCCGTCAGCTTTTGCTCTTTGAGCATGATACCGCTCACCTCAACAAGTAAAAGGCACGCCCTCCCCTTGGGTGAGCGTGCCTTACATTTGTATATCCCACCCATTTCTTCACAATCAGGTCTTGCCGACTAGACGGCGGGGGCAGGCCCGTACCGGTTTCCCGGAGTTTCACCTGACTGCATCTCTGTTTAATTGTGGGCTGGGCCGCCCGGCAGACCAAATTCGGTCTGCCGGGCTCCTGCTCAAGTAAGAAGGTGCTCCCTCCATCCTTACTGGGTGGATAGGGGGAGCACCCATGCGGCTCGGCCTGGGTTTACAGACCGGAGCCGAACGGGGGTTTCATAGTTTCTTCCGGCATCTCAGGCGTTCTTTGCCTTACTCTCCAGAAGGCGCATCAAAATGGTGGCAACCTCAGCGCGGCTGGCCTGGCCCTGCGGGTCTAAACACTTTCCATCCTTTCCGGTAATCAGCTTCTCCGCATAGGCCCACTCCATAGCCCGGGTTGCCCAAGCGGAGGTATCCGTACCGTCGGCAAAATCCTGCAGATTGGCCGTTTTGCTTACATCCCAGCCCTTGAGCTTCGCATAGCGATACAGGATGGAGGCAATCTGCTCACGGGTCACGCTGCCCTCCGGGTCAAAGCCCGCACCTGTGCCGCTGACGATATCAGTCTGGCTGGCCCAATCCACAGCCTCGGTGTACCACGCATCCGGCTTCACATCCGGGAAACCGGATGTGCCAGCCGCCGCAGGCTCGCCCTCCAGCCGCCACAGCGCCGTAACCAGCATGGCGCGGGTCATGGTGCCGTTGGGAGAGAAGGTGGTGGCGCTGGTGCCGTTAAAGAGCTCGTTTGTATAGGCATAGGCCACTGCGTCGTAGAACCAGTCTCCCTCACGCACGTCGGTGAAGGGGAGCTGCACCGGCTGTTCCGGCGGTACTGCAACAAAGGTGCCCAATTGGGTCGTGCTGACCTTTACCCAAAGCCCGCCGTTCCGGCTCAGGCAGACGCCAGCCAACTTCTCTACCGCGCCGCCTCCGCTGATCTGGTATACGGTGCAGGCCTGGCCCGCCTGGAATGCACCGGCATTCACGGGCAGAAGCAGGGTAATGGACCGGCCGCCAAAGCTGGTGATGGACTTGTTGCCGGAGGTAAGGGACACCTCCACCACAGAGGCACCGCTCATCTGCTCTTCCGTAACGTCCGCCCTGCCGTTCAGCAGAGCCTCTGCCTGGGAGATGGTGCGCCGTGCCATATTGACGGTCAGATCCTGCCCGCCTGCCCCACTCAGGATTCTGGCAAGGGTGAGATTTGGCATGGACAGCTCGCCCAGCGGCGTCCGTACAGCCAGATCCGCGTTCGTCTCGTCAAGGGCGTTGTCCAGGGTGCATCGGGGCAATTCCACAGAGATAGCGGACGCCTGTTCCGCCCCCGTCGGGGCGATGACCAGCACGCTGGCCTCGGCCTCGAGAGCCTCGTCCAGGAGCTTGTTGAGATCCGCCGCAGTCACTGCCGCAGAAGCGTTTCCGCTATTATCCACAGACGCTTTGGGCTCCAGGACAACTTCAACGCCGTCCTGCTCTGGCAGTGTCAGGCTACCGTCAATGACAGGCAGCTCATTCTGCCCGACCGCACCGGACTCTATCAGCCACAGCCGCAGGGCCTCATACCGCCCTGCGTCCTCTGCTGTAATGTACTCCCGCTGCTTGCTGTTCAGCTTCTCATATGCGTCTGCGGCTTTCCGCACCTGACGGATCAGGCTACTGGTCGGGACTTTGTTCTTGTTAACCGCCGGCAGCTCCTTTAGGAGCTTTTTGGCTGCGTCGATCTTCTCATAGAACTCGATTTTCTCCTCGGCGGCCTCCAGCTTATTCAAGAGGGTCTGGCTGATCTCAGCCTTCGCCTTTTGGGTCAGCGCGTCATAGGCCGCCCGCGCCGCCGACACCTTAGATGCCTGGGTCTTGTAGTTGGCATAGGTAATCTCCGGCACTGCCTTGATCATCCCAATGACCGCTTCCGCGCTGTTGCCGTTCACCACGGTAATGGTATACTTGGTACCCTCGTAGTCAATGGCCTCCGTGCTCTGGTTGTTCATAGAAGGCCACGATGGGTCGCCTACGCCGATGTAAAGGATGTCGCCGGGCTTGACTGTGATGCTCTCCGTGCGCTTGTAGAAGGCAGAGTCGCGGTTGTAGCGGTTCAGGAAGGTCTTAACCATGTAGTTCTTGTTGACCGCGGTGGGCGTCACGGTGACCCGCGCACTGTTCCCGGTAATGCTCAGGGTATACTCCAAGGTATCGCCGTCAAAACGGGGGGCGAGACTCCCGCCGCTAATGTGCAGGTCCTCCAGACTAGTGTCCGAATTGCCCCAGAGACTCCCCACATCTTCGCCCAGGTTCTGGGTGAACACGATGTTCAGGTAGTCGCCGTCTGCCAGCTCGTAGGTGCCGCGGCCTCCGACCCGGAAGGACTGGAAACCTTCGTTGACAAACCAGTCGTTGAGGGTGCCCATCCAGCCGGCACCCCGGGAACCGTCGAACTCGGCCAAGCTGGGCTCGCTGTTGTCCCGCCGGCCATTTCCGTTTTTATCCATATAGATGCCGGACAGGTAGGTGATATCATAGCCTCCGGTATCGCTGGCCCCGGTACCCCACCAGGAGTAGCCGTCCAGGGCCAGGGCCTTGAGTACGATGGTCATCATGGTGTCCTCGGCGCACAAGTCATACCAGCCAGACGCCAGGGTGCCGGTGAAGTCTCCGCCCCAGTAGGTGTTATTCTCAATGCTGATATACACCTCGCCTACCACGGGGCCAAAGTCCGGGATCTCCGTGCCACGCTGGAAGGTGGCGCGGATGCTGTGGCTCGCATCCACATCGTAGAAGGTATAGGAAGCGCTGCCGTCCGAACGGATGTACAGCTCGTCCAGATCGACCGTCTTTCCGTCTACGCGCAGAGTGGCGATCTCGTAACCGTTGTCCGGCGTGATGTGGAAGATCTGATCTTCGCCGGCATCCACTTCGACAGAGCCAAACGGATCAATATCTCCATTGCCGCCAGCCGTCGCCGTGATGGTAAAGGTCTGCGCTGTGGTCTCTGCCAGGACGATGAAGGTGCTCAGGTGGTTCACGCTGATGCTGACCACCCGGCCACTGTCAGAAACGCGGCATGTGCCGGTAAGAATCTCATGGCTACCGTTATCGCTGATAACCAGCACTTTGTACTCTCTACTCAGGGTAAAGCTGTTGTCCACGGGGATGGTGAGGGTAAGGTCGTGACCACCGAAAGAGGTAAGTTCTGTGCTGCCCACCCTGACCGACACTTCCACCGCCACGCTACCGGCGAGGTTCGTCCCATCGGGAACTATGTCCTCCATTGCGCTGTGACTCTTCTCCTCCACATGGATGGACAGCTTCTCCCCGTCAGTCTCTTTTTGGGCAATGGAGCCCAGGACATTTGCGGGGAGGGTGACGGTTCCCCTGGACGTCTGGATCTCCACACCGGCATTGGCCTCCGAGATGGTCTGGGCCGCGCCCGCGGGCAGTTCCACGCTGACCGAGGAAATGCTGCTGCTGTCCGCCGTGGGAATGATGGTGATGGTATCCGCCGCTGATGCAGTCACCGCTTCTACCGCTTTCTGCACCGCCGCTTCGTCGATGACCGCGGTCTGAGTATTGCCATTTATTGTCACCTCCTGCACGATCACAGGGGAGGGCTTCTCAAAGGTGACGGATATGGCGTGGTCCTCGGTGACGTTCTCAAAGGTGTAGGTGTAGGATTTGCTGTCCGCGCTGGTGACCAGGGCGTTGGCGGCTGTGGTCGGGGCGGCAGATTCCGCCTCCGTCCGCTCCGCGCCGCAGTCCGGGCACACATAGACGGAAATTGTCTCCGTGGAGGCCGCCGCGTCCAGCTCCCAGCTGTGGGGGGCCAGAGAGGACAGCTCCTCCAGGCCGCAGGCGGCGCATACGTTCCAGTGCACCCCGCTGCTGTGGGCTGTCTCTGTGAAGGCGTGCTGTGCGTAATCGCCATAGGACTGGCCGCAGAGGTCGCAGCTCGCCAGGGCCGTGCAGGTGGCTGTGCCGCCGCTGTGGCTGCACGCCGCCGTGCCGCCCGTCTCCGGGCTGTAGCCGCACACCTGGCAGGCGCTCCCCTCTGCATGGGGCTCCGCTGTCCCGTCCGTCTGGGGCAGACCGGCGCCCACGCTCATCAGGAGCATCGGGTGGATTCCCACAACACTGACCAGTTCCCCGCCCGTGCTGCCGGGGTTTATATCCGGCTGGCTCTCATCACTGGCCGGGGCTTCGGCGGATTCCGGAATTTTGGTCTGCTCCTCTGCCGGGGGCTCGTTTTCGTTGGCAGAGTCTTCTCCGGTTTCCTCTCCGGGGGCAGGTACTTCAGGATCGGATTCTCCTTCTGGAGGAATTGTGTCGGGATCTTGCCCCTCGGTCTCCTCCGGCTGTTGTCCGTCGGCATCGGGCATCTCCGGTTCGGCCCCGGGCGCTTCGGTTTCCTCGCCGGTAGTGGGTTTCTGAGTGGCGCCTCCCTGCTCCGGGAACTCCAGCTCCGGTGGAGCGGGCTCCTCCGTCTGCTCGAACACATGGGGTTCTGCGCTACTTTTGGCGCCGCAGATCTGGCACACCTGCCAATGGCTCGTCTCGTCCATCTGCCACGCGCCGCCGTACTGATGCGGAACCGTTCTGGTTTCCGCGCCCTGCTCCAGCACTTCGCCGCAGGCACCGCAGATCGTATCTCCAGTGTATCCAGGCTCTGTGCAGGTGGCCGCTCGCTGGCCGATGACGACGTTCTCACCCACATGGATGCCGTCGGCGCAGGCCTCCGGCTCCACGTCCTCAACGGGAACTGTGGGTAGCTGGTATTCGGGCGGTTCTAGTTTCTGCGCCACGGTTGCACCGCCGGCCCAGACGGATTTCCCGTCCACGAGGATGTCCTCAATCTGGTAGCCCTCGTTTGGCGTGACGGTAAAGGACTGCTTCGCCCCATCCGGCACCGTGACATCACCGACGGGAGAGATGGTGCCACCGGCATCTGCCGAGGCGTGGATGGTGTGGTCGGTATCAGTACCGTCCGTCGGACCGTCAAACACGTCGCTCATGTCATAGAGGGGTTTCTTGTTGTTCTTGTAGCGGTCGTAAGCCACCAGGGCATAGGCTGCCTGCTCGGTGGACATTTGGTCGATGGGACCATCAGAGGTGTGGCTGAATCCGCCATCCGTCTTCCGGTAGCCCAGCAGGTCCGCCAGAACGCTGATGCTGCCCTTGGCAAAGCTCCCCGCATCCTTCTTGAGCGCAGCTAGGGCCACAATGACCTGCGCGCTGGACTCCGAACTGCCGTATCCGCCGGTGCTGTTCTGCGAGGTGGACAGGAAATCCAAAGCTTTTTTTACAGCGCTCTGCAGATCTTCATGGCTGTGCGCTGTGCCCAGACGGTTGAACTCACCTGCGTCGAGATAGTAGGGTGCCAGCGCCTGGAGTGCCATGGCGCAGACGTCCACGCCGCCCAGTTGGCTTCCGGAGCCGTCATTCTCCTGGTCCGGGTTATAGATGGGCCAGTTGCCGTTGGACTGCTGCTTGTCAATCAGCAGGTCAATCCATGCGGCCCGGGCCGTGTTGCCCGCTTCATCCCGGTAATAATCGCCGGAATTCAAGGCAATGAGAGCCCAGATGGTGCCGTTGTTGCCCTGCTCAGAGACCTGATAGGTGTAGCTGCTGCCTTCGGCGGCCTCGTCCAGCAACGGCTTCACCAGATTGTAGGTTTTACCGTCACTGACCTGGAACTGTGTGGCGTCCATGCCCAAAGCGGTTAGGGTTACTACGACACGGGCGTACTCTGTGTGCATGGTTCCATTCTTGGAGGTGTCCAGTATGCCGTCATGGGTCTCCACATAATCCGCCAGGTTGGCCAGATATGCCGCCCGGACGTCTTCGGACAGGGTGCCGGCCCGGGCCTGGGCCAGGACGGCCCACTCGCCTTTTGTGGAGCCGACAATCGGATTTTTGACGTTCTGCTCCAAATATTCCAGAACGCCGTTCATGACCTCCCGGTAGCCGGAGGTGTCCTGTCCGCCGCCCTGGAGGATCTCCAGCGCGGCCTCGGCAGCCTCCAACACGTTCAGGTTGGACACCATGTCCTTGCCGCTGAACTTGCCGGCATAGTCCGTGTACGCCTGCCGGGCAGCGGTGATGGCCGCCTCGCTCTCCAGCGTAACCGTGCCGATTCCGGCGATCCGTTCTACCACAGGCAGGGCGGCCTCCGCATTGAGGAGGGTGTTGTAGGAATCCGGCGCGGTTGCAACCAGGGCTTTTTGCGCATCCGTCAGGTTCTCATATGCCGTCCTGGCGGCTACAATGGCATCCTTGCTCCCGGCGCTGACTTTTTCCCCAATCGCTTCCACCAGATCGTTAAACGCCTGTACTGCGGCCACGTCGTCCGGCGATATGCTCCCGCCCAGGGCCTCCACCGCCTCGTTGAGACGGGCGACCTCCGCTGCCTTCAGATAAAGTTGGCCGCTGATACCCAATGCCTCGTAAGCCGTTTTTGCAGCTTCAACTTTTGAACGGTGCGCCTCAGGATTCTCCGTAATTTCTACGGCAGTGGGAAGGTCGGCGATCTGAGTTTTTACGCTGTCAATAGCCGCAAAGAACTGGATCTGCTCCGCCGCTGCTGTCAGTTTAGCAGCAGAAACCTGTGATTTGTCCGGCAGTGCATTATAATCCGCTTGTAGCGCACTGACCGTCTGTTGGAAGCTTTTATAGTTGCTATATGTGATTTCTGACTTATCCGGCAGGTCGTCGATCCTGGCCTGGATTCCCTTCGCTCCGCTCTCGCAGACCTGGATGGTGTACCAGGTGCCGGTATAGCGGAGCGTGTTGCCGGACTGGTTGTTCATGGACGGCCACTTGTATTCGCCCACACCGATGTAAATGGTGTCTCCTGGCTGGACCGGTAGATTTTCACCACGGCGATAGTACTCCACATTGTTGGCCGTGGTTTTGTTATTGATAAATGTCTTGACCAGGAAATTTTTGTTTGCCGCTGTAGGTGTGACCGACACATCTCCGCCGTCCAGGGTCAGGGCATAACTGGTGGTCTCCCCGTCGAAGGATGGCGACAGCGTACCGCCGGTGACCTCTAGTTCCTTGAGGCTGGTGTCTCCGTTGCCCCAGGTTCCGCCCAGATCGTCTCCGTACCCGTCCATCGTGAACATCACGCGGATCTCGTCTCCGTCAACCAGGCGGTAATCGCGATCCGTATTTGAAACAGCATAGGAAGAAAATCCGTAGTTGGTGAACCAATCGTTGAGCACGCCCATCCAGCCGGAACTCACACTGCCGTCAAATGCCGCAAGTTTGGCTTCGCCATTGTCCCACTGCCCATTCTGATTTACATCTTTATAGATGTTTTCGATGTAAGTGACGCTCGTGTCATTCCCGTTGTTCCAACCATAACCGTTCTCGGACAGGGCTTCCAACACAGCAGTCATCATAGTGGTATCACTGTAAAGCTCGACCTCCGCCTCTACAAAGGCGCCGCCATTTTGATAGAAAGAGCCGTCCGCGTAAGTGGTGTTCTCAACGGTCACATGCACACTGCCGAACTCTCCGCTGGAAACGCGCGTCTCAACGGCTTTCATCGCATTGAGGGCATCGCTCAAGGCTGTTTCTATTGCTTCGGCGTTCTCCGCCGCATTGATCTTGGACACGCCCTCGTCATACGCAGATGTCAGTGTCTTCCAGTTTGTATCGCTGTAATCAGACCGCTTATAGCCATTGAACGCCTCTGACAGTTGATCCAGCGCACTGCTGCGCAGACTTTCCACCGATGTTTTGCCTCGGATATAAAATGTGATCGTCACATCGTTCCTCGGCATGAACGCTGATGTGGAGTCAGCGAAGTAGAAAGGGGCAACCCCTTCCCAACCCTTGTTGTATCCGCCTTTCGGATCGGTTGGGGGCCTATCCAGCCTCAATTCGCTCAGTGTCGCCCCCGTGGACTCCACACGATAGATCTCATAGTCCAGTTCATTCAATGCAGTGCCGGTTTCCGTACGGATATATACCCACCACTCATCATTGGGCGAGAGTTCAATGACGTTCGCATATCGAAAGCCTTTGTTTTTAAGGGCCAAAAAGCTCTTGAATGGGTCACTGGATCCCTCCTGCCCAATGAACTCAAAGGTCAGCGTAAAGGTCTTTTCCGGCAGGTTGCTTCCGTCCTCACCATAGGCTTCTACCAGAGCCTCCCACTGTGCCTGTTCCTGGCCGGTGAGCTGTGATTTCTGGTAGCCGGTCATTCCGGCATAGTGGGAACTCGCCTCCTGCATGGTGGAGATGTCGCTCTGCAGGAAGAGTCCCTCCCCGATCTGTGCCACTGTTGGGAGCTTCGCCAGGTATTTCCGCATGGCAGAGACAGATTCCTCATTGGATTTCTCCGCGTTCTCCACCAGGCTCTCGATTTGGGTCAGCGCATTTGAGAGCGCGTCTTCGGCCGCTTTAAGGCTTGTCGCGTCCTCGATGGCCTGCACTCCCGCATCATGGGCCGCCTGGACCTGGGCGTAGACGGCTTCTCCCAACTCAGTGGCGTTGCATCCGGCCAGCACCGCAGCCAGAAGGCTCTTGCGCGCTTCCTTCGCCGCCGCAAGTTCTTCCTCATTCAGAGGGGTGACCGTCACTGTGGTCCGGGCGGGCGCGTTCAGCGATGCGTACTGGTGCTGGGCGCCGCTGGCCGTCTGGTCAAATATCACGGATTCCGGATTCGCCGCAACCAGCACATATTGGCCCGCCTCATTGAGATGCGTGGTCACCGTCCCGCTTGCGTCGGTGATCCCCTCCAGAAGCTGGTACTCCCCGGACGGCGCTCCTCTCTCATCCAGCTTCACTGCCAGCAGGCGGGCGCCGTTGAACGGCGCAGAGCGGCCGTCGTAGCTTCCCACCCAGCCTCCAGTTCGGGTCACCTTCAGCGTAAGCGCCTCGCCCTCTGCCACGGTCTCCGCATGGTCTTCAAACGACAGCAGGCCCCAGAAGTCTGTCGTGTTGACATACGCCGTTACGCCCATGGCGCTGTATTCCCTGTCCATGGGAGCGGGGGCGAACAGGATCACAACTTCATCGCCGTCCCGGAGCTTTATGTCGCCCCACTTCGCTCGATTTACGGCCACTCCGTCGAGCTGTGTCGGATTTAATCCGGCATCCCGGAGCTGAATGCCGTTGACGAAGACCGCGACCGTGGTTTGGCGGTTTGACGTGAGCGAGGAATTGCCTTTCACCTGCAGCTGGAGCCCGGCTGACGCGACCAGTCCGGCAACGGTGCGGCCCGCACCGCTCAGGGAGACGTCAGGGTTCTCATAGATGCCTTCCGAGGGCGGGAGTCCCAGCTCCGCTCCGTCTGGGCTGGCGAGGTCGTAGGCAACCTGGCTGTCGGCCACGCGGAGGGAGACAGAAATTGTTTCCTTCGCGCTCTCCAGCCCCTCGTAGTAGGCCGACCACAGCGCCGCCGCATGTCTCTGATATCCATTCAGGACAGAAGCGGACACCGACGTCCCTACCAGACCGTGCTGCTGATAGTAGGATTGGGCTTCCTGGTAGGCCGTCTGGAACGCGGTAAAGCTCTCCTCTGTATAGCCGCTCTCATGTTCCAAAGCGCCCGCGAACTGAGCGAGCATACCGGCAAGCGACCGCTGATAGATCGACGCGCTGGTCACCTCATCGCCGCCGTTGTAAACAGCGTCCAGATCGCCGGCGGCAGCCAGCAGCTCCTCCGCGTACTGCTCCACAGTGTCCTGATGCTCAGCCTTGTTCTCCGTTGTGGGGTTCCCATCCTGGTCATAGAGGGAAGCGAGGTAAGCTTTGCCCTTCTCATAGACTGTCTTATACGCAGTCCAGGTCTCCGGCGTATAGTCCTCCTGCCGGTACCCTCGGATTTCCACCTCCTGGATGGCTTCATACAGGACAGTGGCGTTGACCTGGTTAGCAGGGATCAGGTTGGCGATGGCCGCATTCAATGAAGCTGTGGCACCATTCACATCCTCCTGTGTTGCAGTTATATTATCTAAAATCTCCTTTGCTGTTTTTAGTGCCGTCTGAAAGTCCTGCCAAAAGCCGTCACTGCTCGTTGTCTTCCCGTTGTAATAATCCTCAGCCTGATAGTAATCACTACTACTTATTAAGCCAGCCCCAGCAATGACACGTTGAAGCTCATCTTTATTTGCTCCTTCGACTTCTTGCGATGCCTCTGGCCATTCCAAAATAAGGACACCAATTATGGTATTAATTTTACCCCGTTTAACAGTATATAGGTAGTATCCAAGCTTGTCTGTGTCTGTTCTTAGTCCATCTAAAATTTCTTCAGACAGATTGGATGAAATACTGCTTTGATAAAGGGCCTCACCTTTCGAGTAATTTTCCGAATCAGGTGCCACGTTAATCAAGTTTGTCGCACCTATAGCTGCTGGTTTCTTACCCATAACTGGCACGACAGTCGTAATTGCGCAGCTTGACGCATCCGAAAACTCAATCGCATTATATTGTACAGTATCTACTACAAGGCGGTATAAATTATAATCATTTCCTTCAATTGTTATAGTTCCAATTTGCTCCAAAGCATCTGGGTCCGATACGGTCATGGTCTCGGCGGCAAAAGCAGTTGTCGGTAAAAACCCAAGCAGGATTGTCAAAATCAAAATAAATGAGATGAGCGAGCGTCCAAAAGGACGCTCGCTCACTTTTCCTATTTTATCCATATCCATTTTTTATTGGCAAATCAGCACAGTAATATACGGGGCCTCTTCTCCGGTCTGCGTGATGATCTGTAACATGTCTCCGGCTGCCATTGTAAACACATGCCCATCCGCAGCATCGCTAATCGTCTCGCCATTGAGCAACACACGCTCCATATCGGAGTACAGACGGTACTCGCCAGCGGCCACTACCTGGCTCCCCCCGTTGCTCGTATTCACCTCGTTCTCTTCTGTCGCTGCATCGGCAATAAACAGATCCTCCGTGATGCTGGCAGAGCCGCTCCCTGTCACCGCGTAGATGCCGCAAACCTCAGCGGAGGTCTCACCGAAGATACCGGGTGTGGGGATGGTGGTGTTATCCGTGCTGCTCATCAGTGCGGATGTATATACCCGGATATAACCGATCCTTATAAGCCCCGCAGGTGTGCCGTCCGGCTTTACCGCCCACGCAATGTCGAAGCCATCCCCACCCTGCGTGGTGGCCGCGGCGGTGTAGGGATTGATCGCCGTACCATAATTGCCGCCATTCACATGGATATCCGCATAGCCAAACTGATAGTCCGCGGTGGTATCCGTGTCCTTTACCAGTGTAACGCCGGTATAAGTCACGCTGGCGCCGTTAAAGGCGGAAGCGCCGACGGTCTGATCGCTGGAGACGGCGGACGTCTTCCACACGCCGCCGTAGTTCGCCGTGGTGGGGAACCACGCAGCGGCGCCAGCCTTGAACGTCCCGGTGAGTGGGAAGGAAACGCCGGGATTGCGCCCGTTCGGATCCGTGATGCTGTACTGAATATCGCTCCCGCTCAGGGTATAGGTGATGTTCACATCGCGAAGCGTATTGGGGTCATAGTACAAACTTCCGGCCAGCTCATACCAGGTCTTTCCATCTTCGGAGACCTGGACAGAGGCCGCCTCAGGGTTGCCGTTGAAGGCGTTGCCGTAGACGATGAAGTCCACGCCATAGGGATTGCTCGCGTCATCTTCAATATAGGCCTGGTTCCCTTCGCTGTCCCGCAGGGCATACTGGACGTAGCCGCCGCCGGCACCCAAGGAGACGCCGGTAGAAGAGAACCCGCCTAGAACCTTGGGGGTGCTGCCGGCCGTCGTGCTGCCGTCGGTATAAGGGCTGCCCCACATCGTGCCCCGGGCATACTGGCCCAGCGGCAGATACCCCTGCAAGACTCCGGTGATGGCGCCGCCGGCCATCTGTCCCTCCGGCGCAGCAAAGGTCAGCGTGTAGACGTTGTTGCTCTGGGCCGCATTCGCCAGCCTAATCACAATGCTGCCCCCGCTGTTGTTGGTCACCAAATACTTGGTGCCGCCCTCCGTTTCCTCCACAGGCGCAGACAGGGTGCCGCCAGTAACGGTGATTCCGTTCTCCTCGGCGCTGTCTACATAGAGGTAGAAGCTGGAGGGATAGTAGCCGTCTTCACTCGACACGATATCTCCTGTGTGATAAGCTTCGGAATCTACGGTTTCACTATCCCATACCACCGACAAAGGGCCTGCAGTATCAACGCTGATGCGGTCATGGTCATTGTCCATTACCGCTCCCGCACTGACCGTCAGCAAGCTGAATGCCATAGCCAGGGTCAGCAGCATCGCTGTAAATTTTCTGGTTTTCATACGTAAACCTCCTTCAAGTCTCTCCGTTGGATCGTTTCCCTTGTACTCCTGTTTACAACTCTTTTTGACTCTCACCGCCTCCTTCCGCTGAGAAGTCGCATTTTAATCAACCGTCAATGCGGCCGCCGCCGCGCTCCCGGAAAAAGCGCAGGGGCCGCCGCACCGATTGTCCCGTTCCCGCTGATCCTCTCCGCCCAAACACCAATACTGTTCCTGTGCAGTTGCCGCCCCGCATTGCTCCACGTCTCTCCGCTGTTGGTGGCTCGGCCGGCCTTGCCGGCGTCCTGGCCTACTCCGCTCACGGAATATCGCTTTTGGTACTGGGTTATTCAATTGTCAGCCGCGTACCGGCCATATGCGACGGGCGATAGCCCGCTGAATGCTCAAAGAGAGATCGTCATAGGGGTTTCCCTATGACGGAAGAAGGGGATCCCCTTCTTCCTCCGGATTGCTCGCTGCTGTTCTGTTGCTCTGTGCACTCCCGCTCTCCGCCTGGCAACGGAACTCCTCCTTGAAAATCTGCCGCTTGGAGGTGGGCTTCTGCTTCTTCGGCGAGGGCAGTCCTGCTGACGTGATCACATTCTGCCAGCCGCCAAAGCGCGCCGCCTCGCTCCGGACATAATCCAGCAGCGCTTCGTCGCTGGCGTCACCATGCGCCTGGGCAAACTGGACGTTTCGCTGACGAAGCGCCTCCTTGGTCCGCCCAATGAGCTTTCTGCTGAGCTGCTGGTTGCCGATGAAATGCTTACCGTTCACAAAACAGCCTCCTGACTTGTGGCACAATCCGGCTACCCCGCAAACCTCTTGGGGCAATCGAAACAAAAAGACGGACGCATACCGATACGTCCGTCTTTCTCCCGAGCTTGCGAATAAAAAACGGACGCAAAATATGCGTCCGCTTCTGCTCCCATTTCGGGTAGAAGGGGCCACTTATTCAGTGCCCTCCTCACATTTGGCATTTATCTCAGAGCAACCCCAATGAATTGGGGGTAAGCTCCTAGTAGGTCTTCTGACTAATGTGTCCCGACGGGCTTAAAGCCCGCCTGCGCATATCCGCCGCCTTCCCAGCTAAGCCATTACGACCGCCAGTGACCTGCTTTCGCAGAAAACAGATATACTCCACAATCACAGCTATTGAATTGCACGTCCCCGTAGCTTTCGCCACGGCTCCTGCTGCAAAACATGTCCAGGAATTTCACCTGATTCCCTTGTTCAGAAACAAGGATGCGTGTCCGCTCCCTGACGGGAGTCGGGTCGCGCATTTGCCACAAAAGCCGGATTCATATTAAATTTTACAGGAAGGTGCATGCCACTCTGCCCATGCAGAACTCAGAAGCCATCCCCTTCAAAGAACTATCTTTTGTTAAACTTGCACTTTACAAATGGCTTTCTTTTGAGTTCATTATACAACTTTCCGCTTAAAATGCAAGGGGTAAACAGGAAAATTTTCCAAACACTATTTCGCGATCCTGATAATCGCCTTTTCGCCGAGCGCTGCGGTATAATAAAAAGCACATGGCCCACCCCTGCGCCGGGTTCAGGCCATGTGCTTCTCTTGTTCCGGCTGGAAGAACACATAATATTACC
>OGZI01001747.1_pt1 | contig 20277 bp, 17 predicted proteins | sample 1576711 | NCBI WGS metagenome assembly OGZI01 (sample SAMEA3541482, study PRJEB24748) | human gut metagenome | biome: human gut; feature: human-associated habitat; material: faeces | place: China | collected 2012
ATCACGCCGTCGGAATAGCCGAGGGCTTTTAACGTTCCGATCTGCTGACGCTGTTCCTCGATCATTCGTGTCATCGTCGTCAGGCTGACGAGAGCAGCCACGAGGAAGAAGATAACCGGGAAGAATTTTCCGATATTCGAGATACGGCCGGCATCCTGACCGAAGCTCTCAGTTGACGTTACCTTATTCCGTCCCCAGACGTACCACGTTGGTTTTTTCAGGTCTGCGAGTGTTTTCTCACCGTCCGCAATTTCCTGCTTCGCATCCGCGATTTCTGGTTCGGCGTCGGCTTTTGCTTTTTCATATTCGGCTTTGCCGTCCTCAAGTTCCTTTTCTTTATCAGCAATTTCCTGTTTCGCATCCGCAAGGGAGATTTTTCCGTCGGCGATTTCCTGTTTCGCGTCGGCAAGCTGGGTTTCTCCGTCGGCAATCGTCTGCTTGGCTTCGGCGAGCTGACTTTCTCCATCGGCGATCGTCTGCTTTGCTTCTGCTAACTGGGTTTCGCCATCGGCGATCGTCTGTTTCGCGTCGGCGAGCTGACTTTCTCCACTGGAAATTGTCTGCTTTGCAGCGGCAAGCTGGGCCTCACCCGACTGAATCGTCTGTCGGTACGATGCAATCTGCTGTTCCCCATCAGCAAGCTGGGCTCTGGCAGCCGCAAGCTGAGTTTCTCCGTCTTTTAATTTACTGCGATTCGTCTCAATCTGAGCTTCTCCGTCGGCAATCGCTGCTTTGGCGGATGCAAGCTGGGCTTCGCCATCCTCAATCTGTTTCTGATAAGCTTCTGCTTGTGCTTCTCCATCCTGAAGCTGGGCAAGAGCCTCTGTAATCTGAGCTTCGCCGCTTTCCAGTTCTTCTTTTGCAGAAGCAATCTGTGCCTCGCCTGCGGCGCATTCCTGCTCTTTTTCTGTTAATTGTGCATCTGCAGCGGCAAGCTGACTTTCTGCGTCGGTAATCTGAGCTTCTGCAGCCGCAAGCCGGGCTTCCGCATCAGCGCTTGCTGCTTCAAACGCTGCGATGTTTTGTTCCAGAAATGTTTTCTGCTCCTGCATCGTGAAAAGCTGCTGTGCTAACTCTGTCTGCTTTGCTTCCAGCGCAGTTTTCTGTTCCAACAGGGATACATATGCTTCATCTTCCTCCGTCAGTCCGTCAAGCTGAGCCTCAATCACCTCGATCTGACCAGTCACTTCTGTCTGCGCAGCCTCCACCATCGGAAGCTGCCTGGAAATCTGGGCTAACTGATCCTTGGCTGTCTCATACTGACTCTTCTGTTCTTCATACGCTGCCTTCTGCGCTTCATACTGTGTGCGTCCTGCAGCGGTTTCTGCTTTCTTGTTGTCCAGTTCCTCGCGTGCAGCGGAAAGCTGCTCCTTTGCAATATTCAATTCCGTTTCTTTTTCGGAAAGCTGCTCTTTTGCAGTATTCAGCTCCGTCTGCTTCCGAGTCAGTTCGGTTTTTGCCGCCGAAAGCTGCGTCATTTTTTCCTCTAACTCTTTTTTGCCGGATGCCAGTTCTGTTTCTTTCTCTGCAAGCTGTGCTTTTCCGTCGGAAAGTTCTTTCGCTTTTGCCTCAAGTGTGGTTTTTCCACTTGCAAGTTCATCGGCTTTCTGATTCAGCTCCGCTTTTCCGCTTTCCAGCTCTGCCGCCTTTGCTTCCAGCGTCGCTTTTCCGCTCGCAAGTTCCGCCTCTTTATCTTTCAGCGTTGCCTTGCCGGATGCCAGTTCCTGCTCTTTATCGGCGATGGTTGCTTTCGCACTGAGAAGTTCCTGCTCTTTGTCTGCAATGGTCTGTTTTCCGTCAAGGAGTTCCTGTTCTTTCTCAGCAATCGTCTGCTTTCCGTCAAGAAGCTCCTGTTCTTTGTCCTTTAACGTCTGTTCGCCGTCGAGAAGTTCCTGCTCTTTGTCCGCAATCGTCACTTTCGCGTCGGCAAGCTGCTGTGCACCGTCATCCAGCTCTGTTTTTGCGTCCGCTAATTTCTGCTCTGCATCAGCGACCTGCTGTTTTGCATCATCAATCTTTTCCTGTCCTTCGGTTTTGACTGCCGTATACCGCCGGTCGCACGCCGCATCCTCGAGCGCTTCAATCTTCGTCTGTACAGCCTTCACCGTCTCATCATACGCATCGCTGTAGCTCGCCTCTTCCTGTGCGCCGTCCGCCTGGACGTAAATCTCTGTATAGAGATCCGAGGTAAATGTCTCCGGAAGCAGCAGTGCAAAACTGTTGATGCTTCCGTTTCCAATCGAGCCCGTTCCCCGGTTCAGATCCATATAATAAGGGAGTGTCGCCGAACCAACAATCGTAAACGTGTCCCCGGTCAGCGAATCTGAGAGCGGATCCTCCGTTCCGGAAGTGAACGTTACCTGATCTCCGATCTCACAGCCGGAACTTTTTAGAAACTGTGTATCAACAAGAATTTCATCCTCTTTCTCCGGCATCCGTCCCTCGACCACGCGCGGCTCATTCACACCGTCCGTCAGCGCAATCAGCTTCACAACCTGCTCGCTCTCGCCGATGTCATGCAGCACTTCCACCGTTTTTCCGCCGTAGACCGCTTTCACGCCATCCGTCTTCGCGATATCCGCCAGATCATCGTCTGTCAGCCCCAGCGTTCCAAGGACTTTCAAATCCATATAATTTACTTCATCATAATACCGGTCCGCCGAAACCTTCATATCTCCTTCCGCCGACCGAATGCCCGAGAAAAACGCCGCGCCAAGAAGCACGATGAAAAAGACTGACAGAAACCGCCCCTTGTTCTTTGTGATTTCCCGGATAAAGTCTTTTCGAAATGCTCTCATCGTCCACCTACCATTCTATCTCTTCCACCGGCGTCGGGTTCTCATTTGTTTTCATGCCCGCCACTTTTCCGTTTCGGATTTTAATCACGCGGTCCGCCATCGGTGTCAGCGCCGAGTTGTGAGTGATGACAATGACCGTCATCCCCTTCTCCCGGCAGGTATCCTGCAGCAGCTTTAAGATCGCTTTTCCCGTCACATAATCGAGCGCGCCGGTCGGCTCATCGCAGAGCAGCAGTTTCGGATTCTTCGCCAGCGCACGCGCAATCGCCACACGCTGCTGCTCTCCGCCCGAAAGCTGCGCCGGGAAGTTATTCATTCTCTCTTCCAGCCCAACCTCCGCAAGCACCTCCGACGCATCCAGCGGATGCTTACAAATCTGCATCGCCAGCTCCACATTCTCGAGCGCCGTCAGGTTCTGCATCAGATTATAAAACTGAAAAACAAATCCAATATCCTCCCGCCGGTACTGGATCAGCTTCTTGCCGCGGTATTTGCTGATTTCCGCGCCGTCCACCAGCACCTTTCCGGAAGTCGCCGTGTCCATGCCTCCTAAGATATTCAGAACGGTCGTCTTGCCCGCACCGCTCGGACCGACAACGATCACAAACTCACCTTTTTCCACATCAAAACTGATTCCATCCGCGGCCTTGATGGTGACTTCACCCATTTTGTATGTCTTGGTTACATCCTGAAGACTCACATATCCTGCCATGCTCTTGTGTTCCTCCTATGTAAAATTCAATATCCCTCATTTCTTTTATTGTACCAAGCCGCTGCCGTCGCCGCTAGTCCTAAGAAGGCGAATTTACTGTTTTTTTATAAATATTCCTGGGCAGACCGCATTCTCAGCTTTTGCATTTTTCCATACATTTGCAGAATAAAACAGCCGCTACCGTGCTTGCTGCCGTCGCTGCCAGTGCCGGTCCGACAATGGCCGTTGGATGCACGCTGCCATACTGGCTGCGGTATGCAATCACGTTGACCGGTATCAGCTGCAGGGAAGAAATATTTAAAATCAGAAAGGTGCACATTTCCCGGTTTGCAGTTCCTTTCGGAACAGCGGCCGGATTTTTGTTTTTCCGCCGTTCCTCTTCCAGCTCTTCGAACTGTTCCATGGCAAGAAGGCCCGGCGGCGTTGCCGCTGCGCCAAGACCGAATACATTACAGATCATATTTGTGGCAGCCGATTGGATGGCCGGGTGATCCGATGGTACCTTTGGAAACAAAAAGCGCATGACCGGTCCCATCTTTTTTACCAGGCTGTCGATCATTCCCGCTTTCCTTGCAATCTCCATCAGCCCGCTCCAAAGGCCCGTCACACCCAGAAGAGAAATTGCCAGCACAACTGCCTCTTTTGAAGCGCGCAGCGCACCGTCTGTCACCTCCGGCAGTTTTCCGCAAAAAGCACCGTAGGCAATGCCAAGAAGAAGCATACCGCTCCAGAGTCTGTTCATGGATTCACCTGCGTTCATCCGTTATCTTTATACGATATGCTTCTTTTCTGTTTTTCATGATATTTTGTTTCAACCCACAGATAAGACGCCGTTGTCACGCCCGCCAGCTTTGTGAACAGCTTTGCCACCGCGGTATCTGTTTTCTGTCATTTCTTTCTTTTGTTCTGTCGTTCACAGCCTCCTGCGCTTCTCTCCATTCCAAAATAAGTTTTGTTTTCCCATAAAATCAATTTTCTTTTAAAAAAATCGGATCATAGGAATCATTAAAAGTTTAATTTATGTTTTCATCTGATTTTTTGTCTAATTTTTATGCCTATTTCATATAGTTTTTCAAATAATAGTATAATAAACACAAATTTTAGCCGGAATCGGATCATTCTATTCCATACCAAAACAACAATCCGATGCCCAAAATACAAAAGCGCATCACTTGAAACGCTTGACTTCAGGAGGGAAAATATGAGTGCAAGATTAGTATTAACAGTAAAAGATTCCAATCGAATGGCAAAAGATCTTTCCATGAGCGTCATGGACAAAATGTTTCATCCACTCAAGTACAATAAAATGATGAATTCCAAAGCAAAAATAGGCATCTTTATTGATGACGAAAAAGAAGGAACTTTATATGAGGCATCTAAGACTCCATATGAAATCAGCTTAACTCCTGGCGTTCATCGTATTTCTATGATAGATCCGGCAAAAGACAGCAAAAAAGGGAATGTCAATCTGATGGGGTCCATCATTGGATTTTCTGCAGGCAGCGGCCTCGCAGAACAAATATCCGTCGGCGAAATAGGAAAATCCTTAGCCGGTGCCATGTTTAAAACTGGTGATGGTTACCTGGATCTGGATTTAAAAGACGGAGATATCTTAAAAGTTCAGTGTCAGGCCGGAATTGGCGGAAAAGTATCTATCAAAGTATTAAAATAAGAATTGCCAAAGCATATCATGCAAAGCAATCGGATGACAAGGGAGGCAAAATATTTTTTGCCTCCAACATCATTTTATCAGCAGACACCTGGAGGAAATAAAATATGGACTTTCCTGTTTCGATTCCATGGGAAACTCTTGATCCCGAAATATTACAAAAAGCGATAAATTCAGGTAGTAATTACAGAACCTATTGTGATGAAAAATCATGGGATATTTCTTTTGAAATAGAATTTCTGGAAAAAGAAGAAATCATCTTTCTTCTCCTGGTTGAGCACGGACGCCGCAAAGGCGGAACTTCTGTGCAAAAGACAAATGAACGAACGGAAATTTCCAAATATACAAAAGAAGAACAGGCAAAAATGGTAAATGCTTTTAATCAAAAACTTGATACTTACGAAGCGTGGAACTCTCTGTTTGTCGGACCAACGACAAGTATGTTTGGAAATCATGTGTATGAATCCTATATGGACTATATGTATTCCTGGGATCACTTGGGCGACAGAATTTTTCTGTCCAATTATTATGAACGTCAATTATATTCTGTGCAATCCGATACCCATGTTACAGTAAAAAGCAATCAGGAAGGATATGATTCTATCTATGAGCTGGCGCAGGCAAAGGTAACAGACCATACCTTAGAAGGTATCTGCTGGAATTTTTTCCCGAAGCTCCTGTTTTCCAAGGGAGATCTCGCGGGTGCGCCGTACCATGATGTCTATCATCGTCTGGAAATTCTGACAGATACAGAATATCTGCTTGTTCCGGCGCTGCTTTCACTCAAAGAAAAATATGAAATTACAGCAGTCGCCGGAAATCTGGATTGCCCGCAGATGCATTCTCATGCAATGACACTGAAAGCAGCAGTACAACAAGCTATTTTTAAAAATATCTTTGGAAATCTCTTTCCGGAAAATGGATTTTTGCTACAGAAAGCCCCAAAGAAAATGCTGCTTTCTGCTCAAAAACAGGCAGAGGAATTTTCTGTTGCGTCTATGAATGCCCGAAAATATCCCGAGCTCCTGATGCAGGCAGCTGCAAAAGAAAATTTTCATTGTACAGCCTTTCAGATTCTGCAATTTTCCAACAATCCATATCTGTCGGCCTTTGATAAAACAGATCTTTTCAGAAGATGCATGGCCATCAGTAATCAATCAGAAGAACCGGGAATCTGGAAAGAAACCTATCAGAATCTGCTCCGGGTAATGATCTGCAAAATAACTTTGGAGGAATCTCAGTTCAGCGATCCGGAGAGCATCAAAGAATTACAGGATTTTACAGAACACCAGCAAGAAAAGCTGGAACAGGAAATGCAGTTAAAAATCCCAAAAGAAAAAACTGCTGAAATTTTATTGATGAATGAACTGAAATGTATGCTGGCATGCATTTCCGTCGTAACAGCAGAAAAAATACAGGGACACAAATGCACCGAATTGGCCGAGAAGAGCTGGCGTCTGGCAGAAAGTATCGAATATATATGGAATGCAGAAATTCTAAATCCACAAATCAGAGAAACTGTGTCCAAAGCATTCATCCGCATTTGTATCGGATGTGGATCTATGTATCTTCAGAATGTACAGGAAGAACATATAAATCCCGAGCAGATCCAGGAAGCAGCGGAAGAAATCTCATTACTTCTGTATCATTACAGCGATCTTTTGCTTCCGGAAGAAATGCCGGTCTATCAAATCCCTATCTATCAAACGCTCCAAATTGCAAATATGAGACTGGAGCGAAAGGAAAATGCATTGTACTATGCCCAAAAAGGAGTTGTATTGTGTGATCTGTTTTCTGCTGGTCAGAATGCGCAATTAAATGGTCTCATTCAGGATTCAAAAAACATGTTTCAGCAATATATCAATCAAAATGTACCTGCTGCATCCCGCCCGGCAAAAAAGAAGGGGCTTTTCTCCCGGCTCTTCCAGAGATAGCAGGAGAAAAGCTGTCCCGAAAGAACCCTTTATTTTCCTGGAAGCGCGGTTTATAAGGTGCCTCCATATTCCAAAATCATGTTTCGAATAATATCCAGCGTCTCCTCCTGTGACCATGCCATGTTTCCATTCTCCAGAAACTGGCAAAATTCATATAGTTTTTGTGAGAAGCCGGATTCTTTTAAAATATAATATTGCAATCCATGACTTGTATTGTTCCAAAATGCAATTCCATTATGAACATTAGAGCTACATACAATGGAGATGTGTTTCGGCAGCTGGACGAAATTTTCTTTTACACAAATGCAGGAATGAGGTGTGTGCAGCATATATTGATAATAACTTTTCAACAGCCACAGGCGCATCGCAGGATCAAGAGGCTTATAAAGCATATCCGGATAGCCTGCAATGCGTCCCTGCTCCATTAATTGTCGTAAGCCAGATATACAGAAAATATGTACCATACTTTCCGTTTCCATGTGCCGGATCCGCTGAAAGAGAGAAGATAAAAGCTGTTCTTTTTCCACTCCATCCAGGATGATCTGCTGTTTCAGTACATTTAACGGAATCAGATGCAGAAGACATGGTGAATATTCAATATAATAGTTATGCGTTACATAGCCTTCATTCATCATAACATTGACATCTTTTACATAAGCATTTAAATCAGAGCAAAACAACATTTCCTTTGCTATTTTTCTTTCCTGAATAAAGGAATTCTTCAGTAATTGTATTTGTTGCGCATCTCTGAGAATAATTCCTTTCGCCGTATGAAAATTGATTCCAATTGCAATATGGTCTGTGATCAGCCAGTTAGGAAGTAAGCCTGCTTTTTTCGCCTCGGACTCAGCAGAAGAAACGTAATAATAAAATGGTTTGTAGTTTTCATAGTTCATCGCCGGTTTCAGACTGCATATTTTCCGAAGGTTATCCAGTGTATTTTCCGTTGTCTGATTCTGCAGCAAAGGAAAAAGATGCTCTAATCTGCGATAGGGCACTTCATGAATAATCTGAACAAGATATCGTAAATGTTCCAGTGAAATTTCCGGAGTACATAAGCAAATCGTGGAATCGGAAGCATTTATCATTGCTTTTCGAATACACGCATAAATTGCAAAGATATTGTCCAGCGTCATATCCGTATCCGGAATTCCTGAAACACTTGGAGAAACAGAGACTTGAGGAAATTCAACCACATCCTGCTGGATAATACGGATCAGTTCTTCCATACATTGCCACTGGCTCTTTCCCATTTTTTCCTGGCGATAAAGGAACAGGAGATCTGCTCTTGTATTTCCGGTGCATTCCATCGCATCAAGAAGACAGGTCAGGCGCTCTTCTTCTTTTGGAATACGTTTTCCTTTACTCATTTTAGAAATGTAATCCAGCTGCATACCACTGGCCTCAGACAGATAATATAAAGTTTTTCCTGTATTTTTTATTTCCTTTTCAAGCCTTTGTGAAAAATCGCTCATGTAGTATCAAAGTTCCTTTCCGGACAACAGCAAATATCCGATGGCTTGGGCAGAATGCTGTTTTCCTGTCGACATTGATCTAAGTATACAGGAAAAAGCCAAAATATGCAAAATTTTTCACACAAATTCATCTGCTTTTTCTGCAAAAAAGCTTTATATCATTTATAACATTACGAAGGAGAAAACTAATATGCTTTTCATCGCTATCCTAATCTTAATCTTTTTGATGTATCGATTTTTTACCTTTCGTGCCGAAATGGTTTTTACCATGTCCTTAATTGCCCCGATCATGATCGTAATCGGCGCCTGCTATTTACCTGGAAAATATCATGAAGCCGGAATTTTTCTTCTGGTTATCGGTGCATTTATGCTGGCCGTTGTTCTGCTTATCTGCCGCCTCACTGCACGGGGTGTTGAAAAAGGACTGCGGCTGGAGTATTACAAAAACCTGATTATTTATGGCGCCCTCAAATTTTTACAGAACCTTTCTAAAGCAACGATTGTTTTTAGCTTTCTGGCCGCTTCACTAGGTGCCTTCTCTATGGACTACAAAGAAAGACTGGATACCAAAGGAAGAAAAATTTATGTAAATGATAACCTGCGTGACCCGGAAGGCAACCAGTATGAAGAAGTAGAAAAGTAAAAAAAGCAGGCACGAATCACCTTTTTCGGGAATCGTGCCTGTTTTTTTTACGTATGCATCAATTTCAAAAATTCATTCTCCGGCATTTCAACACCAAGTAGTGTCTTCATCATCTGAAGAAATACATCATCGGTTTCTTTTTGAGCGTTCAGACAGACCATGATGACCGACAGTTTATCATACTCTTTCCTCTTGCTGCATTACTTTTTGTTTCCCCTTACGCTGTTTTTACTATAGCATATTTTTCTCCTGTTTGCACCTACCTACAGGACTGCTACTAGCTACTCTCTCAAGATGCAGCGTATCAAAAAGGGAGCTTCCGCTTCACGAATTTTTATTCGTTAAAAGTGTATCATTGTGAAACGCTCGTTGCGTCCGCCAGAGGAAGCCTGTGGATCTGCCCGGAAGAAGTCTCCTGTGACTATTTTGACTGGTGCGAGGGAAAACTTTCCGCGATCAACCAGTACCATGGCGAATACATGGCGCAGTACAACTGGGCTGAGTTTACCAACGGGGAGCTGAACTGGGGGAGAGGCCGATAAGAAATTCACACAAATCTGACTATTTATGATATACTGAATGAAATGCTCTTAGTTCTGAATTCTTTTATGCTCCGGCACAGATCTTTCGGGACGAAATTTTACTTTTCTATGTCGAAATCCACCATTTTTTCGACATACGAAGAAAGGAACGTTATGAAAATTATTTTTATCCGCCACGGCGAACCAAATTATGAAATTGATTCTCTGACCGAAAAAGGCTGGCGCGAGGCCGAGCTGCTTTCGAAACGCACAGCAAAATGGAATGTCACCGATTTTTACTGTTCTCCGCTTGGCCGTGCGAAAGATACGGCTTCTTTTACGCTGAAAAATGCGGGCCGTGAAGCTGAAATTCTCCCATGGCTGCGGGAATTTGATGCACCCGTCCTGGACCCGGAGACTGGAAAACGCCGGATTCCATGGGATTTTCTGCCGGATGTGCTCGATGCAAACCGGGATCTCTATGACCAGGATCTCTGGACGAAAAATCCGATTATGCAGACCGGAAACATGGACGAGAATTACCATTTTGTGACCGACGGACTCGATGCACTGCTTGCGCGCTACGGCTATGTACGCGACGGCTACCGCTATCACGCTTCGGATGAAACAAACCGCGAAGCCGTCATCGTCTGCTTCTGCCATCTCGGCGTCACCTGTGTGGCACTGTCGCATCTGCTGAATATGACGCCGGTACAGCTCTGGCAGGGCATGTTCCTGGCACCGACTTCCGTCACAATCGTCGGAAGCGAGGAACGCAAGCCGGGCGAAGTATACTTCCGCTGCCAGACCGTCGGCGATGTCCATCATCTGCTTTCCGCGGGCGAACCGGTTTCGTACTATGGAGCCTTTAATGATCCATTTCAGTTTTAAAAATCACAAAAAGGAGTCTTTTATCATGAATGAAGCAAAATTTCAGGCAAAATTAAGAGAATATGCAAAGCTGATCGTAAAAATCGGCGCAAATGTACAGAAAGGACAGCGTGTCCGCCTCCAGGCCGGCGTCGATCAGGTTCTGCTTACCCAGATGGTGACAGAGGAGTGCTATCAGGCGGGCGCAAGCTATGTGGAAGTGATCTGGGAATGCGGTGAGATCAACAAAATGCATTATCAGTATGCCACCGCAGAAACACTTGGCGCGGTTCCGCACTGGGAAGAAGAGCGTTTCAAACAGATGACGGTTGATCTGCCGGTTCGCATTTTCATCGACTCCTCCGATCCGGACGAGCTCGCTGGCATTCCTGCGGACCTGCTCTCCACCGTTCGTCAGATGCGTGGAAAGGTCATTAAAAAATACCGTGACCAACTTGATGGAAAGCATCAGTGGCTGATCGTTGCCGCCGCTTCTCCAAAATGGGCAGAAAAAGTATTCCCGGGCGAGCCGGAGGATATTGCTGTTGAAAAACTGTGGGATGCTATTTTCGACTGTGTTTACTTAAAAGACGGCGAAGATGCAGAAAAGATCTGGCAGGCACACTGCGACCTCATGACCCAGAAAGCCAGCTGGCTGAATGAGCAGGCATTCCACAAGCTGCATTACACCAGCAAAAACGGTACGGATTTCACCGTTGAGCTGATTCCGGGCGCAAAATGGAGCGGTGCCGGTGATATCAACCATACGAACAACACCTTCTATGTTCCAAACATGCCGACCGAAGAAGTCTTCACCAGCCCGATGAGAGGAAAATGTGAAGGCCGTCTCGTTTCCACAAAACCTTTAAGCTGGTCGGGACAGATCATCAACAACTTTACCGTCGATTTCAAGGATGGAAAAGTCGTTGACTGCCACGCAGAGCAGGGCGAAGAGGTTTTGAAAAAAATGTTCGCCATGGACGCCGGTGCTGCAATGCTCGGCGAGGTTGCACTCGTTCCGAAAGAATCTCCGATTAACCAGTCCGGGCTGATGTTCTTTAATACCCTTTTCGATGAAAACGCATGCTGTCACGTTGCAGCTGGCGCCGGTTTCCCTGAGGTGCTCGATGGATTTCTGGAGATGAGCAACGAGGAAATTCTGGAAAAAGGTGTGAATGATTCTCTGATCCACGTTGACTTTATGGTTGGATCGGATGACCTGCACATCGTAGGTATCCGCGAAGATGGAAGCGAAACCGATATTTTTGTAAATGGTACCTGGGCAGAGTAAATCTGCTGTTTTTCGCAATAGAAGCAGGGGACTTCCTTTATTTAGTCAAAAAAACAGACCCGGGGCAATCTACCGTTTTTTGTAGACTGCCCCGGGTTCTGTTTTTGAAAAAAATTAGTTTCCAGACTTCCCTTTTCTCATATAAGGATTTCGATACAGCGAAATCACAAGTTCTGCTGCCATGAAGCACCAGATGATCGGTTCGCACCAGATCACGGCACTGTAGTGGTAGCGCGGGATAAACACCATCGCAAAAATAATTTTTCCGAAAAGCTCAATAAAACTCGACAGCAGCGGAAGAATCTTTTCTCCGAGTGCCTGCAGTGCAAGGCGGCTGCAGTTGACGAGGCCGAGCGCAAAGAAGAACGGAATGGCTACACGGAGGTAGCGGGCTCCGTTTCCGAGGACAGTCGGGTCGGACGAGCCGGAGATCAGATGAACCATCGTCGGTGCAAGCGGCGTGACAAGGAGAATCAGGCATGCGGTCACGCTGAAGCAGAAAATATAAGCATAGCGAATGCCTTTCCGTACGCGCTCCCAGTTGTCCGCGCCGCGGTTCTGTGCCACATACGTGTTGACTGCCTGTGCCATCGAGGAAAGCGGCATCATCGAGAAGGAAAACAGCTTTCTCGCAGCCGTGTGTCCCGCAATTGTTTCATAGCCAAGGCTGTTGATGCCCGGCTGCAGGACAATCGAACCGACATAGATAATACTGCTCATAAATCCCATCGAAAATCCCTGTGCCAGAAGCTCCATGTACAGTCCGCGATCCGGTTCAAAATGACGTTTTTCCGGAAGCAGAATTTTTGCTTTGGTAACAATATAAATCAGGCAGAGCACGACGGAAATTCCCTGCGCAATCACGGTTGCAATTGCAGCACCGCGAACACCCATGCCGAAAGAACGGATAAACAGCAAATCCAGTACAATGTTTACCAACGATGAAATAATCAGGAAAACAAGCGGCATAAAGCTGTTTCCGATTGCTCCCAACAGACCGGAGCACAGGTTGTAGGCAAACATGACAAACAGAAAAACGGATAGAATTGAAATGTAGCTGTAGGATTCTTCGAGGATTTCTGCCGGTGTTTTCAGCAGCCGCAACAGCGGATGCATGAAAATCGTTGCAAGAACGGTGACCACCAGTGTAACGGTAATACCAATAACGATACAGGATGCAACGGATTTTTTCATCCGTTCCGTCTCCTGTCTTCCAAAGCATCGCGCCGTGACGATCGCGAGCCCGTTTCCGACGCCGAACGTAAATCCGGTCATCATTTCATAGATCGACGAGCAGGCACCCATAGCTGCAATCGACGAATCGCCGAGTGTATGGCCGACAATCAGTGTGTCCATCGTGTTGTAAATCTGCTGAAATACACGGGATGCCATGATCGGAAGTGCAAAAAGAAGCAGAGATTTCAGAATCGAGCCGTGAAGCAGATCAACCCGGGAACTCCGCTGGGTTTGTGACTGTGACATAAAAAATTTCCTCCCTCAAAAATACTTCATTGTTCCTATTATAACAGACGGGAGTAACTACCGGACAAGGAATATCTCCAAATCTGTAAAACAAATACAATAACACAAAATTTTACAGATTTTCATACTTCTTCCTCTCTTTCCTTCTCTTAGAGCGTGTCGTTATTCTTTTCCCAGTAAATACTGATAAATATCTCTCTTCGTTACGCCACGGTCTTTTGCCACAAGCTTCATCGCCTCTTTCCGCGCAATCCCCTGGTCTTCATACCGTTTCATATGTTCCTCAATCGAAATTTCCTCAAACGCAGCCTTCGCCTCGTCCTCGATTTCTTTCTGGCTTCTGCCTTCGATCACAAGAACGCATTCGCCCTTCGGATCTTCCTGCTCGTAGCGGGTAATGGCATCTTCTATTGTGGTCTGCCATGCTGTCTCATGCTTTTTCGTCAGTTCCCGACACAGTGTCAGGCGGCGGTTGCCAAGGATTTCCAGCAGTTCCCGCAGCGTTTTCAGCAGATGATGCGGCGCCTCGTACACGATCATGGTTCGTGTCTCGTTTTTCAGCCGCTCCAGCGCCAGTTTATGTTCTTTTTTATCCGGCGGAAGAAACGCTTCAAACACAAATCTTCTCGTCGAAAGTCCCGACAGCGTCAGTGCCGTTACACACGCACACGCCCCCGGCAGACTCGTCACTTCGATTCCGGCTTCGTATGCCATTTTCACCAGCTCCTCCCCCGGGTCTGAGATTCCCGGTGTTCCGGCATCGGTGATAAGGGCAATGTTCGTTCCCGCCAGCAGCTTCTGCACCAGCTCGCGGCCCTTGTCGTATTTGTTGTATTCATGGTAACTCGTCATCGGCGTATGAATCTCAAAATGGTTCAGCAGCTTAATGCTGTTTCTCGTATCCTCCGCCGCGATCAGATCGACCTCCTGCAGAATGCGGATTGCACGGAAGGTCATGTCCTCCAGATTTCCAATTGGTGTTGCACACAAATATAATTTTCCTGCCATGTTCTTATCTCCCGTCTCCATATAATTCCCGGATGTCCTTTGTATACACGCCCGGCGTCTCATACACAATCAGCGGTTTCTCCACGGTAATTCTCGGATTCCCGCCTTTCATCGCCTCGATCAGCACCATGTTCGGCTCCTTGTCCACAAACGGATAAACGAGCTGCATCCTTTTTGGTTCCAGATGATATTTTTTCAGCGTCGAAAAAATCTCCGCCAGCCGGAACGGCCGGTGCACCAGATAGAACCGTCCTTTCGTCTTTAAAACCGCCGATGCCTCTTTCGCAATATCATCAAACGAGCACAGCACCTCATGCCGCGCAATCGTCTTCGCCTCAAGCGCATTCGTCAGCCCGTGCTGCCCCGTCATGTACGGCGGATTGCACGTTACCACATCAAACACTTCTTTTCCAAACTGCTGCGATGCCGTTTTCACATCTCCCTGGAAAATCTCAACATCATTTTCCAGATGATTGTACCGCACACTCCGCTGTGCCATCTCGGCACTGTACTCCTGAATTTCCAGCCCGGAAAAATGCTCTCCGTTTGTCTTCGCCTTCAGCAGAATCGGCACAATTCCCGATCCCGTGCAGAAATCCATCGCCCGCTCCCCGCGCTTCACCTTCGCGTAGGATGCCAGCAGCACCGCGTCAATGCCATAGCAGAAAAGGGATGGATTCTGTATCATCCAGTAACCGTTCTGCAGATCATCGAGCCGCTCACCCGGCTTCAAAAATTCTTCTTTTCTATCCAATGAAAATCCCTCCTCCTGCTGACCGCCCAGCGCCGCATCACACAAAAAGAAGCGTCAGTTTTACCCGGCGCTTACTTTTTTCAAAATGCATTCCAAATCAATCTTATTCCGGCTGTTTTGCCTCTTCCGAAGAAGCCTGCTCCCCGGAGCTGTTTCTGTCTTTTTTCTTCTCTTTGCCTTTTTCCTTCTTATGCTTCGGCTTGAACTTGAGCTCTTCCACCGGGCACTCCCGCATTTCCTTCTCATCGTTCACATCCACCAGCACTTTTACGAGCTGACGAAGCACATTCACACCGGAAACCTCACCTTTCATGCCGTCCGGCAGCGTTACGATATCGCCGACACCCGGCAGCTTGCGGTTCAGGTATTCATAGGTTTCCTGCTCGTTTTTCAGGCAACACATCAGTCGTCCGCAGACACCCGAAATCTTCGTCGGGTTCAGGGACAGGTTCTGCTCTTTTGCCATCTTGATCGAAACCGGTGCAAACTCGGACAGATACGTATGGCAGCAAAGCGGTCTGCCGCAGATGCCGATTCCGCCGAGGATCTTTGTCTCATCGCGGACACCGATCTGGCGAAGCTCGATTCTCGTCTTAAAGACAGCCGCCAGATCCTTTACCAGCTCACGGAAATCAATTCTTCCGTCGGCGGTAAAGTAAAACAGCATCTTGTTATTGTCAAACGTATACTCTGCATCGATCAGCTTCATCTCCAGGTTGTGCGCCCGGATCTTCTTCTGGCAGATTTCAAACGCTTCTTTTTCTTTCTTGCGGTTGCTCTCCTCCCGCGCATCATCCTTCGGCGTTGCAATGCGGATGACTTCTTTCAACGGCTGGATCACCTTGGAATCGTCAACTTCTTTTGGCCCCAGCACAACGAAACCATACTCTACGCCGCGCGCCGTCTCAACGATAACGTGGTCGCCCACGCAGATGTCCAGCTCTCTCGGCGAGAAATAATATACTTTTCCTACGTTTCGAAAACGTACTCCTATAATTGTTATCATGTTATCAGTTTTCCTTCATTGTCAGGAACATAAGCTCCATGGTTAAATCAAAATTAACATTCGCGTTCAGGCGGGCTCTCGCCTTCTGAATCGCCTCTATAATCTTCTCCAGGCCTTCGTATGAGCTCTTATTTGCTCTCTCACGGATTCCATTCAGCTCCTGCTTGAACACAAGGGAATCGACCTCTTTTGTCGCCTTAAAGAGCAGAACATCGCGGAACCATAAAGAAAAGATATCGAAATAATCATCAATATTGTCTTTTTCGGCCGTCAGTTTTTTGATCGTCTCCACGATTTCATACAGCGGCATACTGTCGGCGTACTTTGCCATGCGGAGTGCACTTTCCAGCGTCTCCTCGTATTCCGGAGAACGGGCAATCCGCTCTGCTTTTCCGATATTTCCCTGCGCCAGGGACGCATCAACCTCTGCCTGGTAATCCGGCACATGCATTTCGTTCATCAGATAATCTTTCACAAGCTGGTCTCCCACTGGTTTTAAATTTAACTGCACGCAGCGTGACGAAATCGTCGGAAGCAGCGCATCCGGGTTGTCTGCCAGAAGCATGACAACTGCGTAGGCCGGCGGCTCCTCGATCGTCTTCAGCAGCGCGTTCTGCGCCTGAAGTGTCAGCTTCTGCGCCTCGTCGATGATATAAATCTTGTACGGACTGCTGTACGGCTTGATCATCACATCGTTAATGAGCTGCTCGCGGATTTCATCGATGCTGATGGTGTTCGGCTTTTCATGCTTCACATAAATGATATCCGGATGATTCTGGCTCTGTGCCTTTTTACAGGACGGGCATTCCATACAGGGCTCGACCCCGTGCTTCTCGCACTGAAGCGTCATCGCAAACAGTGAAGCCATCATTTTCTTTCCCGATCCACTCTCTCCGCCAAAAAGATAAGCATGAGATACTTTATTCATCGAAATGGCATTCTGTAAATGCGTTATGATTTCCTGATGTCCTACAACCTTCTGAAAACCCTGCATAAAATCACCCCCTGGAGTTCTTTTGTATTTCTTACTAATACTGCATTAAGTATATCACAACTTTTTCTGTTGTTCCACAAAATTCTGAATTTCGGAAAAACAGTCTTCCGGCGTAGAATTATTGGAAAATCTGCGGACAATTCCAGCTTCCGCAATTTTCTCCTCCGTAAAATCCTCACAGTCCGCCAGGAATCTCCGGCACATCTCCGCGTATTTCGGCTCTGTCTGTTTTCTTTCCCGTTCCAGTGCCCGCGAAAGCCGCAGCCCATCGTCCACCTCGACATACAGCGGAACCATCGCCTGCTCCCCGAAGTATGCCTCTAATTTCAGATACGATTCCAGTGTCCCGATTCCGAGATAATCATGCTTCGCAAGATCAATCTGCCCGTCAAATAATCCCACGGCCCCTGCACCGTCGAATACATGCGCTCCTCGATAATCTTTCCGGCCTCCCGCAGTTCCGAAAGCCGTTTTTCATCCACAAAGAAATACTCTCTTCCGTCCTGCTCCCCGCTCCGGATCGGCCGTGTTGTATACAGGACAAACGGTTTTAAATCCAGCGCCGTCTCCTGGATCAGATGCTCATAAATATGATCTTTCCCTGACGCACTTTTTCCCATCAGATAGTAAATTTTTCCCATTTTATCTCTCCCCGAAACACAGATTCTTTATGCCTTAAACCGATATCCAACGCCCCAGATCGTCTCGATATACTGCGGCTTTGCCGTATTAAACTCTATTTTTTCACGGATCTTCTTGATATGCACCGTAACCGTCGCAATATCTCCGATGGACTCCATATCCCAGATCTCACGGAACAGCTCTTCTTTCGTGAAAACGCGGTTCGGATTCTCCGCAAGGAAGGTCAGCAGATCGAACTCTTTCGTTGTAAACTGCTTCTCCTCTCCGTTCACCCACACGCGTCGTGCCGTCTTGTCAATCTTGATGCCGCGGATCTCCACAACATCATTCTCTTTCTTGCCGTTTCCGACCAGACGGTCGTACCGTGCCAGATGCGCTTTCACGCGCGCAACCAGCTCACTCGGAGAAAATGGCTTCGTCATATAATCATCCGCACCAAGACCGAGTCCGCGGATTTTGTCGATATCATCCTTCTTTGCCGAAACCATGATAATCGGAATATCTTTCTTCTCACGCACCTCACGGCAGATCTCAAAGCCATCCACCTCCGGCAGCATCAGATCCAGGATCAGCAGATCGAAATCCTCCTTGATCGCCCGCACAAGACCGGTGTCTCCCTGGTTTTCAATCTCCACCTCAAAGCCCGAAAGCTCGAGATAATCTTTCTCCAGATCTGCAATGGATTCCTCATCCTCAACAATCAGTATTTTACTCATGAAACAGGTACCTCCTGATATTTTCTTAATACAAAGTACATCGTGGTTCCCACCCCTTCTTTGCTGGTGGCCCACACTTTTCCGCCGTGGTCTTCGAGAATCTTCTTCACGATGGAAAGACCAATTCCGCTGCCGCCTCTCGTGCTGTTGCGGGACGCGTCGGTACGATAAAAGCGATCGAAAATCTTCGTCAGATCCTTCGTCGCAATTCCCTTTCCGTTATCCTCAATCTCCACCTGCACAAAATCTCCGACATCACGCAGACGGATGTTGATGACCTTATGGCTCTTGTCCATATATTTGATGGAATTGCTTACAATGTTATTGATGACACGCTTGATCTGCTCCGCATCCGCGATGACGATCGGGTCGTCCTCGAGATAATTAAAGTATGTCAGATCCACATGCTGCGCGTCAAGCTCCAGATTCAGTTCCTCCACGCAGTCATCAAAATAATCCGCAATGTGAATCTTCGAAAACGTATACGGAATGCGGTTCGTGTCAATCTTGGAATAAAACGTCAGCTCATTGATCAGACGGTCCATCTCATTCGCTTTGTTGTAAATGGTGCGGATGTAGCGGTCCATCTTCTCCGGCGTATTTGCCACACCGTCCATGATTCCCTCGACATAACCCTTGACCGCGGTAATCGGTGTTTTCAGATCATGCGAAATGTTACTGATCAGCTCTTTATTCTCTTTGTCAAACTCGACTTTTTCCTCCGCCGTCTCTTTCAGCCGGATACGCATCTCCTCAAAGTCCTCGCAGAGGTCATTAATCTCCGCCACGCCGCACGGTTCAACAGTGAAATCCAGATTTCCGTCTTTGATATTCTGTGTCGCCTTTTTCAGCTGCTCGAGCGGTCCGATCACACCGCGGTAAATCCAGAAGCTCAGGCCCAGACTGGTGAGCACCAGAATCAGCACAATCACGATGCCTAGCTCTTTTACCATGCCCGTAATCTGCGGCGCAATCTGGTCTGTCTTGGTGACGATGAACGCACTGCATTCTTTTCCGTCCGAGTTCTTATAGTCCACCTGTTTGACCATCCACTGTTTTTCATTGCGGAAATAAACGCCGCCCTTCAAATTGGCCCCCGGGTCACCGTATTTCGGCAGCTCATTTTCCAGCTCCTCCGACGACAGCTCCTCCGAGCCATTGTAAATGATAACACCATCCTCGCGCACCGCGATAAACGACTGTTTTTTCTGCAGTCTTGCATTCAGAACAGAGAGATAATTCGTTTCTTCCAGCTTTGCCGTATCCGATTTCGCGGTATCCTCTACTTCGTCGTACTCTTCTGATGTCATCGCATTCAGCAGCAGGGTGTTGTTCGAAATCGTCCGGTATGTTGCGTTCGCAAGACCGTATTTTTCACCGATAATCTTTGCTTTATACCCTACAAAAAAGTAAAACGTCAAGGCACACATCACGATCGGAACCAGTATGATGATGAAAAAAGAAATGATTACTCTCGTCCTTAATTTCATGCTTTTCTTCTTTTTTTCCATATAAGATCCACCTGTTTTCCAACACATATTTCGTACTTTTGCGCACAAAAAATCCCCAGTACGCAGTCTAAATTTATTATAGCACAACGCCTGAGGATTTTTCATTAACTTAGATGAATCTTTCTAAACTTTCTATAAACAGAAAAGCCTGAAATTAGAGGTATTTCTTCAGGTCTTCTACTTTGTCCAGTTTCTCCCACGGAAGATCCAGGTCGTTTCTTCCGAAGTGGCCGTAAGCGGAAGTCTGTTTG
>OGZI01001757.1_pt1 | contig 20181 bp, 19 predicted proteins | sample 1576711 | NCBI WGS metagenome assembly OGZI01 (sample SAMEA3541482, study PRJEB24748) | human gut metagenome | biome: human gut; feature: human-associated habitat; material: faeces | place: China | collected 2012
TTTTTCAATGCATATTCATTTTTATAACATTTCTTTTGCAAGGTCATATATCCTACAAATTATACCAGTTCCAAGTTTGTTCACTACATCTGAGCGAAGATTTTTCGTCTTACGCGCAATATATTCGATGAGACTACATGTATAAAAAAGATCATTATCCTTTTTCGCTTCTCTTCCCTCTCCGACCATTAACGTCCCTCCTCAAAGCCTCTATAAGCCAGACATTTTAAGGTCTCCTCCGTACAGAAGACAATCTGATGCGTCGGGTATTTGAACCGTGCCAAAGCCCAGAACTGTTCTCTAGTAATCCGTTCCATCTATATAATCCGATACATATGTGTATATCTGATCATCAGCCATAGCACCAATCACGATATCATAGTTGTGAGTTTTTCCACTTCTGCACGCTACAATAAAATCAAGCCACTCCTCTGTCATTTCCTTGAATTCCAAAACTCTGAGTCCCTCTATAATTCGTACATCATAAATTGATATGGGATGTTATTGCTTATTATGGTTTGTTTCCCCTACGAATTTACACTGCTCTCAAACCATTTGATGACATAACCTCTCCTCGCTTTCGTTTGTTTCCCCTACGAATTTACACTGCTCTCAAACCAAGACCGCTGCATGAAACAATGTCGGCAGGTTTGTTTCCCCTACGAATTTACACTGCTCTCAAACGGTATCCGCCCAATATATTGATGAAGATACAGTTTGTTTCCCCTACGAATTTACACTGCTCTCAAACTTTTCAAACACTTCTACGGTTGGTTGTTCGTTTGTTTCCCCTACGAATTTACACTGCTCTCAAACAATGATGTATCTATATTATCAATGTCATTAGTTTGTTTCCCCTACGAATTTACACTGCTCTCAAACATACATGTGGAATGATTTCGATAAAAAATTGTTTGTTTCCCCTACGAATTTACACTGCTCTCAAACCCAAGCGTGATGTACTGGACGCAATGAATAGTTTGTTTCCCCTACGAATTTACACTGCTCTCAAACAGTGTGTGCCTTGTTACAATAGTGTTGATGGTTTGTTTCCCCTACGAATTTACACTGCTCTCAAACTACTCTCCAAAAAATGCGGAGAGACAGGTGGTTTGTTTCCCCTACGAATTTACACTGCTCTCAAACTTGGCGTAACTGATCTACAAGTTGCTCCAGTTTGTTTCCCCTACGAATTTACACTGCTCTCAAACCCTAATGCGAATAGTTGTGTGCTTGTCAATGTTTGTTTCCCCTACGAATTTACACTGCTCTCAAACTGTACTGGGAAGAGATTGGACGTTTTTATTGTTTGTTTCCCCTACGAATTTACACTGCTCTCAAACATATCCATGATCCTGTGTCATAAATACGCCGTTTGTTTCCCCTACGAATTTACACTGCTCTCAAACTATACCTCTTTCTCAATCCACTCGACGTCAGTTTGTTTCCCCTACGAATTTACACTGCTCTCAAACCTCAAACCTCAAATTGCCCGAGAAAAATATCTGCGAAATATTTGTGTAACATCCCTAGTTTTTTTCGGAAACACTTTTATTTTAACATAAAATACATTGATCTGCATCCACTATAATTCTATGTTCTCGCTTTGAAATTGGATGTTCCATGGCATCTATGAATAAAACCGTATATCCACGATTTTGCACATCTTCAAAAAATTCTTCCATCTCTCCATCCGATAAATAACTTCTCAGATTGATCAGGAAAAACAACTTATTATGATCGTATATCTGCACCAGTTCAAAATAATCCAACAACTTTTCCCCCAGATTATCATAAGCATTCTCCACTTCCACTCCTGCTGCCTTGATCAGGGATTCTATATTAACCTTTGAAAAACTTATATGGCCTGTCATCTCCGTGGATAATTCCAAAAGTAATTGCTCCCATTCTGCTACCAGGGTTGACATCTTCAAAAAATAATCTTCTCCTATTGCCCGTTGTTGCATCCGATTGACAATCTTTGTTATGAGTCCTTTTTGATTCATATCAAAAGGGATAAACTGTGATATCAGTTCTGCATGTTTTGCCATTGGAAGAACTTTATCCTCATTCGATAAAACTATTTTCCCTTCTGCTCCTTGCGACTGGTCAGCCAAATCATTTAGAATATCACACCATACTTTTTGATTCTCAATCACGATTGTCTGGCAACACCCCGCTTCACACGTAACTGTGCTATCTATTTGTGGAATATATACTTTCATAGCACAACCAGCCTTTCCTCTGTATCGATCACATCGCCTGTATACTCTCCGACTACATAATCCATCTTGACAAATTGCTTTTCTGTTACAACCAGCGTCTGTATGATTCCCTGTGACGGTTTATTCTTATGAATAAGCAACTTAATCGAATTTTCCATAGATGGGCTTGTCATCATTTTGCAATATACAGATTCTTGCAACATAATAAATCCATTTTTTATCAACAGTTTTCGAAACTGCCGATATTGCCGTTTGTCTTCCGTTGTAAGTGTCGGTAAATCAAAAAAGACTAACATCCTCATAAATCGAAACCCTGCCATTTTATCTCCCAAATGCTTTCGCTACAGCATACCATAAAACTTTATAAGCGAAGCATCTCCATCATTAATTGCATCCAATACGCTTTTTGTATATATCTTAATAGCATTCATTACAAACTGACTCTGTCCATCAATACTCACTTTTTGATCCATGATGCGCCACATTTCATGTTTTTCTTCTGTATCAAATTCCACCGGCTGCATTTGATATACAAGCCGATCTACCAAAATACGAAATGGTTCCATCAGATCACTGGACAAATTAAAATGATTGAACATATTATTGTGAAAGATTCCCAATTGTGTCAGATATCCATTCGCACTGATTTCCCGATTAAATGCCGAAAGAATCATGCTATAACCATAGTTTAGCGCAGCATTGATGGCTATATCGGCACTTCTGGTAAATTCCATTCCAAAAAGTGCATTAAAATACACCTTTGCAGCGTGTCCTTCACGATTCGTCGTATCCGCAAGTTCAATCTGTTCTGTATAACCGGATAGCATCCTTGCCTGCTCCAAACATCCTATTTCCAAGAGAAAATCTGCCTGTTTTCGTATTTTTTCACTTACAATATCTCGCCAGATACTATCTTTCACCGTCTGTTCCCACGCTATTTGTGAACGAATCTTGGCTGAACTGTCATGGCAACCATGATGAGGTACCAATTCCGCAATAGGATTTCGTTTTGCATCACAGAAGATTACTTTTATTTTCTTTTCCGTCAACGCCGCAATCAAGACACCTGTCATAGAAACTGCAGGATTCTCTATAAGAAGCACCGCTATTTCATCTAAAAGAACACGTTTTGTCTCCAATCCACGTACAACCAGATACCCCATCTTGTAATCTAATTTGGATTGACTTTCAATGACTACCACTCGCCAACTCATACATACTCCAAAATGTTATCCGAAACCACTTCCCACAATCCAGATGCCGATTGATCGATAATACGTACATCTGAATAATTCTTTTTCCAGTTTGACATCGTGCTACTAAAACTTACTGTCGCAGCACTATGCGCTTTTCCACCTATTTTTTCCAGATTACATCCCGCCGTCATTCTGCCAAACACCTGATGAATATTTAACAACACCTGACACTGTTCTATTACATTACATCCTATAAAACGTTCCCTCCCATCTATAAGAAGTTGTAATGGAGAGTTGATTCGTTTTTTGTAAATGGTATTTTGCAATTTATCTATATAGAGGTCATATAATTTCAAATTATCCTCTGCATGCACTACATCATAGTCCACATCATAAACGTATCGTGGGTTATTGGATACTTTTTCCGTTAACCTCTCTACTTTTTTCAGATAGTATTTCCAATACTCATCCGATGAAAACTGCACAACCGGCTGTGCAATCAAACACTTACCTCCACTCGCATTTCCCGTGATACACACGCGGAATCCATCTAAAGACAATATGGTATTTACCTTCCATGGTCGCATTCCCATTGGGAAATCCACAATATCCACGGGCTTTCCCGTAATGCGCTGTAAACGATCTTTCGCATACTCTCTGGCAAATGTCGTGTCTTCCAGAAATCTCTTGCCATATAAAAGTTCCACCGACAATACCATTAAGGTCGACTTTTTTCCAGTCCTATACTGTACCGGAATAAAAAACATAACCCCCGCCTTATTGTAGCCACCATATTTTTCCGTTGGGAGTCCTGCCTTTAATGGTATCAAGTTTGCTCCCTTCTTTACTGGTTGCTGGTCGAATAATCCACCAGTCTTAAAACTTGCATACTTGGTAAAGTGAGCCGTATTCTTCTTTGCTGTTTTAAGTACTCGCGGTAACATTTCTTCCTTGTTCCAAACAATTTGATCCTGACATTTAACAGTGTGTGTAAATAAGGTTTTCGTCTTAACACTATACCTGGACTCGACACGGAACCATTGACGCGAAAATCGCATATGATACACATTTCCTACCACCACGTTCAAATACGCATCCACCGCATGATGCAGATCGTTATATGTACGTGATTTATACAGATCAAACTCATGTCTAAACTCAGAAACCAGTCCTGCCTTAGAATAAACAATTATCGTCTGTGGAAATCTTTCCTTCAGCAATTCGGCTACTACTTTTGTGGACTGCGACGTTTCTGTCAACTGACGGTTGATAAATCCATACTTTTCGTCCTCTGTAAATGGAGTTGAGCGAATCAGTCGTTTGTATTTTTCATCTGAAATGGTTCCCAAATGATGCCAGTATGCCCATGTACTTTGCATTTGGTTGCGAATTTCTGCTTTGATCGGATAAACATCTTGTTTTGCACCATTTTCCTCTGACAGCACTAATACCTTATTATTGATAATGCTGTCATCCTTAACATATGCCTGTGGATATATATGATCGATATCGTATTCTTTGGAACCTGCCATTAAACGCTCAATCGAGATAGGAGTTCCGCTATATGCCGATTTCCCGAATTGCATAAAATATAAAAACAACCGATCACTTTGCAAACGATTATCCACGTATTCGCCCATGGTCTCTAACTGATGTTTCAAATCGCGAACATCCTCTTCCCGGCACTTTGCATAATAATCCAGAATCTGCTGATAACGTGATTTTGTCCGTCTCCCTTTTTGCTCTGGTACTCCTCCTCTCGCCATCTCAACAAAGATTTTTTCAGGTGTTCCAAATGCTTTTTCAATATCTTTTACGATATCTAGGGTACGATATATTGGTCTTCTAACTGCATTTGATACATACATTTCATCTAAACGTTCTTCTAATGTCTGCTTTCTTCCCGTATAATACTCTTTTCTGCATGCATCAATTGTCTCTACAAAAGTATATCGTTCTGATAACAATTCCATCAGATTATCATTGGTTTCCCACATCATGTTGATAATGGTCGCTATCTCTCCTGTTGCTTTGCAAACCCCTTCCATGCCAGTTAGGAATTTGCGTGATAGCCTTCCAAAATCTTTGGTTTTTATTTTGCAAATATATGTGACATCTTCATCTGACAAATCCGGATAATTCTTTCGTAACCACTTTCCTACACGACCTTTATCTTCTGCATACGAAGATCTCTCAATAATCCGCTCCACTTCCTGTTCACTCAGTATCTTCTTATCCAACAATCGCTTGAAAGAAAGATAGGAAGATAATGATGATTTGATCGTCACATCAATTCCGCTCAGACTCTCTCTGTGATTTTTATCTAAATATCCATTACTGATCAAATAATCCTCAATCTGCTTTTTCTTTACACGCTTATATTTTAAGAAAAGACATGTATATAGTCCCTGCTTGGCTTCTACCGGTATCTTTCTACCATCTATTTTTAGATTATTTATCTCATTCAAAACCATAAACTTCTGATAGCATAAAGAATCCTTCGGCAAAACTGCTTCTCCTGGAAGATATGTACATTGATTTGTCATCTTTTTTATGAATGCTTCTTCGCTCGCATCATCATCGATCATGCTCTGAAAATTCCAAGGCAAAATTTTTCCTGCTTTGCGCTGAATCCATGCAAAATCAGAATTTGTATTCAGTGGTCCAACATAATATGGGATTTTAAACTTAAATACACTTAATATCTTATCTTTATTTGAAATTCCATCTTCATTCTGTTTTAAAAATGGTAAATACTTGCTTGCATTGTCCAGAATTTTCTTTAATTCATATTCATACAACTGATGCGGAATCACACGATTATCCGTATTTTTTTGTTTTGGCAAAAACTGTCGTAATTCCAGCCGCCCATACATCTCCTGATAAGCGGCTTCATCCTTTTCATCTGGCTGAATTTTCCCTACTATTTTTTCAAGAAACTTCGAGAAAGTTTCAACATCCGCCTTGCTTTTGACCTGGTCTGCTATATCTCGGTTGACATGATAGGAATAGGCCACATAGTTGTCATTTCGTGCTTCACGAAAAACCATATCATATTTTGTTGGACAATACTTACGTATAAAGTATTTTAATGTCTTAAGATCCGCTTTATGCTGCTCATATATTTTCACTTTTGCCTCCGAAATCGTTGTAATTCCGGATTCCGCAGCTAAAACTTCTGCCAGCACACTCCAATCATGTAAATTGCGTAATACAGAAATCAGTTCATAATCATCTCCGATATTGACCATGATCTCCGCCATTTTATCATCATCCATCTCAAGTGAAAGAGAGCCAAAGGCTTCATACTCATCTTTTCCATATAAATCCTGTAATTTACAAGTTCCTCCAGCCAGTAAACGAATAATATGATATTCACTGTATGGAAAAGTTTCGCTTACATTCTTATTTGGCTTTCTATCATCCAATATAGTTGCCGCTAGAAGATTATGTTTTTCTGTCAATCTCACATGCTCTTTTAAAATCGCACCAACAGCCTGCGCATCTGATGACCACGGATTTTCAAAACCATTATCTATAAAAAATCCCAGGAAATTCTGATATACTTCCTGAATATCCAGCAATGAATCCATATGTTCCACGCTGATCTGATTCAAAAAATGTCCTCTGTGCGCAACTAACCATGCACATGCTAAATATACCAGCCTCACATCATGTTTCTTTTTATCATGCATTAAATCCGAAATAAGATGATGAATTGTCGGATATTCTCCCATATATTGAACGTCTGTATATTCCTTATCATTAAAGAAAATATACCTGTCTGCTGTATCTTCACGCCATAAATAACTCTCTGATAAACGTATAAAAAAGCGCGGATCAATCTTTGCAATCTCATCCGCGAAGATTTCTTGCAAAAGTTGCACGCGCTGTTGTCTTCGATCCAGTCTGCGTCGAGCAGACCGAAAATTTCTCCGCTCATCACATAATGATGCCGCATCAAACACATGACTGCCCCATGCATCACTCCCATGAAACTTTAACAAACGATATTCTGTGTCTGTCACAGCATAGCCCACAGAATCCGTTCCAATATCCAATCCTAAATAGTACTTTTTCTCATTTTTCATTTGACATTCCTCCATCTTTGCGCTACCATACAAATGTAAATTGTAGTTCCCCTACAAATTTACACTGCGAGTTCAAATAAAAATTTATTCAATTCACTGGTTTTTCCAGCAGCACAGGGTGTGCTTAAAGGCTTCATATAGAAGTCTTTTTTTATTATAAACACTAATCAAAATTTAATAAATCATTTTCTCTTTCTTATAGCACAAAAACGCGGACACCTTCCCTCAGAAAAGTATCCACGTTTTTTCTAATTCGCTCCCCAATTTCTAAAGAACGCATGATTTCCAATCATAGTATATCCCGTGATGCCGTAATAATCAGCCCACTTCTTGGTCATGAAAAAGAGCCAGTCGCCCGACCGGTAGCCATTCAAAACCTGTCTGGCGGCATTGGTGCAGGATTCATTCGGTCCACGCTCCAGGATCAGGGCTAGATGCCCGTCTCGTACCGGCTGGAACTGGTTGGGCTGATAAATGACCCCCGATAAGGTATTCGGGAACAGGGAACTCTTGACTCGGTTCATAATAACGGTTCCGACTGCCAACTGTCCTGCATAGGACTCGCCTCCGGCTTCTGCCTGGATGATCGCAGCCATCAGTTTCAAGTCAGCATCCGAATAAGAGATCGAGCCACCGGTATTTTCCGTAGGAATCTGCGGTGTATTGCCCGCATCTCCTGCATTACCTGCATCGGATCCATCACTGCCGTCTCCACCTGTAGTTCCCCCTTGCTGCTGTTGTTGCTGTTGCTGCTGCAGGATCTGCTGTGCCAGGGCAGCCTGCGCTGCTGCTGCCTCTCCCTCTAATGCTGTCTCATTGTCCCGGAACTCTTGGATCTTGGCATTGTATTCTTCCACGGACATCTGTGCCGCTGATACTTCCCCCTTCTTGGCACTGTAGGCATTGCCGGCATCATTGACCAGATCGTCAAGTTCATCCTGCTTTGCAGAAAGCGTATCATTATAGGCAGAAAGTTCTGTCTTTTTATCACTAAGTGCTGCCGACTTTTCCTTGATGGTCTCCTGCAACTTTGCATAGGAGTTCATCATCTTTCGGTCATAGGAAGTGATAGAGGACACATACTCGGCTCTCTGCAAAAATTCTACCATGGAGCCACTCTCCAGAAGGGTGGTCAAAAGCGACTGGGATCCGTTCTCATACATGTATTGGATACGGGTCTTCATCCCCTCATACTGTTCAGCCTCTGCCGCCTCTGCCTCAGCCAGTTCCTTTTCCAACTGACTAATGCTGGCATTGGCAGATTCGATCGCATTTTGCGTATCCGTGATCTCCTGGTTGACGCTCTGCAAACGCTTGTTATATGAGTTATAGGTCGCGCCAAGATCATCTGCCTCGTCCTGAAGATCGTCAACAACTTTCTGTGCATCGTTCTTCTGGCTCTCTGCCTCGTCCTTTTTCTTTTTGTTTTCTAATTGTTCCTGTCTGATCTCCTCCAGAGACTTAGCGTAGACATTGCCTATGCCCCCTGCGCTCCACATCACGCAGAAACACAAGAAAAGAACCAGACACTTTTTCCAAAGTTTTTTCATATCAAACCTCATCTTTATCGGCAGGATGTAGAGATTGCCTCGATCGCAACCGCACCGCCCCGCACGATCTCAACCTTACTCTTGAACTGCTTTTTCAAAAGTGTGATCAGATCGTCATTTCTGTGGTCTGTCAGCGTACATTCCAAAAGTACACTGTCCTCGCCGATGTCCGCCACTTTAACATTGCCATTGTTGACGTTGAAGACCTGCGCGATCCGAAAGACTTCTTCCTTGCCCTCATTGTCAAGCCCCTTGACCTTGGCATAAAGGATCTCTTTCATGTGCAAAGGCACATGCGTCAGGTCGATCACCTTGATGACTTCCACCATGCAGTTTAACTGCTTTTTGATCTGTTCAAAGGTGATGTCATCACTGGTAACACAGATAGTCATGCGCGAGACATCTTCATGCTCGGTCGTGCCAACGGTAAGACTTTGTAAGTTATAGCACTTTGCAGAAAAAAGGCCGGACACCTTCGCCAGAACGCCCACCTGATTTTCTACATAGAGTGCAATCCATCGATTTTTCATTCCCATATCTGACACCTCCTACTTCAAAATCATTTCGCTCATAGGATTACCGCTCTTTACCATAGGAAGAACAATCTCCTCTGTTGCAATCATAAACTCTATCACCGTAGGTGCATCTGTCCGCTCTTTTGCCTCAGCCAGCGCCGCTTTTGCCTCCTCCAAAGAAGTCACGCGCTGTCCATGCGCCCCATAACTCTCAGCCCATTTCACAAAATCCGGGACATATGGCGGGCACGCTTCATTCGGTCCCTTGCAACCGTCCGGACATCCGATCTGTCGGCGCAGACAGGTGATCTCATAACGCTTGCCATAGAACAACTGCTGCATCTGGCGCACCATGCCCAGATAATTATTATTCAAAATACAGATGGTCAGTGGCACTTTTTCGCAAATAGCGGTCGCCATTTCCTGCATGTTCATCTGCATGCCTCCGTCTCCTGTAATACAGACAACATCCTTGTCCGGTGCTCCGATCTTGGCGCCCACTGCTGCCGGGAAACCAAACCCCATCGTTCCGAGACCACCGGAAGTGATCATCTGCTTGCCTCTCGGCATGGTAATATACTGCGTTGCCCACATCTGGTGCTGTCCGACATCCGTCACGACAATTCCCTGTGGGAAAGTATCGTTGATGGCTTCCATGATCATCTGTGGCGAAAGTCCATGGTCTCGTCGCATTTCCAGCGGATTTTCTTCCTGCCACATGCCAATCTTTGCCAGCCACTTGTCCGTATTCTTGGCTTCTGCCCATTCCACCAGACGTTCCAGCGCGATCTTGGCATCCGAAACGACCGGCACATCCACAACGACATTTCGTGAAATAGAAGATGCATCAATATCCAGATGTACGATCTTTGCCTTTGGTGCAAATTCGTTCAGATCGCCCGTGATCCTGTCGTTGAATCTTGTGCCAACCGAGAAGAGAACATCGCATTCGCTGACCGCCATATTTGCGGCATATCTGCCATGCATACCGCTGTTCCCCACATATAGAGGATGGTCTGTTGGGATGGCTCCCTTGCCCATAACGGTCGTGACAACCGGTATATGCATCTTTTCCGCAAAGGTCGTCAAAAGTTCCTGTGCCCCTGAGATATTAACACCGCCGCCTGCTAAAAGCAAAGGCTGCTTGGCTGATTTTAAGATCTTGTACGCCTTTTTCAACTGCCCGATATGTACGGTCTCATTTGGCTTGTAGCCGCGGATATCCACATGATCCGGATATCCTGCCGGTCCGTTCTGGGTCTGGATATCCTTTGGGATATCGATCAATACCGGACCCGGCTTGCCGGAACTTGCGATCTGAAATGCCATCTTTATGATCCTTCCCAGATCCTTGCGGTCACGCACGGTCACACCATATTTTACAATGCTTCTCGTCATACCAACGATATCAACTTCCTGAAAGGCATCGTTTCCGATCAGGCTCTGCGGCACCTGACCGGTAAAGATGACAAGCGGAATACTGTCGTAATGTGCATCTGCGATACCGGTAATCGTATTGGTTGCCCCCGGTCCACTGGTCACCAGACATACACCGACGCGTCCTGTTGCTCTAGCGTATCCTTCTGCCTCATGGATCAGCGCCTGCTCATGGCGAGGCAAAACAACATGGATTGAATCCTGCTTGTACAACTCATCCACAATATCGGTTACCATTCCGCCCGGATCAGCACAAATAGTATCTACGCCTTCTTCCTGTAATGCTTTTACAAATAATTTTCTTCCCGTGATGTCCATATTATGATCAACCTCTCTTATATATCTGATAGGTGTAGATTACATCAAAGTAAGTCTGCTCCTCGCTCTCCTCAGTCATCGACCATGCCGGATCTTTTTCCAGATTTGGCAAATGTGCGTCGGCTTCATAGGCATAATCGATCTTTGTGATATAGGCTGTATCGCAAAGATCCAGCATCTGCCGGTAAATACTGTCTCCACCGATCACATAAATATCCTCGGAATTATATTTTTGCAATTCTTCCTGCAATTCGTCCATGGAATGTACGATCACAGCTCCTTTGACCTCATAATTTGGATTTGCCGTCAATACAATATTGATGCGGTCTTTGAGGGGTGCCTGATTTGGAAAACTCTCTAAAGTCTTTCGTCCCATGACAACGACATTTCCTGTTGTCATCTGACGGAAACGCTTCATATCCTGCGGGATACGGATCAAAAGTTCGTTGTTCTTGCCAATAGCCCAATTATTGTCTGCTGATGCGATGATGTTCATATATCTACTCCTTATACTGCAATCGGTATGTTCTTAATCTGTGGTCCTGTCACATAATCATCTAAACGGATGTCATCCTCTGTAAAGGCATAAAAATCCTTGATCTCCGGATTCAGCCAGAACTTTGGTGCCGGATGCTGCTCTCTGGTGATCAGCTCCTGCACGAGTGGAATATGTCTGTCGTAAATATGTGCATCTGCGATCACATGTACAAGTTCTCCCACTTCCATATCACACACCTGTGCCAACATATGCATAAGCACGGCATACTGACATACATTCCAGTTGTTGGCTGCCAAAACATCCTGTGAGCGCTGGTTTAAAATGGCGTTGAGCACCAGTTTGTCACTGCCCGGTCTTGTCGTCACGTTAAATGTCATCGAATATGCACAAGGATATAAATGCATCTCTGACAGATCCTGATGTACATAAATATTTGTCATGATACGACGTGAAAAAGGATTGTTTTTCAGATCATAAATCACGCGGTCTACCTGATCCATCATACCTTCTTTATACTTATGCTTTACCCCCATCTGATAACCATAAGCCTTGCCGATCGAGCCTGTCTCATCTGCCCATTCATCCCAGACACTACTCTTGAGGTCATGGATATTGTTGGACTTTTTCTGCCAGATCCAGAGCATCTCATTGGTACAACTTTTGATGGCTGTTCTACGAAGTGTGATAGCCGGAAATTCCTTTGACAGATCATAGCGGTTCACGACACCAAACTTTTTTATGGTATAAGCGCTTGTGCCATCCTCCCATTTTGGTCGCACCTTTTCTCCCTCCGTGCTGATGCCATTCGTTATGATATCATTGCACATATCTACAAAAATCTGATCTGCTAGACTCACTTGTCATTTCCTCCCATCTTTATGTCAAATCATATATCATTTCTATCAATGTATAGCAATGCCATATTATTATTTATTGTAGCGAATTTATCCCAGGAGCGCAACAAAAGAAGTTGCCTTTTGTCGCAAAAAGGATTATATTTATAGAAGAAATTAATCGAAGGAGTAAGACAGAATGAGCCAGGAAAAAGTTGACTTACGCAAAGAACAGAAACACAACCGTAAGAAGATCCTCAAAAAGCAAAAGATGGAACACATCCTTCTTGCTGTAGGCGGTATTGTTGTGGCAGTCGCTATCGTTGTATGGGCAGGATTTTCTGCACACACAAAATACGAGGAGAAAAAGGCTGAAACCCCTACTTATTACAGTGTAGATACCTCAGATCTGACAGAGTATCTTTCTTCTTTGCAAGACTAGTTCATATACATATTGATACAAGACATACAGGCACTTCACAAATTCATGTTGTGAAGTGTTTTTTTATGCATTTTTCACAGGCTATTGACATATCCTAGCAAAGCGTGTTATAAGTGTACTAGTACAACTAATACAGTTTCAGAAATGGTAAAGGTGGTGATTCCTTTTATGATTCAACTAAACTATCGGGACTCCAAGCCCATCTACGAACAGATCAAGGATGGCTTAAAGCGTCTCGTGATCACCGGAGCGATTGCTACCGATGAAAAACTTCCCTCCGTGCGCGAACTTGCAAGCCAGTTGGCAATCAATCCCAACACCATCGCCAAGGCGTTCCGTGAATTGGAGCAGGAAGGTTACATCTACACGATCACAGGCCGTGGCAGTTTTGCTGCAGACAGAAAAGATATTTCAGCCGGGAGGAATGACGAATTGCTAAAAAAATTTGACGAGATCGTAAAAGAACTTCTCTTCTTAAGCGAAGACAAGGAGCAATTAAAAGAACGCATTGAAGTGCTGGCAAAAGGAGGTGGCAAAGATGATTCAGATCAATAATGTTTCCAAATCTTTCCATGGCACACAAGCCCTCGACCATTTGCAGATGCATGTACCTAAGGGTGCCATCTATGGTCTGGTCGGTCCCAACGGTGCCGGAAAGTCCACTATCATCCGTCATATCGTCGGTGCCTACCGCCCAGACGAAGGCGAGATCCTCATTGACGGTGAAAACATCCGGGAAAATGCGTCTATCAAAGAAAAAATTGCCTACATCCCAGATGAGATCTTTTATTTTGCACAGGCGACCACGCTTGATATGATGCATTACTACAAGGGCTTATATCCGAGTTTTGACGAGCAGTATTTTTATAAGATCTGCAAGTGTTTTCCTATGTTAAACCTCAAGAAACCTATCCGGTCTTTTTCCAAGGGTACCATCAAGCAGGTGGCATTTGTTCTGGCTCTGTCCATCCATCCTGCCCTGCTCGTTTTGGATGAACCGGTCGATGGCTTGGATCCGGTCATGCGCCGACAGATCTGGAGCCTGATCATGGGCGAAGTTGCTGATCGTGGGACGACCGTACTTGTCTCCTCACACAATCTGCGTGAGTTGGAAGACGTCTGCGATCACATCGGCATCCTAAGCCATGGCCATATCATATTGGAACGCTCTTTAGACAATTTACAGAGCAGTGTCACCAAAGTGCAGGTTGCCTTTGACGGCGATCTTCCACCGATCCCGGAGGGACTGCAGGTTTTACATTCCGTGACCAACGGGCGTGTTTCTACCCTGATCTTAAAAGGTCAGCCACGGGAGGCGCAGGAAAAAATGGCAGCCTTGCATCCACTGCTTTTAGATGTTCTTCCTCTGAGCCTGGAAGAAATCTTTATCTATGAAATGGAAGGAGAACATTATGAAGTCAAAAACATCCTTTTTTAACAAGACCATATACAAGAAAAATCTGACTCGCTTTGTGGCTTTTCCGCTTCTTTACTTTGCATTTCTTTTTATCAGTATGTCCTGCAATATGCTCGTAAACCGCCTGAATATGCAAAAGTCCCCGGACGCCTATATCCAGACCCTAAAAACACATCAGGATTTGTATGAAGGGGTGATGAACAGAAATGTACCAATCTTTGTTGCTATTTACATGATCTTAGTGACCTTGGCTGTCTTTTCCTATTTATACCAAAGACGGTCCTGCAACATGATGCATGCTTTCCCGGTCAACCGTAAGATCATGTTTTCAACCGGTATTGCTTCTATTTTGACGCTTACTCTCCTGCCGCAACTGGCAGTAACCCTGATCAATACCATCCTCTATCTTGTCTTTGGTGCCGGAAGTCTGGTATGGATTCCATGGTATTGGATGCTTTGCATGATTGCTTATGATCTATGCTTTTTAGGCATAGCCCTGTTTACCGCCATGATCAGTGGACAGTTAATTACAAATTTCATCTTCTACTGGATCTTCAATTTTATGTTTATGGCGGCTGAGGTCGTGATCCGCGTGCTTTTATCCTTCCTTTGTTTCGGTGTTTATTCTTCGGATATTTACCGGAACAAACTGCTCTGTATGACGCCGTCAGCCTATCTGCCGCATCATACCGGAATTTATATCAATGATGCCACCTACCGGATCTATCATATCCTGCCGGAGGCTCTGCCTACCCTGCTGGTCTATGCCTTAGTCGGCATTGGGCTTGCCGGACTCGCTTACCTGCTTTACCAGCATAAAGCCTTGGAAACCTGTGGTGATTTTATCGCAGTGCCATTTATGAAACCGGTATTTACACTGGGTATGACCTTTTTCGCCTCATTGTTGGCAACCGTCGGCATCGGTTATGCCTTAACCAATCTCCTTTCCGAGAATGAGACGGTATTTTTTATCAGCATCATGATCCTATGTCTCGGCATCGGTGTGATCCTTTATTTCATAATACAGATGCTGATCGACCGAACCAGACATGTATGGAAAAGGCGGTACATGAAATACTGCTGCATTTACACCGGCGTCATTTTCGCCTTCCTGCTCTGCGTGCGTTTTGATGTATTTGGTATCGAAAGACAGGTTCCGACAGCATCCGATGTTTTTGAAGTAGACATGACGATGGGAGAAACCACCTATGCTCTTACAGATGCCGATGAGATTGCGGATTTCATTTCGATCCACAAAGAGATCATAAATGAAAAAGAAGAACTTTTAGATTATTCCAGACATTGCAGCGAGCCTTATGGATTTTTGGATATTTCCTACCATTTAAAAGACGGCAGTTCACTGAGCCGTTCTTACCGTCTGCCGGATTATGCCGGCAAGTCCGAAGCATATCAGAATACCTGTCAAAAACTCCTGTCACTCTTTAACGACAAGGATGCCATCTTGACCCATGGTATTTCAAAAAACTATGCAGAACTTCAGGCAGAGGATGTGACTTTTTATCCTTTTGACGCCCCGGACGATGGATCTGAAGAAAAGACTTATACGAATGCCCAGTTGCAAAATCTCTATGAGGCATTTGTGCAGGATATTAAGGAAGGCAACTACAAGATCACAGATCTGGACGCCAGCGCGCCATGCTACTCGGATTCCTTCGCTCTTGTCCTAAGATCCCCGGAACCGATCCTGTTGGATCGCACCAAGTATTCCTTCTACTACACCGGTCGTTCTTCCTTAAGTTTATTTACAAACTACGTTAGCGTCACCGGCGCCCTGTCTCCGGTATCCAAAATGGCGGTCGCTGAGGAGACCAAGGAAGCCGTTGCCGCAAATGGAGATATGACCGCACATTTATATATCCACCCGACACCGGACTGCACCCACACCCTGCAGGCGATGATCGACATGGGCATGATCACAAACACCGATGATCTGACCCTATCCACAGCAGGGGAAGTCTATATGTTTACTGATGAGTAAAATATAAGTTACCATAATATAAGAAAAACCATCTTCGCGACCGCACTAAGCGGGGCGAGATGGTTTTTCTTTGTCTTAACAATCTCCTTATTACGCAAAAAAGGAACGAATCAAATTCGTTCCTCATACAAGAGCGACAGACGGGACTCGAACCCGCGACTTCCTCCTTGGCAAGGAGGTGCTCTACCAACTGAGCCACTGTCGCATTTATTATGTTGTGTCCTCTCCGTGACGACAAAAATTATTATATATAACCTTATATTGTTTGTCAACAAAAAAATTAGAATTTTTTTAATTTTTTTTCATATACTCTACTAGACACCGAAAACTGGGGGAATTATCGTGAGCAAGAAAACCAAAATCGTCGTATTTCATCTGAAAGAATTAATATATACTGCGGTATTTGCCGGTCTTGGCGTACTGCTTGTCATTCTCTTATGCTGGATGTTTTCCAGCCACGAGAAACCGGAGCCTGTGCAGGAAACCATCTACATGCCCGGCGTATATACTGCCGGATTTACCATGAACGACAGTGCCATCGAAGTCCAGGTCGTTGTCGATTCCAACCATATCAATGACATTTCCTTTGTCAATCTGGAGGAGTCCGTTGCAACCATGTACCCACTCATGCAGCCGGCGCTAAGTAACATCAGCCAGCAGATCTATGAGTCACAGTCTCTGGACAATATTACATACGAAGCCAACAACCAGTACACGACCGAGGTCCTTATGATGGCGATCGAGGATGCCCTCGACCATGCCAAAATAAAACCTTAGTCAAAATCAAATCTTGTCAGGCTGCAATTTTTCACGCCATATGAGGCATACTCCTCATTTGTCATATCGTGAAAATACGAACAGACCACGCGGGCAATGCCATTATGAGCAACGAGCATATAGGTCTTATCCGCCTCTTTGCCCAATTCATCCAAAAGATTGTAAATGCGCTGGGCTAACTGCAGCATAGACTCCCCGCCCTCGTGGCGGCATACAAACTGCTTTTTTGCCTCAAAGAAGTCCGCAGCATTTCTTGGCGAAGTTCCTTCCCATTTGCCGAAATTCTGTTCCACCAGACGCGGTTCCATGCGCATAGGCACACCTGTCATCTCCGAAATATGCCGCGCCGTCTCCGCAGCCCGGCTCAGCGGCGAATACAGGATCTCATCTATGACAATCCCTGCTTTGGCGATCTTCTGCCCGGTCGCAATTGCCTGCGCATGCCCCAGGTCTGTCAAGGCTACATCCGTCTGCCCGCAGATACGGTCTGCAACATTCCATTCACTCTCTCCATGTCTCACAAAATATACTGGATGCATTCTATGTCCTCCTGTGTAAAATACTTTTTACCATCATACCACAGGAAAACATTTTTCCCTACCAAAAAAGAAACCTCTGCATGCTCACAGAGATTTCTTTTCATCTTATATGTACTTTTCTTATTTATAAGCAAATACCTTCAATTTCACCAGAGTATAGTCATTGTAGCAAAAACGGGATGCCTCATCGCCATTCAAACGACGACCGGCTTTCCACTGTCCATCTACAAATTTGCCTTCTTCCAGTGCGATGATGTCATAGTTTGGTTTTTCCGGGTTTGCAGAAAATGGTGTGATCATGCAGCCATTCGCCAGGATATAATAGGTATCTTCCTCTGCCTTCAATATCAGGCACACACCGTCTTTTCTTGTCACAAGCGGTATGTTCATCATGACCTTGAAGCCAAAGTCGCCAAACATCATGGTGTCATTTTCCGGATCACTATTTGCCATCATTCCGGCAAAGCCCTTAGACGGATCGCTCGGTGTCATATCCATTTTTTCGGAGATCACCGCCTGCAAATCGTTTGTGCCATAAGCCCCTGTCAGAAGCGGCATCATGTCGTTTAAGGTTGATGCACACCAACGATAGTCCTCGACATTCTGTGGCGTCTGTAAGAGCGGATCGGATACGTCCACACCAAACAGATAGGCAGAAATATCATTAAAAGGCTGCCCCATATCCTCAAAGCCAAACGGCGCAAAACAGGTTGCGTGATAATGGCCGATCGTATAGATCAGACGCGGTGCGCAATGTGAATGTGTCGCTGTCTCCGGGATAAAGAGCGGATTGTCCATCTTGGTGTAGGTATCACAGATCTCGGTAAAGTTTGGCACATAGATATCCGGAGAGATCACATCGATCGACGGTGCTGCGTAGCGCCATACCTCCATGACCTTGGCTACCGGTCCACCGGTCGGATATTTTCCGGCTTCCTCGCCCTTATCCAGCCAGCAGTTTGCAGAAAACGGCAGGTCATATACTGCCTTGCCTGCGGCAGCCACTTTCTCCACATAAGATGCCACATAGTATGCAGTAAAGATCTCTCCGGCACATGCTCCAAAGACCTGCTCCCAGTTTCCGGCATGAGCGCCATTTTCCACGGCTTCCCTGACACCGGTCTCCATGCTGTCTGTATGAGCCTTCATATAAGAAACAAATTCTGCCGGAACATCCTCTGCATATTTTGCATCAGCAAAATCGGAATGTTCCCGGTCAGATCCCTGCATACCGGTCTCGTTTTCTACCTGCATGCCGATCACGGTACCCACGTTTTCATCGACTTCCTTGATATGTGCCATAAGATGAGCAAAAGCATTCGCATCAGCCTTCACTGTCTCCTCACCAAAAGCGGAAAGCGTCGTATATTCCATGCCGTAAAATGCCATCAGTCTGGTCTTATTCTTGCCCTTTTCCATCTGGGCTCTCGGGAATCGCACCATATCCTTTTTCACCCATTCCGGCGCATACATACACTGGGCATTCTTCCATGTACCAAACCAAAGGAAGATCAGATGCATTTTTCTTTCTCTCGCCTGGTTGATAAGTGTATCAACTAATGTGAAATCAAATTGTCCTTCCACCGGTTCTGTCAGTTCCCATGTCACAGGGAGCAGTAAGGTATTTAAGCCTTCCTCTTCCGCCTTATCCCATACGCCCTGCATATAGGCGGCATCGGATGAACTGGAGTTGTGTGATTCTCCGGCGATGGCGATAAAAGGTTTTCCATCTACGGTAAATACGGTTCTTTTACTTGTCATAATCCTATCTATCCTTTCTATTTTACTTTCTTTATGATGACTCCTATCCTAACCTCATTTTCCATCGATTGTAATTTCCAATGACGCACACTCTGTCGCTTTTCACTTACCAAATCCGACATGGTATTTTCTTTTTTCCTCCGGCATGTTATACTTCCCCCATGAACATTACAGAATTACTCTCAAAAACAGTTGAAAAAAGCACGGTAGATCAGCCTGTTGTCAATTCTTACGCCGAGCATCAGGCATTTTTAGATACGACTTACCATTTCCAAAATTCTCCACGCCGCCTGACCTACGACCTGGTCACCTTGACCGGCTGGCACACCAGTCCTCGGTCTAAGCAGGAGTTTTTCTATGCCACGATCTCTGCACCGGACGCTTACACTTTTTTGATTCCTTTTGAAAACGGTATGCGCTGTGCCCTCCATGCACATACACATATTGAACTCATCTACATTGATCGGGATCTGGCCAAATGCCTGAACAGCGTCTGTATGGAACAGGATTCCATGCTCATGTGCGATCTGTCCGATCTCTTTCAGCGGCTCAAGAGTACCGATCTCATTGTTTGCAGCCATA
>OGZI01001758.1_pt1 | contig 20169 bp, 15 predicted proteins | sample 1576711 | NCBI WGS metagenome assembly OGZI01 (sample SAMEA3541482, study PRJEB24748) | human gut metagenome | biome: human gut; feature: human-associated habitat; material: faeces | place: China | collected 2012
GCGTGTAGTACAGCTTCAGCACCAGGCTGCCGTCGCCCGCGATATTGCCGCTGGCAACTGTGCCCTCCGCTGTTCCGTCGAATGCAAAGCCTGTATAGGTTTTCGGGTTTGCCGTAGCAGTGGTATCGGTCTCACCCGTCAGATTTTCGGTCTCCGCAAGGGTATAGCCGTCATCCTCAAGGTTCTGCTGATAGTGCTCCACCTTATAAGGAGTTTCGCCGTTGGCCGTGAAGGAACCGGTAATGGTCACGTTTTCGGCCGGCATCGTGAAGCCGTCTTCCCGGCTCCAGCCGCTGAACGTGTAGCCCGGGGCCGTGGCGTCCGCTGCCACTGTAACAGCAGCGCCGTATTTCTCGGTCGTCTCCGCAGGCAGTTCGCTCGCGCCCGTGGGCACCTTGCCCGTGTACTGGTAGGTGACCTTATAGCTGTCGCGCGTGTAGTACAGCTTCAGCACCAGGCTGCCGTCGCCCGCAACATTGCCTTCGGTGACAGTTCCGTCCACCGTGCCGTCGTAGGTAAAGCCCGTGTAGTCCTTCGGTGTTGCCGACACATGCGTATCCGTAGTGGCGTTCTGTTCTTCCGTCTCAAACAGGACGAAAGCGTCTCCCGCCAGATTCTGCTGGTAGTGCTCCACCTTGTAGCCGGTGTCCGTATTGGCTGTAAAGCGTCCCGTGAGCTGTACGGCGCCGGCAGGCATCGTAAAGCTCGTGACCTCGGCATTGTCTTTCTTCCAGCCGTCGAAAGTATAACCCGGGGCTGTGGCCTTATCCGCCACCCGGACCTCGGCGCCGTACTTGTAGGAAACAGTTCCCGGCAGCTGGCTTGCGCCCGTGGGGGCAGCGCCGTAATCATAGCTTACTTCATAGCTGTTGCGCGCGTAGTAAACTTTCAGAACCAGCTTTCCGTCGCCTGTGATCACGCCTGTGAGAACGTTGTTTTCATTGTCCTCGTCGAACCGGAAGCCCTCATAGCTCTTTGCCTCCGCCGTCGCCGTTGTATCCGTGACGCCGGTCAGGTTCGCTTCTGTTTCACGCAGAGTATAGCCCTCGCCGTCCAGATCCTCCGTCCAGTGCTCCACCGTGTACCTGGTATCGGTATTCGCGGTAAAGGAACCCGTGAGCTGCACCGGGCCGGCGGGCATTTTGAAGCTTGCCGTTACCTTGCCGTCCTCGAGCCAGCCGTTAAACGTGTAGCCCGGGGCCGTGGCCTGCGGAGCCACCGTTACATCCGCACCATATTTGTAGGACGCGGCGGCCGGAAGCGCACTTGCGCCTGCGGGCACTGTGCCCGTGTAAGCATAGCTCACTTCATAGCTGTTGCGCGTGTAGTACAGCTTCAGCACCAGGCTGCCGTCGCCCGCGATATTGCCGCTGGCAACCGTGCCCTCCACGGTCCCGTCAAATGTAAAGCCTGTATAAGTCTTCGGGTTTGCCGTCGCAGTGGTATCGGTCTCGCCTGTCAGGTGTTCGGTATCCGCCTCCACAAGGTCGTAACCGTCGCCCGCCAGGTTCTGCTGATAATGCTCCACTGTATAAGCGGTATCGCCGTTGGCCGTGAAGGAGCCTGTGATCTCCACATCCTGTGCGGGCATCGTGAAATCGCCGGTGCTCCAGCCGCTGAACGTGTAGCCCGGGGCCGTGGCGGCCGCCGCCACCGCCACAGGCGCACCGTATTTCACAGTCGCCTTTTCCGGCAGCGCGCTCGCGCCTGCGGGCGCCGTGCCCACATAAGCATAGGTCACTTCATAGCTGTTGCGGTCGTATTTGATCTCAACCACCGTGCTGCCGTCCGCGGCGATGGCCTGCTGAACGACCGCCTGCGCCGTAAAGCCTTCATAGCTCTTCGCCGCAGCGTTCGTGTCCGCCCCGGTCGTGCCGTGCAGGGTCTGCCGGGCCGCCGCATCTTCAGTATAACCGTCACCTGTCACATCCTGCAGCATGTGCTTGACGGTATACGCCGTGTCCGTAGCGGCGCGGTAAACGACCTCCACGGTCACACCGTTCTCCGCCATTGTGCCTGCTACCGCTGCAATGCTGGCCGTATAACCCGGAATCAACGGGCTGGCAACGCTGTAAGGCGCACCGAACGCGATATCCCTGGATACAGGCTCCGCCGCCTTCTGGCCCCGCAGTGCTGCGTCGGGCACGTCATCGGCATATTTGTAGGTGATATTCAGCGGATAGCTGTTCACCGTGTAGTAGAAAACGATTTTGTTGGCTGCATTGTCCGCACCGACCGTGATGGACCTGGTGCTGTCTCCCGCCACAGTATAACCCGTGACTGCGGGCGCCGTTTCCGTCACCGTCTCGTCAAACTTCGCGGACACGTTTTCTTTCGCCGTCGTGCCGGGTACAGGCGTCTCTGTGCCTTCCAGATAATAGTAAACGCTGTACGTCTGGTCGTTGGCCGCGTAATACACGTTGATCACCGTAGAGCCGTCTTTCGCAACATACGCGGAAAGCGCAGCCCCGGATGTAACGCAGGTGTACCCGGCTTTGTTTATGACGTCCGCCGTCACCAGGCTTCCGGCCTTGGCCGTGCCCGTAACAGTTTCCGTCAGCGAAGCATTGCTGCCGTAATAGTGGTTGACCGTATACGCCGAATCCGCGATTTTCTTATAATAGAACGTAATCTCGCTGTTTTCGCGGGTGGCCGTCTGAACATAGCTGGTACCCTCGGCCAACTCATAACCGCTGACCGTCGCGGAATATACCAGCAGGCTGTTGACCGTCAGGTCGCTGCGGATAACATCCTCGGCAACCTTTTCCGTGGTGCCCTCAATATAATGATGCACCGTGGCCGTCCAGTTCTGCAGCTTGTCATAGACGAACACTACTTCCTGCCCGTCATCCAGAATTTTGACGTTCTGGCTGCTCTGCTGCGCCTGATAACCGTCAATGACAGGCGCATTTACAGTGACGGACGCGCCCACTTCCACTTCGGAGCCATCGACGCGTTTGAGCTCATTGCCCTCCGTGTCCTTCGCCACGATGACATAGGTGCAGCTGTCCGTGCGCGTCCATTTCGCATGGAGCGTCAGGTTGCGGACGATCTGCTGCGTGGCCACGAACGGAACGGTGTACGCCTCGTCCGTATACCAGCCCGCGAACACGTAGCCCTCACGGGTGGGGTCTGCGGGCATCTGGTCCTCAATCGTGTCGTATTTCGCCACGCCGATGGGCGCCGGAGTCTCCGTATCCGCACCATGCGTGTTGAAGGAAACCGTATAATCCGGCTTCGCCCACTTGGCGTAGACCTGCAGGTTCCGTGCGGGCATCGTGCTGCTCCAGTCCACCGGAGTCTGGAACGCCTCGTCCAGATACCAGCCCATGAACACATAGTCGCTGTCCATACCGGCCGGCCGGCCCACGCTGCTATCAGCAGGCTTTGCACCAGAGAGCGGAGCTTCAAACTTCAGCGCTCTCGGCGAAACTCCCGTGCAATTTTCAAAGACGAGGTTATAGCTGTTGCGCGTATAATATAACCACAAGGTACTATCGCCCCAGCCGTTTGTATACTGTTTCCAGCTATCATAAGCAAAACCAGTGATAGGCATCCTGTCTTCATCTGTTAAATGAACACCACTGGATGCTTTAAATGTTGCGTATACATCGTATCCAGAACCGTTTATCTTTTCTACGCGATACTCAATAGTTGTCCCCGTGCCGGAACTTTTTTCATACATCGTCAGGTTCTCGGCCGGCATATTCGCAATCAGCGTATACTGTATATTATCATTTTTATTGGGACCCCAGCCGTCATCCTCACATGCGGTTTCCCAGCGGGCAGAAACGTCCTCGCCGTATTTTGCCGTGATGCGCAGGCTGGTGTCTTCCCGCCACTGTCTTTTACTATACCGATAGAACGAAATCGTAAACGTCCTGCGGCTGAAATAAACATTCTTGACCGCGCTGCCGTCTGCGGTGATTTCCACATTTCCCGCAGATTTGGCGCTGTCGAGTTCAAACCCGGCCGCTTCCAGGCCCTGAGGCATACGGCTGGCGGTCAGGGACGTGCTGTATGGGATATTGCCGCCCACAGCGCCGGTCGCTTTGTCCGCATAGAGGTAGTCGTAACCGCCCGTCAGGTTCTCGCCCCAGTATACGACCTGGTAGGACGCCTGCGTGGCGTTCGCCCACTGCGCCGTCACCGTCGTGGCGGCGGCAGGCATCGTTTCGGGAACAAAATCCCACCCAGCGAACGTATAGCCCACCTTCGTGGGGTCAGCCGGAGCCGACACCGCAGCGCCGTATTTCAGCATCTGCGGCTCAATATAGCTGCCGCCGTCGGTGTTCCACGTGAGCAGGTAGCTGTTGCGGTCGTATTTTACTTCCACGACCGTTTCGCCGCTGGACGCCACCTTCACCTGGGTGATGGGCAGAGCCGTAAAGCCCTCCACCGTTTTCGCTTGTGCGGCGGTGTCCAGGCCCGTGGTGCCCTCCAGCGTTTCACGCAGCGCTTCGTCTTCCGCATAAGCGGTGCCTTCCACGTTCTGGAACAGGTGCTTTACCGTGTAATTCCGGGCGGCGCCGCTGTAAGTAACAACGACCGTTAGGTCTTCGGTGACCGACTCGACCGCAAATACGACCTCCGCCTTGTCCGGCGTAAAGCCGTCGAGCGCCGGAGACGGAACCGTCTTATGGAACGGTTCGCCCACAACGGCCTGCTCCACATGGGAGGGGGCCGCCTGCGTGCCGTCGCTGTACCGGTACTCCACCGTCATGTTTTTGGCGGTAATGGCCTCGTAAACGGCCGTCACCGTCAAATCGCTCTGCACGTTGGTAAAATCCGTATCCCAGCGTACAAAACGCTGGCCGGATACCAGCGGCGCGTCCGGCGCCACGGCACTGCCACCCTGTTGAATGGTCTGGGTGACAAGCGTCTCGCCATTGGCCACGAACGTGACGGTGAACGTCACAGGCGCCGGGTCCCCGTCATTTGCCGGGAGCACGGCGCTGTTCGCGGCAGGCGCCGCCTCCGAGCTTGCAGGCTCCGGTGTGGTTGGCTCTGTCGTTTCAGACGCAGCCGGCTCGGCCGCCGTCGTAGACGGGGCCGGGTCGACAACATCCTCAGCGAGCGCGCCTGTGGGCATGCTGGTGAACATCATCGCGAACACCAGAACCACACTCATGACGCGACGCAGAGCGTTGGATGTGTTTTTCATGCGTTTTTCCTCCTTTTGGAATGCGTGTTGATCGTCCACTTGGGGCGGGAAATGTATCTTACATACTCAGTATAACGGTCGCCGGTCACAACTTGGTCACAAAACGATTTTTTGCTGACTTTTTTTGAAAATATTTTAAGCAGCAGCCCTTCACCGCGTAAAACCATGGCTTTTTCACCCCTTCGGCTGCAGGGGAAGCTCCCCCATGGGGTAAACGTCATACCGCAGCAGCAGCCCCGCATCGGGCGCAACGCGCGACATAAACCGCGTGTGGATGCGCCCGGCGATGACGGCCGCGTTCTCGCTGGACGCGCCCAGCACCATCAGCAGATATTGGCAGCCGCTGTACGGCGCGAACAGGTCGCCGCTGCGCAGGCTGGCCTGCAGGTCGTCGCTGAGGCGGCTCATATACTCCTCGCGCGCGGCCAGCGGCACAAACTGCCCCTGTGCGTCCGTAAGGGTCATCAGGATAATATATGCGCTCTGCCCGCTGCGCTTGAGGCCGCGCTCCACAAAACGGTAGATCTGTTTGAAGGTCTCGTAATCCTGACAGAACGCGCCTTTGGGCGGGTCTTTTTCCCGCAGCTCACGCCGGATGAGCGCCATGTCTGTGCAGATGCTGCGTTCTCCTCCGGCATCCGCACTGTCTGCACGGCGGGCGCGGCGGGCTTTTTTGCGGGCCAGGAGCATCTGGTCGGCACGGTCAAACAGGGAAATATAATCGTCCCCCGCCTGCTTTTCCGCAAGGCCCAGCGTAAAGGAAAGGTTCCACTGCATGCCGTAACGCCGGCCCGCCTTTCGCAGGCGCTCGGCCAATTGCGCCGCACGGCCGTCCACCGCCTCCTGAGAGCATCCGCCCAGAATGTAGATGATGAACTCATCGCCGCCCACGCGGCCGATGATATCCCGCGGAAAAAAGATATCCCGCAGCGTGCGCGCCGCCTCGCACAAAAGAGCGTCGCCGATGAGATGGCCGTAGCGGTCGTTCACTTGTTTGAAATGGTCGATATCCAAAACCAAAAGCATCCCGCCGCCGTTTTTCAGCAGCGCTTCATCCACATGCGCTTCCGCAGCACGGCGGTTGTACAGGCCGGTGAGCCAGTCGTGCTCCGCCAGCACGCGCAGACGGGTGTTTTCATCCTTCAGCATGTCAAGCTCCTGGTCCACCAGCATCCCCCCATTTCACATGCGCCCTGCGGCCGCCGGGCATTTCTCCGGGAATGTTCCCGGATTTTCCGCGTGTCCCGGACGGTCGGAGGCGCACCTTCCCCTCTTATTCTTTTATTATAGATTCATAAATTTTGACCGTCAAGAGTATTTCATAAAACAGTCTATTTTTTACGTGATTTTATCTTTTAAAAGACTTTTCCTGTGTTATCCTATGATTTTACTGTGTTTAAAACCACCTCATTTCCAGCGGCACTTGTATTGGAGGGCGCAAAAGGATTACAATAAAGAAAAACGCCCGGTGTGCTGCGACACGCGGGCCGGGAGGGAATTGAAATGACTTTGACGGAGACCGTGCGCGCCCAAACGCGACAGGCCGTGGCGGAGCTTCTGGCGGCAGCCCGGATGCGCGCGGGAGATATTTTTATCATCGGCTGTTCGTCCAGCGAGGTCGTGGGCCAGCGCATTGGGCGCGGCTCCAGCATGGAGGCCGCGCAAGCTGTGTGGGAAGGCGCCGCGCCCCTGCTTGCGGAAAGCGGATTCTATCTGGCCGCGCAGTGCTGTGAGCACCTGAACCGCGCCATCGTTGTGGAACGGGCGGCGCTTCCGCCGTGGGCGGAAACGGTAAACGCCGTGCCTCAGCCCCACGCGGGCGGTTCCTTTGCCACCGCCGCATATGCGCACATGGCGGACCCCGTACTGGTGGAGAACATCCGCGCGGGCGCGGGCATTGACATCGGCGGTACACTCATCGGCATGCATCTGCGGCCTGTGGCCGTCCCCGTGCGGCTCAGTCTGGCCCGCATCGGCGAGGCCGGCATTCTTTGCGCGCGCACGCGGCCGAAATACATCGGCGGCAGCCGCGCCGTATATCAAACAGACGAATTGGAGGTGCCGCGTTAAATGACGGCAGAAGAGATCAGGCGGATGGAGGAACGCGTCGCACAGGTGCGCGCGGAAATGGAGCGGGCGTGCCGCGCAGCCGGGCGCGCCCCCGGGGAGGTTCTTCTGTGCGCCGCCAGCAAAACGCAGAATTCCGAGACCGTGCGCGCGGCGGCTGCGCTGGATATCGACCTGTTTGGAGAAAACCGCGTGCAGGAGCTTTGTGAAAAATACGCCGCCGGCGCATACAGCGGCAAGCCGCTGCATTTTATCGGCCATCTGCAGACCAACAAGGTGCGCCAGGTGGTGGGGCGTGCGTGCATGATAGAATCCGTCGGCTCGCACAGGCTGCTGGAATGTGTGGCTGCAGAAGCTCAGAAGCAGGGCATCCGGCAGGATATCCTGGTCGAGATCAACATCGGGGCCGAGACAAGCAAAAGCGGCATCGCGCCCGAAGAGCTGCCCGGCCTTCTGGAATGCGCCCATGCTTTGCCCTCCCTGCGGGTGCGCGGCCTGATGTCCATCCCGCCTGCTGCGGATGCGCCGGGCGCGAGCCGCCCCTACTTTGCACAGATGCGCGGCCTGTTCGAGCGGGCGCAGGCCGCGCAGGGCGGCAACGTGAGCATGGAGTACCTTTCCATGGGCATGAGCGCCGATTTTGCAGACGCTATTTTGGAAGGGGCAAATCTGGTCCGCGTCGGGACCGCACTGTTCGGCGCGCGGAGCTATCCTGCACAGTAGCTTTATATAATATGTATTATAAAGGGAAAACGGCACCGGGATATTCAAATCCCGGCGCCGTTTTCCAAATTCCCAGAAACAGATCCTCCCTCTGCGTCAGCGCCCCGGCGGGCGGCGGCGCGGCGGACGCGGACGGGCAACGTCATGTTCGGCCCGCTCCCCCACATACACACAGGCATATACTGCCAGCGTGATGGGCACTGCTACCACGAACACCGCTTTGAAGATCGTATCCCAGATAGTCATCCCGCACTCCCCCTCCGTCCCGCTCATGCTCCTGCGGCCGGATACGCTGCCTGAGCCCTTTATAACTTATATGGACATCTTTGCCGCGGATATTCATTGAAAAAGGCGTACGAGGTGGAAAGTTCTTCCTTGTGCAGAACGGCGGCTGCCAGACAGGATTTTGTCACACCGCTCCTCTTTACATCCGCCGCAGGGCAAAGTATGATAGATGCGGAGACCGCATTCGTGCGTTAAGAAAGGAGCCGGCAATGAAACACGAGCCGTCGTCTGATTTGCTGCAGTTTCTGCGCAGCAAAAACATCCTGCCAAACGGTTACTTTTCCCTTGAGGAGCCGGACGGAACGTATACCTTTTACAGCGTATCCCGTTCCGGCGTGCTGTACACACTGGATCTGGAGCCGGCGGCTTTAAGTGCGGATGACGTTTGGGAAAAGCTGGACCGTATTCAAAAAATCTCCCGGGAGGCTTTCGAACAGGCACAGGAGTCGCTTTGGGACGCACGGAGGCTGGCGCGCGGCCTGCCCACCAGCCGGGAGCTGAAGCCGGTTGCGGAACAGTTTTACAAGGACTACACACAGCATTATGCGGAAGGCCGCTGGAAAACCGCCGCCCGGTATGACGAGGAAACGATCCGGCACATTCTGAATATCGTCTGTTCGAATCTGCAAGGGGGCGGCAAAAATCAGCAGGCCGCTTGGGACAGAATGTTCCGGGACCTTGTCCAGGCAAAGGTGTTTCGAACCCAACGCGATATTTAAAAAATAAAAAGCGCAAAAGTATTGACAACGGCGTTATTATTGGATATACTAGATAAGCACCTTAAAGAGGCGCAGACAATTTATATCGCGGGGTGGAGCAGTCCGGTAGCTCGTCGGGCTCATAACCCGAAGGTCGTCAGTTCAAATCTGGCCCCCGCAACCATTCAGAAGCCCCGGTGAATCAACGGTTCATCAGGGTTTCCTTTTTTTGCATTCTATAATTTCACCCAATGTTTTACCCCCAATTTACCCCCAATTACCCCTAAGCGCAGATGCATTATTGCGTCAAAAACGGCACTCAAAATTGCTTCACTGCGGTTTACTATCGTAACAACAAGTTAGCAGCGACTCTGCGAATGATCGGTATTTTCGTTACAAACACATATAGTGCATAAAAGCAATTTCAATAACCAAAAAAATAACGTGCCGAACTCAATCGACACGTTACCTTAATTTTCAGCCTACCCGTTATGCCTTAGAAGTAACGGCGTTTAATCTTTCGCGGCCGAACCCTGCCCAAATGAAAGATAGATCAGATTGTCTTTCGCTACCGGCTGCGAAGGCGATACATATAAATCCTGCATCAGCATCATGCTTTCCCGCTTGTGGTCATCCAGTAGGTGAGCATATGTATCCAGCGTAAACCCAACACTGGCATGTCCAAGTATTTTTGACAGCGCTTTGATATCCATCCCTTGCTCAATAGCCCGGGTCGCAAATGTATGGCGGAGCGCATGAAATGTGAAGTGTGGAAGCCCCGCGTCCTTCAGCATACGGACATAGTAATCCCGAAACGTACGCGGTTCAATTGGTCCTCCCAACTCGTTTGTTACAACGTATCCTTCATTTCGGTATGCTTCACCTGCAAGCTCCGCATCCCGTTGCTGGGTCTTCCCCCACTCGCGCAAATCTGATATAATAGCCTCAAAAAGAGGAATAGCTCTTCGTCCATTCCTGGTTTTGGGCGTACTGGTTACTATTTCTGTTTTCGTTTTCCCGTCTACCGTCGGAAGTCGGTTCAGAGTCGAACGGACAAAAAGCGTTTTGTTTACGAGATCCACATCGTTCCAATGCAGACCAACGACTTCCCCAATTCTCAGCCCAGTGGATAAGGCCAGCCGGACAAACACCCCATAACGGTGTTTGTAACTCTCTTTTAAAAGTAGCTTTTGTTCATTACGTGTCAAAATCGATATCTCCTTCTCCTCTTTTCTCGGAAGATCCACAGCATCACATGGGTTTCCCGGTAGCAACTGTTCCTTCACTGCTTGTTGAAGTGCTCGATGCAGACAAGCATGTAAATTCGAAATACTTTTCGAGGACAGGCCTTCCTTTTCCAGTTTGTAAACATACAGCCGCTGGATATCGGATGGCAGAAGTTTATCCAGTTTGATTCCTCCCAGCGATGGTATTAAGTGGTTCCGTACATACCCCTCGTAAGATACGAATGTACTATGTTTTACACTGGGACGTGCATACAACCCAAGCCAATGAGTGAGCCACGCCCCTACGGTATAGGAAACGGGCACTGCATTTCCTATGCCATACTGCAGCTGTAACTGCGTCAACAGCTGCACTGCTTCCTTATGGGAGTGTCCGTACCTTGAAATGCGCTTGCGCTTTCCTGTTGCAGGGTCTGCCTTTGTCCACAACCTAACCTCGAACAGCCCGTCCTTTCGCTCCCGAATGGAGCCCTCGCCAACGATTCGTCGCGCCACAGTGCCCGCCTCCTTTCCTTATAAATTATCTCTGTACCGGGACTCAGCTCTGTTGACTCAACCAAGCAAAAAATGCATCCCGCGCGATAAGCTTCCTTCTCATTTCGACTTTGATACGCGGAAAATCTGCCTGCTTGAAAAGCTGATAGGCAGCAGACTCCGAGATCCCGAGGATATCCGCCACATCCCGCACACCTAACACCAGCGGGAGTTCTTCAGAACTGGTATATTTCGCCATATCTTCTCCTCCTCAATAATATACGTTTGTCTTCTTGATCCTTACGGTTCATGGGCTCCCGTGGTAGTCAGCCGCAGCCATGCTCAGCTTGTCAGCACGGAAAACAAGCTGCCGCCCGCTCTTGCCGATAACCGTGGTCGATTTTCCGTCTCGCCCTACAACGATGATGCCCCCGTCGCGAAGTTTCGGATATACGGTTTGTTCATTCCAGCGAGACTCGGGGAACATATGCTGCAAAAAGCGGAAAACTGCTTTGGGTTTCACGACCAAATTCCCCTTGTGCCAGCACGCATCAATATCCTCCGCCTTCAGCGAATTCGCGTTCTCACCAACTGTTAACCTCGTCTGATCCAACAGAAAACGGCACAATGAAGTGATCCAGCCATCATCTTTCCCGATTGTTTCTGTCTGTCTGAGTTCGTGCAGAAAAGCCTCATGAGTTCGTCCAAGAAAGTGAATCTCAGCGGAGAAAAAATCAGCTGCCTTTTCTATATGCCGATCCGGCAATCCCACGGCTCCCATATATTCCAAGAACATCGCCATCGCCACATACAAAAAGCGCGTGTGGGAGGTGAGGCGTGCATCCTCAAAGGAGCGATCGTCCCCTGGAGTCAAGACCCACCGTTTTTTTTCTTCCAATCTTGCGAATATATCGGGATTTTTAACTACCCACGCTAGAAAATGATCAACGAACACTGAAAGCAACTCCGAGTCGCCTTGCCCCACATCAAATAGGGAAAAGTCTACGCTTGTGGGCACGAATATACATAAGGATCGTGAGGCTAGCGAGTAGCTCCTGAGGGGCTTTTCTGCCGTTACGATCGCCAGAGAATGCGCCTTCCGGACACCATTTTGCGAACGCCTCCCGACTCCATTGGTGCTCGGACGCATAATTTGGTCGATCAGATCGCTGTACGCCCGCTGTTGTCTCGCGCCCTCGCTGGTGGAAAAGTCGTCGAGCAGGATTGGTAAATCATACCGCATATCAAGTGCATCACTGATTCCTGCGCACGTGCCCGTCAAGCCGATGGTAAACGCGTTTCGCTCTGTGTCCGGGAGAAAACACAACGTCTGCTCACAGATGCTCGTTTTTCCGCATCCGGAACGCCCCGTAACCCAAAGCCAGAACTGCGGAGGCATCCCCAACTGAGATAAGCGGCTATACTGTAGGCTGAGAATCAAAAAAAGGCAAAGCGGTGCTGTGACGTGCGGAATGGAATGTGCCCGAATGAGGAACCACGCAGTTGCCTCTTGTATTTTTTCAGTCGACGGATCACAGTCGATTCGTGGTTGGAGACTCCCTGTGCCGCACCAATGGATCGCGTCGAAGTCGAGGTCTTGAGGAAGATAGGCCTGATTTCCCAAAATGTATATCCATCTGCTGCCGACCCGACTCCATCCATCGTGAGATACCGCAAAAATTTTCCTCGGATTCCCAAGCTGGATACGAACGCTCTCGACAATTTTGAGCGTAGCTTTACACGCAGAAAAAACCTTTAGTCGTGGGTCCGGTAGAGTTTTGAGCCAGCTATGCAGCGTCCGCACTGTAAAAGCCTCCGGCAAAACAGCCATTTCGCTTCCCCTGATGATGGATAACCGGAACAACGCGGTTCCGACTGTCCCATTGCCTTCGTGAAGAAGGAAAAAGTCCGTCACAAGCAGACAGAAATTGCTGAGCAGCTGCCATTCCGTCCCCTCTGCCGACTTGCTTTCTACGCCACTGGCGGTAAAGCGAAAGAAACTCCCATCCCCAGCCTCACGTATGAAAGGCAACTTATCTTTTCCACTCATTGTTATTCCTTCTCCTCAAACGATGCCGGTAACATCCCCTGCGGCAGCTGCGGGTCGATGACCTGGTCAAACCGCAAAAGAATACTGTCGCGGCACCGCTGGACGAACGCTTTACTTCCATGCAGCGCCATATACGCCAGTCCCGCCTCTCCATAGCCGCTTCTTGTCGCGAGGTACTCTGCCCACGCGACCTCTCGACAGGAAGCTTCCTTCTCGGCGATGGTAAAATAGCAGTCCCCATCCCAGTCGCTCGGTGACGGTATATCCTCTTCGACATCGACGTACACGTCATCCTCCTGATAGAGCGCCAGCCGATCGCTGTCCGCGTGTTCTTCCACATCCGCTTCCCGAACTGTGCCGTCGCCTTCAGAGCCAGCGGCGATTACCCTATCGCTTTTCGCCTCAAGTTCCTCCAGCATGTTGCAGTATTTGCCTGCCTTCATGTGATTCATCCTTCCTTCATGAGTTTGCTTCATCATACACCCAGCTTTCGAAAATTTTTAGAGCGAAAAAAGAGGTTTTTTCATGGTGGTACCCAAGATGGACAATTTACTCAACGGTCTGCGCAGATATTGGGGCAATGATGTGGCGAACCTTGTCCTTTCTTACGCTGAGCAGACCTACTTAAATATAAAAAATGAACGAGAACTCATGAATTGGGTAGAAAGTTTAAGCCCGGTGATTTGGAATTGGATGATGGATGATACATCATTTTCGCTTCGTAACGCAGTCAAGGGTATTGGTGTTATTCTCTCGTGGAAAACGAAAGACGAAATTGCTGATCTTCTTCAAAAAACGTATGAAGAGAACCTGTGGTACTGTATACGCGGAACCGGAGAAGCGCTTCTTTCTGCAGCTCCAGCTGCTACGGCCGAGCGATGGACAATAGGATATAATCAATTCTGCTTTGAGATATTCAAACCTGTGCTGAATTCTTCGGAAGAAATTTTTACGCAGTTCCGCAAGAATATAAATCTTTTCCATCAAAGAAGCAAATCATTAGATGGTTCTGATTCCAGAAGCGATCCCTATGATGTGCTATATTTAATCGAGAAGGAAGCGCATCGCTTTAGGGATGTTTTCACCTCATATGCTAAATTACGGAAAGACCAAATATTTTTAGAAGGGGTTGCAAATCATGAACTAAATCCTACATTTCAAGAGAAATTACCGAGTGATTATTCAAAGGAACAGCACAGCAAACTGGTAAAAGGCGAAAGTCCAAAGATTATTTCAAGGTTCGCTTATCATACCAATGTCCTTTTTTATTACGAATCTACACCAATGATTAAGCCCGCCGAGAAGCGAAATGATTCAAACATAGAGAAAAATGATTCCGATCAAGTAGCATCTGAACGTCGGTCTTATCAAAAATTTCGCGATGAATATATTTTGCATTCCTTCTCAAAACTGGTACAACAGGTGTATGACATACATGACGAACAGGAAGCTCTTTCAAAAGCATCACTGCTCTTGACTTATGCACGTAAAAGATGGCATGCATATAAATCCGCCCTAAAAAACGGTCTTCCCCCATCAGAAGTGCTCTCCAAAAAATGCTTTTCCCACGATTTACAGCAGTGGGAGGAATTTCGATATAAGTATCTGTGGAAAAATACGTACTACAAATACACCATGCTGCTTGAACAAGATCAGTTTAGCGAGATAACAGATACCTTACCTTTAGAGGAACGCTCGGTATGGCGAAAGAAATTCAAGTCTGATTCTCTTAAAATTGAAGGAGTCACTATATTTGAATGGCTAGAGTCTCTTCCAACCACCGACTGCAGAAGACTGTGGGAAAGCACAATATGTGATCTTTATAATCATATAGGAGGACACAACGAATATATTCTTACGGGTCAGCTAGTAGGGTTTGCCAACTATTTTGTATGCTCTTTGCAGCATCTCTTTTTTGTCGTTTTTTATATTGTAGGACAATCTGATTGTCTGTCGCCTGATGCATTTTTAAAACTGCTAGACAATTATGTGTTTCAGAAGCAGTGATTTATAGTTGTCATCTCATATAACTTAAATGGCTGGGTAGTTATTCCCAGCCATTTTTCTCATCCGGCATGTAACTGTCCACACTAAGTACAGTATGAATTTGAGCACACCTATATCCTCTACATAGAATTGAACGATCACCTGTTATTGCAGCAAGCATTCTCCGACAAACATCGACGGTTTTAACACTGTTTCTATTTTATCATCGAGCTTAACAAACCAGAACCAGAAATATATCCACATAACATAAAATCATTTTTTCACTTTTCAATCTCACTATATCTGCTTTATCTTTTAAATAATTAATGGGTATTTACTTCATCATGTCTAATTTTACAAATAATATATCTTTACATTCCAAATGGATTAAGTGAATCCGCGTCTGGAGTGTCACACATTTACTAATCAAATTATTCATCCCAGCACAATATACATCAGTTTGTTTCTATTAACCTGTTTGTCACTTTTAAATTAAAATTTTATCAGAAGGCAACACAGTTTATAATGTACAGATGCGATTTAGACAGAATGGCAAATTTTTCATGCAGGTGATTTATAAAAATTTCTGTTTCTGTATGTACTCAGTGGAAAAGGCCGAATCATGGTAAAAAACTAAGCCTTATAAAACACTGCGATTCCCCTTTATATAAAGCTCAAAATTAATTCTTATTGCTAGATGCATTATTCCCCTTGGATTCGGTAACAAGTTCATTAGCAAAACGCATATATATTCGGGTTCGGAAGAAAACCCTGGCATCCTTTTACTCCTTCGCATAAGGACTAACAGCATATAAACATTTTCTTACCCTCTCTCCAGTATACGTGGAGCAGGTGTAGAGGTGTAGATTTTTCAAGATCTACACCTCTTTTTCGGAGATGAGAGGCTAATATTTTCGCATGACTGCTTCAGCTTCCCCAGTTCCTCACAAAACTCCTGTTTTTCAATTTTATACAATATTATTTTTATACACACCCAACATTAATGTAAAAGAATTCCACAATCGTCACCATCTCATAACAACGTCATCAAACAACTAAATCAGATTCAATATAATCATGAATTAAGATATCCCCTTCTAGTAAATTATCTCAGCATCATCCCCAGCATACGATGAGTGTCATCAGCATACTATCAGACACGTGAAAATGGGCATTAATTTAATAGGCAATTAACAGGGGATTTGGAGGGATTTTGCAATGTATGATAAAAGCAACAATACTCTTTCCGCACTTATTTCACCCAGCCTGTATGAAGGTGGTGTGGGAATCCATACCTTTGAACTGAAATTCAAACTTGGCAGCCAAGAGAACTTTAAACAGCTGCGAGATCTTTTTTTTAAAATGAGTGGTACAGATACCGAATGTGGAATTGTACATATCTGGTCGGATGACAAAATTGTCAACGGGGAAAAATATCGCTTTACATTTGGAGATGCCTTTCGAGGATATTTTTGCAGTAAACCATATCAATGGCTCACGCTTATTATCAATCCACGTACGCTGATTGGTGATAGTAATCTCTTTGGGAACTCCGCATTAAATCCAGATGAATGTGCTCTGCTGCAAGACACACTCGACAGTATTTTCAAACGATTTGGATTTCCATTTTCCTTAAATGGTTTTTCACTCTCTCGTGTTGATCTGTGTGCAAATCTTTCGTTTTCAATTCCTAATGTCACTCGAACTCTGATTAAGGCGTTGAAGAAAACTCCATGGAAAACATCATTCCACTCGATAACATTCCAAGGGAATGATAAAGAAACACACAAGAGGAACGCTCATAGCTTTATGATTGCTTCTGAAGAAGAAGGTATCAAGATATACGATAAGAAATTCGAGCAGATGTTAAGAAGAAATGCCGCACCAGACGGACTTATCGAACTGATGCGTTTAGAGGTCAGTCTTTCTCGTTCTGCAATTGTAGACACCTTTTCTTCATTTGGTATTGACATCAATAAACTGAATGAAATACATCGGCAACTGTCCGTTCTCTTTGAAAACTCCTATTACATCATGTTAAAAAAATTGGAGAAGGTCTTCCCCAGTGGCATTTATCTTCCCAAGCAAGCGCTAATGGATAAGATACGAAATGCTCCTTTTAACCGGGAGGTCAAGGAGGACATGTTTTTCATCGTTGATTCTCTAAGTCATTGCCGCGTCGCAGGGAAAGCGTATGACAGGATCACATCTCTGCTTCGGCTTTCCCATCCTTCCACCGAACGATATTACTATGAGCTCATGCAGCGTTTTAAATCACTTGGTGTGCAGCCTGCTCCATTGGCTAAGGAAGACTTTCCAATGCTTCCATCGCCTGCCGATCTTCTTATCTGTGCACACGAAAATACCGTTTCCGAGACATGATTCCTATGTTTCACTCAAATATTATGAAAGCACATATTACGCCCGGTTGTTTTTCAGCATACACTATTTGTACGCTGAGTAAATTGAGCTCTTTTTTTACTGCGATTTCAAAGTGCATCGTGTGGTTATTGGTGAAATTCGTGTTTTTTCTCAACCACTAAAAAATTCACAAGGAGCTGAGCAATATGCCGATCATTTATGACGCGGACGCTGAACAAGTCCGTGAAGAGACCGACGATCCCAGGGCTATGCTGCGTCCAATCGAAGTTGCCGACCTGCTGGATCTCCACATTAATACCGTGTATCGACTATTTCAGGATGGCATCATCCCTGCCTTTAAACTACGCGGCAGCTGGCGTGTGTACAAAAAAGATCTGATCCATTTCATTAACAGGCAGTCTTAGCCACATAAGCGCTCCATAATCATCCGAGACCCATAAAATACGCCACCCCATAAAGGGCTGGCGTATCAATTTGGTAACTCTTTCGCTCATGGCAGCAGGGACTGCAATAATCAGCTGCAACCAAACTCATTCCTAAAGCCACTTTCTATCGCATGGGAATTCAGTCATCTGTAAAACGGATTTACAAATTATTATCGCAAAATCTCCCTAACCGTCGATGAGATAACCCTGCATTGTGCCATCATTATGACCATTCCTTGCGTTTCAAGGCACAAAACATCATTGAACTGAATTGCCACTACCTTGCACTGATGAAAGCCACCATTGGGGATGCAATCGGATTGAACGGTGGCTCAGATGAAGTGGAGCATCTCAAGACGGAAAATCGAAGTGCTAAATCACAATATGTTCGAGCTCGTCGGCAAGAGCGTCCAAAGCGGTTCGAATATGACGATTCCATCATCCGACAAATGACCGGATGCATCAAGGTGTATCCGGATGGAAAGTTAGAGATCATTTTCGGATGCGGGTACATGATTGAAGATAGTATCATCACGCCCGCATGATTTAGCAAGCAATATACTTGACATTTCATGCTGTTTTGTATATTATATTATGCATTAACAGGATGGTGATGATATCGTGAGTAAGAAAGCAGCAATCATTATGCCCAAGACCCGAGAAATTCTCGAGCAGATGGGAGAGCAGATCAAACTCGCACGGCTTCGGCGAAAACTGTCAGCACAACTCATCGCTGAGCGAGCCGGAATCAGCAGGCAGACCCTCAACGCTATTGAAAAGGGCTCGTCTACCGTAGCCATTGGCTCCTATGCGGCTGTGCTTCACGCTCTCAATAACCTTGATACCGATTTCCTCCTAGTTGCTAAAGACGATGAGTTCGGGAGAAAATTACAGGATTTAGAATTGCCCACCAGAAAAAGAGCTCCTAAGAAAGGAAAGTTGTAAATGGCGCAAACTGAGAAAACCATATATGTCTATGAAAACTGGCGCAGCGATGTGCCCACCCTAATTGGCAAACTGCGAACCTCTTTCGTCAGGGGGCAGGAGAACTTCTCTTTCGAATATGACGATCGGTGGCTGAATAGCTTCGAGAGTTCTTACTCTCTTGACCCCGACCTCTCCCTCTACCGCGGACGTCAGTACACTCCGCTGGATAAAAGCTTGTTTGGCTTATTCGCTGATTCCTGCCCGGACCGATGGGGCCGTATGCTCATGAATCGTAAGGAAGCCATTGATGCCCGGAAAGAAGATCGCAAACCTCGCAAGCTGACGGAAAGCGATTTTCTCCTCGGTGTCTACGATGAGTCCCGTATGGGCGCGCTCCGGTTTACGCTAGAAGAAGGCGGTGATTTTCTGTCCAATGAGAAAGCCTTTGCCACCCCGCCTTGGGTCAATCTGCGGACCCTTGAAAACGCCTCTATTTCATTTGAAAACGATGACAGCGGCCTCAATGAGAGATGGCTGAAGGAACTGCTTGCGCCCGGCTCATCGCTGGGGGGGGCTAGGCCCAAAGCAACTGTGCAGGCCGCCGATGGTGCTTTGTGGATTGCCAAGTTCCCATCTAAGCACGATGAATATAACAGCGGAGCATGGGAAAAAGTCGTACATGATCTGGCGGGACTCTGTGGACTTACTGTCCCCGAGTCCAAGCTGGAAACCTTCTCAAAAACAGGCAGCACCTTTCTTGTCAAGCGATTCGATCGCATCGGCAAAAAGCGGATACACTTTGCCTCTGCAATGACCTTACTGGGCAAAACAGATGGTGCATCTGCCGCGGATGGCACCAGCTATCTCGACCTTGCGGCATACATTCGCGCCAACGGTGCAGAGCCGAAGAAGGATCTGGCAGAACTCTGGAAGCGAATCGTATTTAATATGGCGGTTTCCAACACCGACGATCACCTTCGCAATCATGGCTTTATCCTGACGACGACCGGCTGGCGGTTGTCACCGCTCTTCGATGTGAACCCTGTGCCATCCGGCGACAGCCTTTCCCTCAATGTCAGTGAGTATGACAACAGCATCGATGTGCAGCTTGCGATTGAAGTTTCCGGATACTTCGGACTAACCAAAAAAGAAGCGCTTAAAAGTTCCGCTGACATCTGTGGAACTGTGAAGCAGAACTGGGTCAAGCTCGCAGAGCGGTATGGATTCAGCCGAGGTGCAATCGAATATATGCGTCCCGCCTTCTCTCTGGAACCGTAATGCTGCAAAACTGAATGAAGAGCTCTAACGCAGGATTTTCCAAACTCCGTCCGGAAAATCCTGCGTTTTATTCGTTCTGACCATCCAGATTGACGGAACCATCGAACTCTTCTTCAGCTCTTGAAGCATCGCTTTCCACATCCAGGCCATCACTTGTTCGAAATCTGAATATAGCGCCTAAAAAGACACCAAGACCACAGGCCATTAGACATCCACATCGGAGTGCATTTGACAGGGAAATTATTTAGGATTTCTTCCCCCATCGATTGCATTCCTTTAGATTTGTAGTAACTGGCTGCTTGAAATCTGCCAGGCTGATTTGCCCGTTGCTGTAACGATACATAGCTGCCCTCCAAGTGCATGGTTTTCACTTGATTCCTGTGGGCTTTCTTGTACTTATTGTACTTCAATTGTTAGCGCCGCCCCGACTTGTCCGGAAAAAGCCGAGCTGAATTGACAAAAAGCC
>OGZI01001761.1_pt1 | contig 20143 bp, 12 predicted proteins | sample 1576711 | NCBI WGS metagenome assembly OGZI01 (sample SAMEA3541482, study PRJEB24748) | human gut metagenome | biome: human gut; feature: human-associated habitat; material: faeces | place: China | collected 2012
GCGAAAGCTGGACGAAGCTGACGAGCGTCCCCGACTGGAAGCGCTATCAGTAAGGGGGAGAAATTTATGAAAAAACGAATCCTATCAGGGCTGTTAGTAGCGGCAATGCTGCTCACATCATTGCCAACAGCCGCATTTGCGGCGGATGATACAAATGCTGAAGCACCTGACACCGGTGAAACCCAAACGATCCTACCTCAATCAGAGGGGGATGCAGAGCAGTCGACTGTCACCGCGCCAAGCTATGAAGTATCTACTACAGCTGAACTCAGCAACGCCCTGACTCAGATTGCGGAAAGCACCGAGGATGAAGCGACCATTGTGCTGAAGGCGGATGTAGCTGCGCCCGGTTTCGGTGGCATTGCCGGGAAAAAAGTAACGATTACCAGTTCAGACGGAAACTGCTACTCCATTTCTATGGCAAACACTCTGACTGGAGATGTGACGTTGGACGCTGTAAAATTTGGCGGTGGTCTGATTTATGCCAATGGACATACCTTTGAAACCACCGGCAACTTTCAGGGATATTCTGGTTCGGCAACGCTGTATGGCGGCGGTCCCAAAGGGCAGGATGTAGATGGCGATACGCATTTGATTTTGCGCGGCAAAGCAAGCTATAGCTGGGTGTACGGCGGTGGCTGTAACAGCAATGTCAGCGGCAGCACTTACATTTTAGTTGATGATAAGAATACGAGTACCGGAAATCTGACCGGCGGCGGCGAGTCCAATAATACAGACCCCACCGCAGCACCTGTCGGCACGGTGGGCGGAGATACCCACGTCACCATCCAAAAAGGTTGCTCCGGATATTTGGTTGGCGGTGGCCGCAACCACGGTGATCAGAGCCTTAAGGAAAATGCCCGCGTATATGGAGATACCTATGTCACCGCCGGTGAGGCCGATGCGACTGAGTTGCAGGCGTGGATCGGAACCGCTATGGCAAGCGTTGCGGGAAGTTTTTCCTCCACGGTAAAAAATACGCACTTTCTTGTCCTGAATGGCGTTTGCAGCTATAAATCCGACGATGATATTGCCCACGAACTTGGTACCGGTGAAATTTACGGTGCCGGTATGTTGGATATCGTGCGTGGCACCACCAATGTGGAGGTACGTGCGGATAATGCAGTTGGCTCCAGAATCGTCGATGTATATGGTGGTCATTATGCCGATGCAACAACTCTTACAGGCGAAGTAAGCATTCGGAATGAAGACAACGAACCCTATGCGGTTCATATCATTTATGATAATGTCCCGGAAAATGAGTATATCTACGAGCCGAATCACGAATGCGATATCTATGCACTCGGAAAAGTGACTCCGACAATTCCTGTCAACGGAAATGTTTTGGTAGAAGTGAAACATGGTAATCTGAGACAGGTAGTGCTCGATTCATATGACAATGATTGTACGATCAACGGCGATGCAACGGTGCGAATTACCGGCGGGCGTGTTGCCCGATTGGAGGGGAATAGAGCACATGCGACCACCGGAACCAAGAATACTGCAATTTATGACGGCTGCGGTACAACAGCAGCCCCACAGGAGACAGGATATCTTTACAATTTCGAGCAGGTAACTCTGAAAAATGGTGCGCAGGTATCTGTTGATGCCGATCCTACATTGTTCCCGGCTCTTTCCACTGTACAGAATCCATTTTATTCAGTTAACAATCTGGATATCACGGAAAACAGCGCCTTGACAACCAGAAATTCCAGAACAAAAATCCAGAAAAATCTTACCATGGATCATGGCACATGGCATGCGAAGGGTTTTTTGTGGGTCTATGAGCAAACGAAAAGCAAGGACAGCTACCTGTATTTCGATGATTTCTTTGCATTAGGCGATAATCATTCTAGCGATTCTGACCCGACATTGTACACCGCCTGGGATAGTCAGAACGATAAGTTTGTTGCACTCAAATCCGGTTATGTTGGAAGAATTTACGGAAATGCCAATTTGAATCGCAGTGATGTGACTTTCTTGTGTCCGACAACTGTCAGCGGTAACTGGACGAGTGGCAATTCTATCCTGCGTCTGCCGGCAGTAGCTACCGGAAGAAACTATAATACCGGTACGATTCCTCTGAAAATCAGCGGGCTTTCCACCGGCACCACCACGGTCAACACGGTGGACCCTGCTGATTGGAAGACTCTGAAAAAACCTGCACTTGGTGACAACTACATTCTTTCCAAGAAAAACACCGATTCCCCCTCACAGAATGTGTTTGTATTGGGCAATGCCGATGCCGTGGGAGACGGCTGGTTCCTCAAGCGCATGGCCGATGCCGACGGCTCGGACAATTACTATATGTGGCAGGTGGCCAACGGTGTCCGCGTCATCTTCGATAAGAACGGCGGCGATACCGAGGCCGACCCTCGTATCATGGTGCAGGACAAGGTTGTCGGTGCTGCAAATCATTTTGATCTGCCGACGCCTGAACCGACCCGCAGCGGCTACCTGTTCAATGGCTGGAACACCAAGGCTGATGGTACAGGCGATGCCTTTACCGCTAAGACCGATGTGACCAGCAACATGACGGTTTACGCGCAGTGGAAGCCGGATGAAGCGTATGCCGTTAAAATCGCACCGATGAACCTGACGGTTTATGTCGGCGGTGACGGCTATCACGGCGTGATCGGTGAAGATGGCAAGTTTGCTGCGAATGATCTGCCGGAGATCGGTTTCTATATCACTCTGCCGGACGATATTAACACAATGCTCGGCGGTACAGATGAAAAACCGGTTGATTTGAGCGACAAACTACGACTGACCTCTGACGACGACAACGGTACAATGCGCAGCTGGAGTCTGGAGCTGTACAGCGATGAAAGCAAGAGCCATGTTATGGAGAACGGACGTCGGGTCTATATCTACAAGCTCCGCCAGATCGACGACGGCGAGGAGACCGTCCCCCGCGTACAGTTCACCCGTGCGGACGGCTCGGTCATGACTGAATCGAAGTTTCAGGCGCTGCTCACCGACCAGTTCCGCAACTACAAGATCAGCGTGTATCAGGGTCTGCTGGATGAACAGATATACAAAGCGACTTTTACAACCACGGATGGCAAGACCTTCACCCGTCCAATCAAGCTGGGCACTGGCACGCTGAAGGTCCGCGGCAACAATGATACGACTTATCGTGCTATCGAGAACAACACGATTCCAAACGTTAATCCGCAGGAAAAGGATATCATGCTTGTCAGCACTGCACAGACAGACACGCAGTATTATATCAATAACAGCGGTATCACCGTACCCTCCTCTGACGATGTAAAACTGATGGTCGATCACAGTCTGGATGATGCACTTTTAAGTGCGTACATCAATCGAACCTCCAACACCGAAGGCAAGTATTCATATCAGTTCCGCTATCTCGATCTGGTTGATACCTCAAACGGCAATACCTACGTTACCATGGGTGCTGGTCAGAAAATGAACCTGTACTGGCCGGTCCCCAGCGATGCAAAGTCAAACTCTGAGTTCCATATCATCCACTTTAAGGGCATCGACCGCGACAGTGACGCTGATGTCAACGATTTGCTGACAACTCGCATCCCGGAAAACTTGACCTGTGAAAAGGTTACGATCGATGGTCAGCAGTTCATTAAATTCACGACAGACAGTTTCTCTCCGTTTGCACTGTTGTATGAGAAAGCAGCCTCCTCCGGCGGCAGTTCTTCCGGCGGCGGAAGCAGCAGCTCCTCTAAGTACACACTGCATTATGAGTCCAACGGCGGCACTTCTTATAAGGACGAAAGCTATTCCTCCGGCACGACCGTTACGCTGGACAAGGCTCCCACCCGTGAAAGCTACACCTTCACCGGCTGGTACGCCGACAAAGCGCTGACCGACAAGATCACCAATGTGAAAATGACGGGCAACAAGACGGTCTATGCCGGTTGGACAGCAACCAATGTGCCGGATATGCTGAACGGCGATGACCACTACGCCTATGTAGTCGGTTACTCCGATGGCACTGTCCGTCCGAACGCGAACATCAGCCGCGCCGAAGTTGCAACGATTTTCTTCCGCCTGCTCAAGGAGGAAGTTCGTGATGGCAACTTGACCACTGAAAATATATTTGCTGATGTAACGAATGGACAGTGGCACAACAAGGCGATTTCCACGATGGCAAAGCTCGGTATCGTCAAGGGCCGCCGTGCGGACAGCTTTGACCCCGATGCCTCGATCACTCGTGCGGAGTTTGCGGCAATCTGCGCGCGCTTCAACACCAAACCGGTCGAGAACAGCGGCAGCTTCTCCGACATTTCCGGTCACTGGGCGGAAAACGAGATCGAGAGAGCGGCGGCGTTCGGCTGGATTTCGGGCTATCCGGATGGCACATTCCGCCCCGACGCCCGCATCACCCGCGCTGAGGCTATGACCATGATCAACCGCGTACTCTGCCGTATGCCGCAGAGCAAAAGCGACCTGCTGGACAGCATGGTAACGTGGCCGGACAACAAGCCGTCCGACTGGCACTATCTCGCCGTGCAGGAGGCTACGAACAGCCATGACTTCGACCGTCAGGGCGAGGTCGGCGAAAGCTGGACGAAGCTGACGAGCGTCCCCGACTGGAAGCGGTATCAGTAAAAAAGTTAAAACGACATACAATAGCGATATTAGATAAGAACATTATGAATAAAAGAATTATTGCAAGTATTTTGACGGTTATAATGCTCATGACCATGCTTCCGACTGCTGCTTTTGCGGCAGACGGAGAGAGCACAGAGACAGGTAACTCGACCACCCTGGAAACCGCCATTTATCTCGACCAGCAGCATGGCGCAGATGATAATGACGGACTGAGCAAAACGACTGCTGTAAAGACGATTGAAAAGGCAAACGAGCTTGCAAATGCAAAGAATATCAATGATATTTGCCTTTCAAGTTTTTATCAGGTCACGGGGACGGAAACTTGGGACCTTGGCGGAAAGACACTGCACCGCTATGGGCTCGGCGGCTATATGATCGAACTCGTCGATGCGTCCGCCTCGCTGACACTGAGTAACATTGTGATTGATGGCGCAGAGTGTACTGTGGATGCAGCACACTCTGCGGAGACCGATTCGATTATCAAGGCGGCGAACGGTGGCACCATCGTGCTGAACAGCGGTGCTATTTTACAAAACAATAAGGCGGCTCAGTTTGGTTCCGGTATTTTGGCGAATAACCGCGTCAACATAACGATGGAAGACGGCGCAATCATTCGTAACAATACAAACAGCAACTACGAATTGGGCGGCGGCATTCTGATCGGCAACGGCAGCACCTTTACCATGAACGGCGGCGAGATCAGCGGCAATACGGCAAATGGTGGCGGCGGTGTCGCAATCATCGGCTCAACGATGGTCATGAACGACGGCGTGATCTCCAACAACAGCACCTACCGGACATCCGGTCAGGGCAGTTATGGTGCCGGTGTTTATGTTGCGGACTATGCCAATGCAAGCGGCGGCGATACATTGTTTACAGCTACACCGGCCTCTTTTGAAATGAACGGTGGCACAATTACCGGGAACACGGCGCTTGACTACGGCGGGGGTGTCCTCACCTTCCCGCAGCGAAGTCAGAAAATTACAATCAATATTAACAACGGCGAAATTTCTGGCAATAAGGTTACAGAGGGAAGCGGCGGCGCAGTCGCAGCATTCTTCGGCGAAACTGAGCTGAATATCAATGGCGGTACGCTGACAAAAAACAGTGCCTTAAATAATGGCGGCGGTGTTTTCCTGTGGCAAGCAACAAACGTCACGATTTCCGGTGGTACGATTTCCGAAAACAAGGCCTCGGCGGGCGGCGGGGTGGGCTTGTACACTGACTCTGCTGTTACGCAGACCGGCGGTTCTATTGAAAACAATGTTGCGAACGTAGGCGGCGGTGTCTGTGGCGGTACTTATACCATGACAGGCGGCGTCATCAAGGACAACAACAACTCTCTGACTGAGACGGAGAGACTTGCTGCCAAAGGTGATGGTGTTTATGTAGGAACTGCCTTCAATCTGGGAAATGATGCTGAGATCAGCACGAACAATGACGTCTACTTGGTACAGGGAACAAGTGTCCCAAAAGAAGGCCGCTATATCAATGTGATCTCCCCGTATACGGGCGCAAGCAACGCGAAACCGATTCAGATCCACAGCGAGGATCGCACGGTAGAGAATACTGAAATTGGTACGCAGCTTGTTCAGTATACAAACGCTGCGGGCGGCGAGACTGCGGCGGCACAGGCGGATGTAGACGGTATTTTCGTCCCGAGCTGGAAAATGCCGGAGGGTCTGGTCATTGGACAGAGCAAGGCGGCAGGAAAGACCGATTGGATGACCTATGTACCGAATAAACACGGCGATCTGACCGTTACCAAGACCGTGGACGGTACTGCCGGTGACACATCTAAGGCATTCAACTTCACCGTGACGCTCAAGGATACCGGCATCAACGGCACGTTTGGAGAAATGACCTTTACCGATGGCGCTGCAACCTTTGCTCTGAAGCACGGAGAGAGCAAGACCGCCAAGGACCTGCCTGCCGGGATTACTTACACGGTGACCGAAGCAGAAGCGGATCAGGATGGTTACACCACAACGGCTGCCAATGCAAGCGGCAGAATTGTGAAAGACGCTACCGTAACCGCAGCCTTTACCAATACTAAAAATAGCTCCGGCGGCAGCCACTCGACCAAGAAGTACACGCTGACGTATGAATCCAACGGAGGCACAGCTTACAAGGATGAACGCTATTCTTCCGGCACGAAAGTGACGCTCGATAAGACCCCGACCCGCGAGAGTTATACCTTTACCGGCTGGTATGCGGACAAGGCGCTGACGCAGAAGATCACAAGCGTGACGATGAACAGCGACAAGACGGTCTATGCAGGCTGGGAGGCTACCGGCGTTCCGGACAAGCTCAACGGCGATGACCATTTCGCCTATGTCATCGGCTACCCGGACGGCAAGGTACACCCGAAGGGAAATATCAGCCGCGCGGAAACAGCAACGATTTTCTTTAGACTGCTCAAAGCGGACATCCGCGACGGAAATCTGACCGCCGACAACGATTTTTCCGATGTTTCGAACGGCCAGTGGCACAACAAGGCGATTTCCACGATGGCGAAGCTCGGCATCGTCAAGGGCCGCCGTGCAGACCGCTTTGACCCCGATGCCTCGATCACTCGTGCGGAGTTTGCGGCAATCTGCGCGCGCTTCAACACCAAACCGGTCGAGAACAGCGGCAGCTTCTCCGACATTTCCGGTCACTGGGCGGAAAACGAGATCGAGAGAGCGGCGGCGTTCGGCTGGATTTCGGGCTATCCGGATGGCACATTCCGCCCCGACGCCCGCATCACCCGCGCTGAGGCTATGACCATGATCAACCGCGTACTCTGCCGTATGCCGCAGAGCAAAAGCGACCTGCTGGACAGCATGGTAACGTGGCCGGACAACAAGCCGTCCGACTGGCACTATCTCGCCGTGCAGGAGGCTACGAACAGCCATGACTTCGACCGTCAGGGCGAGGTCGGCGAAAGCTGGACGAAGCTGACGAGCGTCCCCGACTGGAAGCGGTATCAGTAATACAACAAGGAATTTTCGGAGCAGTAGCTCTCAAAGAAAGGCAACATCCCCTCTGCTACTCCAAGACGGCAAATATCTATACATTCACCATGCTTGCGGCATAGTGAGAGTAGAGTTGTTTTTCCCCGTTCAAGACACAGCCAGAGTTAAGGATGTTGCGAACGATTCCTATTTTTCACGGAAAGCTGGGGCATTTGCCCCAGCCTTCTCCAAGCGCTTGACCACTGGTGGAGCGCTTGGAGAAGGTTCTCAGAATGATACCATATATTCCGCGCAAAGAAAGATTTACTGATTGATACAGAGATAGACAAAGGAAATTGCAGATATGGATATTCACAAAAACTTGAATCAGACTACAGAACTGGATAGCGCACGGAACGATCTGTCAGTGGAAAAGAAGCTGCTTGACTGTATTGAAAACCTTGTCATGAACGATGACTTCACAGCAGCGGTCAACTCTGGGCTGACGACTATCCTCGAATATTACGATGCGGATCGTACCTACATATTTGAATTTCAATGGAAGGAAAATCTTACTCGGAATACCTACGAAATTTGCAGAGATGGTATCTCTCCGCAGATTGAGAATCTGCAGACAGTGCCCGTTGATGTAGTAGCACGATGGGTGGATAGTTTTGAGGACCAGGAACAGAATACCATCATCTTTATCGGAGATGTTGATGCACTCAAGGATGATCCTACCCACCGCCTTGAGTATGATTGCCTGCATCCGCAGGGGATCAAGAGTCTTATTGCCGTTCCCATTTTTATAAATGGCAAACTGCACGGCTTTCTTGGAATCGATAATCCCCGTAGCCACATGGATGCGCTGACGTTGTTAACGCAGCTTACTTATATCATTGCAAACGAGCTGCAAAAGCGGCTGCTTACAGAAGCACTGACGAAAAAAAGCTATCAGGACCCGCTGACCGGTCTAAACAACCGCTTGGCCTATGACGAGATGTTGGATCATTTGCGCGGAAAGGAGTTTCCGGTAGGCGTAGGATTTTTGGACATCAATGGGCTGAAATGGATCAACGATACGCTCGGTCATGACATGGGCAACAAAGTGATCCAAAAGATTTGCACTATTCTCAACGAGCACATCGAACAGCAGTATATCTACCGCATCAGCGGCGATGAGTTCGTTATGATCTGGCCAGATGTTGATTATAAGGTTTTTATGAGCGCCGCAAAAAAACTGGAGGCGGCGCTGTTTGCCGAGAAAAACATTGCATCGTTTGGTTTTGTATGGGGAAAAGAAGAAGATACGGGTATTGCCGTTCGCAAGGCAGAGAAAGCAATGCAGACAGCAAAGAATAAGTTCTATGCCGCAAATGCCGAATTAAAAGATAGTCGCCCCGGCTATCTGGACGCACTATTGCAGGAGTTTCGGGATAGCACCTTTATCCCGTATCTACAGCCGCTTTACAGCATCCAGTATAATCGTGTTTATGGTGCAGAAGTTCTCGTCCGCAAGATTGATCCGCATGGTAATATCCATACACCCGTGGAATTCATCAGCATCATGGAGTGCGAGCACATGATCTCTATGGTGGACTTCACAATGCTGCGACAAGCCTGCGAACTGATCCAAAAATGGAAACCTGTATGGCCAGATATTATACTCAATGTGAACTTTTCACGCAACACACTGATGGAGCCAGACTTTCTGGAGCGGATTGATCAAATTCTCTCCGAGACCGGTGCTGACCCGGCGCAGCTTATCTTTGAGATCACGGAATCTTCGCAAAACATCCAGCTGGAATCCCTGTGCAGCCTGTTGGATGAAGTGAAACAACGAGGTATTTCGCTAGCGATTGATGACCTTGGCACCGAGGCTGCCTGCCTAGAAATGCTCTACCTCCCGCAGATCAGCGTTGCAAAAATTGATAAAAGTTTGATCGACAAGGCTGAACACATCGACCGCGAACAACTTGTTATCAGACATCTTATCGACCTGTGCCACGATTTGAATATGCGCTGTGTGGCAGAGGGTATCGAAACAGACAGCCAGATCGAATTGCTGAAAAAACTCGGATGTGATAAGCTACAAGGCTATAAGATTGGTAAACCCATGCTACCGGAAGACTTCCTTCGCCAGTTTGGAGAGAGCGCTCTCTACAAAAATAAGGAAAAGAATCTGACAGGAAAATAGATGTGCTGAAGGAATGCTTGATGACCTGCGGTGCATCACTGACAGAAACGCTTTCTCCCACTGTTGATTATCTGATCACCAATACACCGGATTCTGGTACGGCAAAGAATAAAAAGGCGATCGAATTGGGAATTAAACGCATCACTGAGGCACAGTTCAATGAAATGATTGGCAGAATTACATGACAAAAAACATTTATCAAAGGCAGAACGATTATCCGTTCTGCCTTTTTTCGTATCTTCACACTGCGTCTAATGATATTTGGATTGTATAATCATATATTCTGCACTCCAAATTTTTTTGAAATTTAACCGGCAAGATTGGCATTCTGCTTTTCTAAATCGTATTAGTCAGTATCAGGACAGAAAGCAGCACCTCCCCATCAACGCCATGCGCGGAAAGGGGGTGTGGACTATGCAATGGTCTGATAAAGACATTTCCCGTATTGAAGGCAAGTTCGATAGCTTCTGCAAAACTGTCCTGCGGAATTTTGCAAGGGACTGGTACAGAGCCGAACAGAGACACCATGCAACGGAAGTTTTGTTTTCGGAACTGCCGGACGGCCAGCTATTTGAGCCGATACATAACGACCCAATCTGCCCGTTGGAACAATACCTGTTTGATGATTTAGAATTGCCGATAAATATCAACAACGATGCACTGGCACAGGCGTTGCTCCAGCTTTCAAGACGAAAACGGCAAATCGTTCTGCTTGCCTATTTTTGCGATTGGACAGACCAACAGATTAGCGAACGGTTTCATGTCGTGCGAAGTACGATACAATCAGCCAGAACCAAAGCACTGAAAGAAATGAGGGAATTACTTGAAAAACAATCAGAAACATAATCGGGCGGTCATCCGCCGTGTGCCGCTGGATATCATCGCAAAGGCGAAAAATGGTGATAATACGGCGCTTGAAAAGATTTTGCGGCACTATCAGGGATATATGCTGAAACTCAGCCAGTTTGAACTGTACGATGCCAGCGGTACGGTCTATACTTGCTTCGATGAAGAACTATACCAAGAACTCCAATTCAAACTGGTGAAAGCCATCCTTGACCGTTTTGAACTGCGATAAATAACCTTGCCAATCCTTCACAGAGGATAACAATTCGTTGTCCTCTGTGAAAGGCTGGTAAGGATTGTTCTCAACCTTTCCACCTTTGCACCTTGAAAACTGAAATGAGCGTCCGTATTAGATACTGCACAGGGGAAGCAGGCCACGACCACCAGAGAGGAGGTTTCGGAGCGAGCGTGCCAATGTGCCGAATACGGTGTCCTGTCACAACAGGCAGTCCATCAGGAACAGGATACGGGTACAAACGCCGACAATAGAAGAATAGCGGGGCCGCTGTGTATACGGCGGCTCCACTTTACAATAAAACCGTATTTTAGAGAGTAATAATCCCTTTTTAGGAAATACTTATCCGAGAGGTGATAACTTGGAAGACAAGGAAAACTTATATCAGATAGGACCTGCAACCTATGTGATCGAACGGGTGTTCACGCAAAGCAAGACACCACAGGATGTTGTAGTCGAGGAAATCATTACCACGGTCAAACAAGGCATCAAAATTAGCCACTCAGCCAAACAGATGATATAATAAAGGTATGTAAATGAGTGGTTCGGGAAAGGAGAACATTATGACGAACCACTTGAAGCTGGCTGACAGCTATCTGCGTCTGTCTGACGAAGAAAAGAAATACGGTAACGAATCAGAAAGTATCACCAACCAGCGCGAGATTATCCGGGACTACTGTAAAAAACAGGGCATCATCATCGTGAGTGAGTTCGTGGATGACGGATATTCTGGCGGCAACTTTGAACGCCCGGGCTTTCAGGCAATGCTCAATCACCTGGCGGCAGGAAAAGCGAACACGGTCATTACCAAAGACCTGTCCCGTCTGGGCCGTGATATGACCGAATCCAGCTACTACGCGGAACGCTTTTTCCCGGAGCATGGTATCCACTATCTGGCACCGGGCAACGATTTTGACTCTATGGGCGATAATCTGATGGCACCGTTCCAGTTTGCTATGAACGATGTTTACCTGCGTGATACCTCGCGCAAGGTCAAGCAGACGCTCGACATGAAGCGCAAAAAGGGAAAGTACGCCGCGTGCCCGCCGTATGGCTACCGCAAGGCCGAACGCACTACTGACCAGCTTGTCCCGGATGAAAACACCGCGCCGGTCGTACAGCGGATTTTCGCGCTGGCGGCCGAGGGACAATCCTGCCGCAGTATTGCGAAGCAGCTTAACGAGGACGGTATATGTCCGCCGCTGAAATATCGTGTGGAGTTTCGAGATAACTTCACTGACCGCGGTGCTGCACGAGCATCTGATTTTTGGAATTACACGACGGTCAAGCGTATTTTACGCAATCGGGTCTATCTGGGGCATACCATTCTCGGCAAGACGCGAAAGGTCAATGTCAAGTCCAAGAAGAAACTGCCTGTGCCGCAAGAGGACTGGGCCATCACTGAAAACACCCATGAACCGCTGGTAACACAGCAGCAGTTCGATTTGGCGGAACACTTTTTAAGCGAAAACACCAAGGCGAATGCAGCAAACCCATCATTCCGACACAGTATTTTCGGAGGTATCGCATACTGTGCACACTGCGGCGCAGCGATGTGCTCCGGCGGCTCGGTCTACAAGGGTGAGCGCAAGAAATACTGGTATCTGGTATGCAACAATCTGGCGAATCGCACGATAAACCGATGTCAGCACGGTGCACGTATCAAATATGAGGATCTGCTCGAAATTGTTCGCTGTGACCTCAATGCATTGCTGTCCTTTGACGAAGCGGAGATTGAGCAGATTACGCAGGAAGCCATCCAGCAGGCGAATGCTTCACTGGGCGTGGAGAATAAGGAACAGACCCTTGCAGACATCGAAACCAAGTCCAAGCGTATCATTAAAATGATTGAGCGGGCTTATCGGGATAACGCCGTAGGCAACCTGAGCGATGACCTGCTCGACGAAATGATGGAGCGGTTTGGCAAGGAACGGCAGGCACTGGAGGAACAGCGGCAGAAGCTGCTTACGGACACCTCGGAAGACCAGAGCATCCGCAATGCCTATACACTGTTCTTTGATATTGCCAAGCGATACTCTCATATCGAAAAGCTGGATCGTGACATCCTGCACACATTCGTCGAGCGCATTGAAATCGGCGAGAAGATTTTACCGAAGGGTCAGAAGATTGCAAGCCCTCGGACTTCGTACCGCCAGAGCATCCGCATCTTCTACCGCTTCATCGGCGAGATGAACGGAGAGGCCATTCGTGAAGTCAACAAAGCAGTCAATCTTTAAGGAGGTCAACACCAACCCCCGTTGGCGTTTATTGACCTCAAAAATCACCGCAGTTTTTGTGGCGAATAAACACCAAGGTCGGCAGCTGCCTCCATTTTGAAGCGATCCATTGCCGCGCGTGCTTCCGGTACCATGCCCTGATTAGAACCATTTTTCGTGTTAGTCATGTTTGTTCGCTCCTTTTCGATTCGGTTTGGTGTGTTGGGTTTTGCTGATAGTAGGTTGCGCACCAAAGGTCGAAATATGAGATGCAAATGCTGTGACGGAAGCCAGAAAATATGATAAGCAAACGCGTTTTGCCAGCGCAGGAAAACAAGCGTTGAAAATTTGCTTTTGGACAGCGCATAAAACCTGCTCTGCTCATAAAATAAAGAAAAGCACAGACATATACAGCCTTATTAGTTACGGTATATACTGCAGGCGGGTTAGCTTATTCTAACTTATCGTTTCCGCCCGTCACCTGCCTCCGGATGTGTTTTTCACTAAATTGTAAGCAAACACGTCTTGCAAGGATTTGTGCAATATGCTAATATGATGGTGATATATGTCCGATGCACAAATGTACAATATGCGGACACGAGAACGAATTCCGAGAAAGTCTGACAGCGATCGGAAGCGGCAGTGGAGGTGCCGCTGAAAAAGTCATATTCACTCAAATTAGGATGCTTAACCTTTTGCAAGCACAGATTTACATGGGAATAAGGCGGCTATGCCGCTTTATCAATAATGGATAGAGAACAGAAAGGACATCATAGTATGAGTCAAAACGAGAAGAGGTTATTCGACAGACACAAGAAACAGGAAGAACCGCCTTTAGAGCAGACGCAGGCAGTGCCTGCGGTACAGGATGAAATCACGGCAGAGCCTGCAGCCGAGGCGACGCCGAAGCGCAACAAATACGCAGACAAAATGAATCGCAAAAAGCGCAGACTGAGCAAGGGTGCGCGCATCGGCATTACGGCGGCGGCAGTTGCGCTGCTGCTTGGCGGCGGCATCTGGGCTGTGGTGAAATCCCGCGATGCGGGCACGGAGGACGTGACGCAGACCACGGCTATGGTCAGCTGCGGCGATCTGGAGACCTACATAGAGGGAAGCGGCGTTACTGCTGCAAAAAAACGCGAGGAACTTGGCCGGGAGGTTAAGGGCAAGGTAACACAGGTGCTGGTCGCCGAGGGCGACGAGGTACACACCGGCGATCCGCTGCTGGTGATCGACCCGACCGAAACCCGCAAGGAACTTGCGGATGCACAAAAGGAACTGACCGAGGCGGAACGCGGTGTCTCGGACGCGCAGCTGGAGGTCTCCAAGGCACAGTCCGACTTGAGCGCGGCGCAGAGAAAACTGAGCCGTCTGCACATCACGGCGCCGTTTACCGGCAAACTGATTCCGACGAAGGATTCGGACAACAAGGATGTGTCCTTCCGTGTCGGTGAGCAGGTGAGCGAGGGACAGGTCATCGGCTACATGGTAAATGACCGCCAGATGAAGCTGACGCTGGCGTTCAGCGCAGAATATGCCCGCAGCATTCGCACCGGACAGACGGCCACGGTATCCATCGCTTCTGCGATGAGCGAGGTGAGCGGTACGGTATCGTCGGTCGAGACAGCACAGCAGATTTCGAGTGAGGGTGTGCGCGTTATCCGCGTCGGCATTACGGTGAATAACCCCGGTTCGCTGACAAAGGGCATGACAGCCACCGCGACGATCAATACCGGGCGCCTCGGTGCAATCTATCCGGCGAACGCGGGCACACTGGAATACAGCCGCGAGGAAGCCGTCACCGCACAGATGAGCGGCGAGATCATCAAGCTGAACGGCACAAGCTACAGCACCTACAACGGCGGTGCGCTTATCATGTCCCTGTCGAGTGACGCTTCTCAGGATGAGATTGCAGCCGCGCAGAATGGTATTGCGGCGGCAAACCGCACGGTTGACAGTGCAAAGACGGCTGCAAACGAAAAGCGGGCACACATTGCCGAACTGCAGCAGCAGATTCAAAACTCGACCGTTACCTCTCCGATGGACGGCATTGTTGTCAGCCTGAACGCGGTTGAAGGACAGGAGGCGACCGGTTCGGAGACGCTCGTTGTGGTTGCCGATTTGAATGATATTGTCGTCAACGCCGAGGTCTCCTCGATGGATATCGGCTCGGTGCAGCAAGGACAGCAGGCGACTATTACGATGTACGCGTCGGACGGCTCCGAGATTTCGCTGACCGGCGAGGTGCAGTCGGTAGCGCTGGAGCCGACACAGAGCTCCGGTGACGGGCAGGGCAGCATGCCGACCTTCAAGGCGGTCATTTCGGTGGATCCGCTGGAGGGACAGAAAATTTACAGCGGCATGTCTATCGAATATAAAATCACGACGGCCTCGTCCTACGGCTGCCTGATGGTACCGTCGTCGGCTATCGTCAACACGGACAGCGGCACAGCTGTATTCGCCAAGCCGCTGACGGACGAGAACGGAAACGAGATTCCGTTTGAAGAGACCCTGCCGATTCCCGAGGGTACCGAAGGTATTCCGGAGGATTATCAGCTTGTACCGGTCGAGACCGGCATTGCCGATTCGACCAACACGGAAATCCTCGGCGGTTTGGAAGAAGGCACCGAGGTGTTCCTTGCCGGACCGAGCGATCTGTATGCCGATATGTCGGATGACGGCATGTTCGTCGGTTGAGGAGGGCGCGCTTATGTGGGAAAGAAAGGCGCAGACTCCTGACACGGAGCGCCGCGCTGAATTGTTGATTGACGTTCAGCGCATGAGCAAGATTTACAACGAAGGAAGAGAAAACGAAGTGCGTGCACTGGATGATATCTCGCTGCAGGTATCCTGGGGAGAGTTCCTGTGCATTCTCGGACAGTCCGGCTCGGGCAAGTCCACGCTGATGAACATTCTCGGCTGTCTGGATATTCCGACCTACGGCTCCTATCATCTGAACGGGCAGCCGGTCAGCGATATGAAGCCGTCTGTGCTGTCCGGTATCCGCAACCGGGAGATCGGGTTTATCTTTCAGGGCTTTAATCTGATTCCGGCGCTGACGGCGCTCGAAAATGTCGAGCTGCCGCTCATCTACCGCGGTATGCCGCGGGAGGAACGCCGCCGTCTGGCACAGGAGGCGTTAGTCTCGGTCGGACTGGAAAAGCGCATGGATCACCGTCCGGGTGAGATGTCCGGCGGACAGCAGCAGCGTGTTGCGATCGCGCGGGCAGTGGCGGCAAAGCCGCCGATCATCATGGCGGACGAGCCGACCGGCAACCTGGATTCTGCCTCCGGTCTGGATATTATGCGCAAGCTGACTGCACTCAATGAGCAGGGAACCTCCATCATCCTCATCACGCATGACAACCATCTTGCACAGATGGCAAAACGCATTGTGACGATACAGGACGGCAGGATCATTTCGGACATGAAAGGAGGGGCCGTATGAATTGGATGCAGACGGTTCGTATGGCGTTCAAGTCCATCCTGAACAACAAGGTTCGCTCGATTCTGACCATGCTCGGCATCATCATCGGTGTGGCATCGGTTATCGCTATCGTGGCGTCGATTCAGGGCACGAGCAAGCTGCAGCGCCTGCAGTATGAGGCGATGGGCGTCAACCGCATCGACATTTACGGATACGGTGCGAAAAACCGCGACTGGCAGGAGTTTGAGGACTATATAACGAATGATCTGTCCGACAAAATCGCTGCATGGTCGCCGCAGAGCCAGTATTACGACTGGCAGAACAGCGGCATCCAGTACCGGGCCAAAAGGCTGGATAACAACGACAGCAACAGCGGCTACACCTATATGTACTTCGGCAACGAGCATTACGGCGAGGTGACAAGTCATGCGATTTCCGCCGGACGGGATATTTCCGCTGCGGACTGCCGCACGCGCGCCCGCGTCTGTGTGATCGGAGAAACACTGCGCAAGTATTTCTTCGGGGCGATGAGTCCGATCGGGCAGAAGCTGCAGATTGGCGGCAAGGGATTTGAGGTCATCGGCGTGTATGCCGGCAAGTATGACGGTAAGCTGAATACAGACGATCAGATGATTGTGATGCCGTACACGCTGCAGAGCACGATGATGAGTGTATACGGCATGGCAGACCGCCAGTATATCGTGAAGGCGGCGGACAAGGACGTGATTGCCGAGCTGACAGACGAACTTCTGCCGGGCTTTATGCAGGGCCGCTGCGAGGCGGGGAACGGATACTTTTCTGCTTCGTCGGACAGCCAGTGGCAGGAGCAGAGCGAGTCCTCCAACAACATGCTTGCGCTGCTCGGCGGCGGTGTCGCCGGAATCTCGCTGCTCGTCGGCGGTATCGGCATTATGAATATCATGCTGGGGTCTGTCACCGAGCGTACCCGCGAGATCGGTATCCGCATGGCAATCGGCGCCCGCAAGCGGGATATTATCGGGCAGTTTCTGGTAGAGGCCTCGGTGGTCTCGTGCTGCGGCGGTGTGATCGGCATTGTGCTCGGCTGCTTTCTTTCGGCGGTGCTGGGCAATCTGCTGCTCGCGAAAACGCAGAACAGCTACATGCCGACCGTGGAGCAGTTCACCGTACTGCCCTCTGCGGGACTGGTCATCGGCGCATTTCTGTTTTCTGCGCTGCTGGGCATCATCTTCGGACTGTATCCCGCCAATAAAGCCTCGAACCTGCAGCCGGTAGATGCGCTGCGGACGCAGTAAAAGGAAAGGACAGGTAGGAAAATGAAAAAAAGATTTGTCAGCCTGTGTCTGGCAGGCTTGATCATGGTTGCACCGGCTTCGGCGGTGTTTACCGATATTTCAGACAGCAGGGTATCGCAGACGGCCGCCGTTCTGGATGCACTGGGTATCATGCAGGGCGTAGGCGGCGGCAGCTTCGCGCCGGGCAAGGCGCTGACGCGGGCGCAGTTCTGCAAGCTGGCGGTTACCGCTATGGGTGTGACGGATGTAAGTCCGTATGCCAGCTACACGATTTTTCCGGATGTTAAGCATTCGCACTGGGCAGCGCCGTATATCAACGCGGCAGTACGCCATCCGGAACTGAAGGAAAAGTCCATCATCCGCGGCTATGCGGACGGCAGCTTCGGCCCGGATAAGATTGTCAGCTACGGCGAGGTCTGCACCATGCTGCTGCGTATGCTGGGGTATAAAGAGGAGGATGTCGGTCCGTTCTGGCCTGCGGACTATATCGCGCAGGCACAGGCTATCGGTCTGACGGACGGTGTCACGATTGCGGATGCGCGTGCCGCAGTCAAGCGCGGAGATGCGGCGGTGCTTCTGCTGAACGCTCTGAATACGGATAAAAAGGGAGAAGAGGGCAGCACACTGCTTGACAAGGTCGCGTCCTCGACGGTCAAGGACTGCATTCTGCTTGAGACCGGAAAAACACACAGCGGCCTTGCTGCAGATGCGGCATTGTTCTATGAGGACGGTGTTGTGGATGCGGAATCTCCCCGTAAGACCGCCGGTACGCTGGACAGCAGCATGATCGGCGTGTACGGCACGATCGTTATCGGCAAGGGCAGCAGCAAGGTTGCGGTCGGTGTGATTCCGAACGGCAACAAGACTGAAACTTATGAGGTTGTCAATGCGGAAGCGGATCGTATCGTTACCACGAACGGAACACTGCGTCCGGACCGTAAAACCAAGCTGTATATCAGCCGCGATTATGCCATGGGCGAGTATGAAAATGTATGGGCGAACCTGCAGAGCGGAGATACACTGAGCCTGTACTATAATGAGTACGGTGTGCTGCAGCTGATGGCAGTCCTGCCGAAAACGACAGCAGGCGCCGCGCACTCGTTTGTTTACGGTCTGGCGACCTCGCGCCGGATTCCGGCAGAGTATACGATCATCAAAAACGGTGCGAAGATCGACGCGAGCAAGCTGAAAAAGTACGATGTTGTGACGCTCGATGCCGCAAACCGTCAGGCGATCGTTTCGGATACCAGGCTGAGCGGCAAATATCAGACCGACTCGACAACGTACAGCCATCCCTCTCAGGTGAAGATTCTGGGAAAGGACTTTGAGGTTTCCTCCGAGGCGGCGGCAACGTTCAAGGATATGAAGCTGAACGATTACATCACGTTGCTGTTTGACGCGGACGGCAATGTTGTGGCTGCGTACCCGAAAAAGGATGTCAGCGCGGAGATGCAGGGCATTGTAACCAAGATTGGCGAGGGAAAGGCCACGGTCACGCTGACAAACGGTCTGACCCTGCGGGATATTCCGATCGCCAAGGACGTAAAAACCGATGTGATGGGTCGTCTTGTTACGGTCAGCCAGTCCGGTGAGAGGGCAGACCTGATTCGTCGCACGCTCTCCGGAAAGACCGCCGGAAACTGGTCTGTTGCGGAGGGCAAGCTGGGCGGTAACGCCGTTTCCTCCAAGGTGCGCGTGTATGAGGAGGTGCTCTCCGGCGCACCGCTGAACGCGATCAACGTCAGCGATATTGACCTGACCTCGGTTCCGGCTTCGCAGATTAAGTATACCGTGCAGGATAATGCAGGTACGGTTACGAATATTGTTCTGGGCGATGTGACCGGAGAAAGCTGGATTTATGGTATTGGCTATGGCAAGCGAGATAAGACGGATGAGGAAAATGGCAATTCTCCGGAATATGTTGTGCTCCGCCATTGGGACGGGGCAAAGCAGGAGGAAAGCACATTCCGTGTACTCACGCTGCCGCGCGGTCTGGGCGGTGTACCGATTGCAGTCCCCAGAGGGTACTCAACCGATGCAAGCATCGTCAATACCTCGCTGGATACGCTCAAGCTGACATTGATCGACACGGTAAAGCCGTCGGCATTTGACGGTTCCTCCGGTGTCCGCACCAAGGACGGCTATTACGAGCTGGCAGAGAACATTGGCGTTTATATCTCGGAGCAGAACAGGTTTATTTCGCTGCAGACGGCGAAATCCAACTATACGAGCTTCCGCGTATACGCCAATAAAACGGCGGAAAACGGCGGGAAAATCCGTGTGATTGTCGCTTCGTGATTTGCTGTGTGCTGCGGCCATAGTTTTCCGTTAAATAATTGAAATTGCAAAACGGATGCTTCTCTGTGATATGTACCCCCTTTACTGGACACCCAGTAGAGGGGGTATTATTATGCGG
>OGZI01001771.1_pt1 | contig 20045 bp, 20 predicted proteins | sample 1576711 | NCBI WGS metagenome assembly OGZI01 (sample SAMEA3541482, study PRJEB24748) | human gut metagenome | biome: human gut; feature: human-associated habitat; material: faeces | place: China | collected 2012
ATTGGTGACATTCATGCTGCCTCCGCTTTCCTTTTCCTGGATCAGTAAAAGGGAACTGTCAGGCTGCATTCCGGTGGCCATACTAACCTGTGGGACGCATATCAGGAAAAGTGAAAGAATGAAAAGAACTTTCCAGAAGAAAAATGGCTGACGCATTGTAGTTATTCCAGTATATTTACCGGGCCATTAGAACATGGCCCGGTAATAAACAGAGTCGATAAAATTGATTTTATCGTATTAATTTACGGGATATTATTAAAGATAAACCAGAGAAATCGTTGCCTCACCGTCGAGATTCGTTTCATCCGTAATCTTAAGGTCTTCCCCTTTGCGAAGAACTCCTTTAATAGATAATGGAATTTTCAATTCAGAGAAAGCTGCCGGGGTTAATGTATCAGGATTTCCTAAGGTGTGTAATCTGGCCGCAACATCCACGCCGTTTACGGTGCTGCCAGAGGCCGTGCGTGACCAGTCGTCGCTGTTACCTTTACTTCCGATAAACACCAGATTGTCAGCGCTACCCGAATAAGTCATATCAGGGAACCAGTTAATAACAGTATATGCCCCCAGTCTTGCTTCACCGTCGTTCGTAAGCCCCAGACCAAATTGATTGCTGCTTGCGGGTATATCGCTGCCATCAACGGTGGCATTTTTAATCACACCATTATAAAGAGAATCTCTACGTTCATCATGAAGGGTATACGCAACAAGTCGTTCGGAATTGCATTTAATACCCATATTAATACGTTTTTCCGGCAGTTGATTGTCTTCAGTTGCAGACAGGTTCGTCATTAACATTGTTCCGTAGTCAACAATACCGGCGTTATCCAGATTGACGGCGCATGCGCCCGGCACTAATTTTCCGGTGACTTTAAGCGTGGCCGTGTCTCCACCTGCCGCAAGGACTGAGCCGGAAATAAAAGTAAGTGATAAAGCAACCAGTAGTTTATTTAATTTCATTTAAGTAATATTCCTAATTATGGATTTAAAAATACAACGCCTGTGCAGCGCCATGTTCACTTTATTCAAGTAAACATGGCGATGCGGAGCATGACTTTCTTCACGTAGCAGGTTTTAGATATTCACACCTGGTAAAAATTAGAGAAATACAAAAGCAATATGTTGTATTTAGTTTCTCTTGAAGAATATTGTCCAGTAAATGCTGTTTTTAAAAAATCAAGCTCGTTAATTAATGGTCTTAGTCATTGAATTGTTTTGGATAATGTTTCTGGCCTTGCTAAATACCTGTGAATCCTCATAGAAAACTTCACTGACAAGATGACTCAGTCTTATGTTAAAAACGTTCAGAATTCGCAGAATAAACTCTAACGTAAAAGCGCACTGCCCCCGTTCAAACCGTGATACATGCTGCTGACATATATTTAACTCAACAGCTAACTCTTCTGCGCTCATATTCATTTTTTGTCGGTTGCTACGAACGAATCGACCGATTCTGGCGTTAACGTTAGATATATTGTATTTCAAGTGCATTAGCGACTCCGTTTACTATTTGTTTATGTTGATTTATTTGTTGACATATATTTCGGCCATAAAAGTATTGCAAACATCCTTTACTCTTAAAACAAGTTAATATCGATCGGTCAGTAAATCATCAATAGAATAAAGCTATCAAAACAGGTTAAACGATTGTTTCAATAAATTAAATGAATTTGAGGTTTGGTTGTATCTTCATGAAATATAAAGATAATATATGATAACGATCTACTTATCTCACAGTCATGAATACACTAATAGTTTCACGTGCAATCATAATTACTATTATTTGGTTACTCCGTGAAATATATAGTTACACGTTACACCAATAAGGAGTAAATTACAGATGTGTTCTATAAATATCAGCGGGTATCTGGTGCTGAAAATTAGAAATAAAGCCTGTAATGACCATTGTCAGGTCTCAACAATAATATTGATGATTAAAGGGGACTCATAATTTATAGTTCAGAGTAAAAATTGCGGTGATATCTGCCCGTTGCCTGAATTCACTCACACCCACAGCACGATATACTATCCGAAAAGCTTTACGAATGTTTTGTAATGACGCCTTGCGGTTCCATGTCCACATCGCGTGATGCGTAAGGATATCCATTGTTGGCTCCAGTGTACCGCGCCTGAGTGGACACAGGACGGGCGGCTTTTCCGCTTCTTTCCGGATCGTGCCGTTGATTTCATCCCCCACAGATCCCCCGCAGTTGGTCGGAGTCCGTGGCCTTTCCGACACAGTATTGCCGGCGACAAAAGCGATGAATGGCTACAACCCACCTGCAATGGGATGAAATGTGTCCTCAAAACAGACGCACTGATGAACGCATTACGAACTTAGCGCGGTATCAGACCTTGGGGCAGTTCAACTTAGCCATCTACACTTGCTTTGTACTAAGATGCTTATCTAATAGATGCTTTAAGAAATCGTCTCAGGATCATGATGGATTTATCACTATGACTAGAACAGAAAGGCTTCTCGAATTACTACAGATATTAAGGGCACAAAGATATCCGATCACTGCATCCACACTCTCAGAAAGATTAGGGATAAGTGTGCGTTCCCTTTACAGAGATATAAAAACGCTACAGCATCAAGGGGTATGCATTGAAGGTGGTGCTGGAATTGGTTATATCGTTAAATCTGATTTTCATTTGCCACCCTTAAACCTGTCTCATGAAGAAGTCAATGCTATTACGCTTGGATTGAATTGGGTCTCTCATAATACGGACCATGATTTCAAAATTATCGCTAAGAATGCACTTGCCAAAATACATACCGTCATTTCCGGTGAGTTGAAAAATCTTATTGAAAGTCAATCCTATCTGATTGGTCCTTCAGAAAAAAATGAGATGTTTTTTGAAGATATTCGCAATGCTATTAAAAAGCGAAAGAGAATCAAAATAAAGTATTGTGATAAGAAAGACTCTTACTCTTCTCGAGTCATATGGCCCATTGGGTTGGTATACATGGAGTCATGTTGGCTTTTGGTTGCATGGTGTGAGATGAGAAATGATTTTCGCCACTTTAGGACTGACAAAATTAAGGAAATTGAGCAACTGGATTCCTTTTATAGTGAAAGCAGGGCGGTTTTATTGAAAAAATGGAGAGTAAAAGAAGGGATTAGCGAGGAGAAAGAGTACTGACAAAAACTGTCACAGCTCATTTGTATACTAACCCAGATGAAAGGTTCAATTCTACATCTTTGGGGGGAGTATGAATTTCCAAAATAAAATTGCTGTGATAACAGGAAGCACTACAGGAATAGGTGAGGCCGTCGCAAAGCAATTACACATACATGGTGCTAAGGTCATTATTGTCGCCCGTTCGTCAGAGCAGGCTAAACAAAAAGCGAAACAATTATCTTCACAGGGTCAACAAGCGATGGGGATCGGATGTGATGTATCACAGCCCGAACAAGTACGACAAATGATCGATGAGGTTATCGAACGCTTCGGCAGACTTGATTATGCTGTAAATAATGCAGGCTTAACAGGTGATCATGGTAAACACATAACAGAGCAAACAGTTGAGAACTGGGATAAGGTTATTGCCACCTCATTGAGCGGAGTTTTTTACTGCCTAAAATATGAAATACCTCAGATGATGAAGTTTGGTGGCTCAATAGTGAATTTATCTGCCGTAAATGGCCTGGTTGGCATTCCTGGATTAGCGCCTTACACCGTGGCTAAGCATGGTATAATTGGTTTAACCCAAACCGCAGCGCTAGAATTTGCATGTCAAGGAATTCGAGTAAATGCAGTCGCTCCTGGTTATGTCCAGACCCCGCGAATGAGTGCACTTCCTGAAAATATCGTACATAGCTTCGCCAATAGCCACCCTATGAAAAGGATGGCAAAAATGCAAGAAATAGCAGACTTCATCTTATTTTTGCTATCAGACAAATCCGCATTCTGTACCGGAGGAGTTTATCCAATTGATGGTGGATATTTAGCCGAGTAAATTTCTCTAACGTTTTAAACTATAAGCATTACCTAACCAAAGCGGTAGGTTCAATAGGAGCGTTATAATATATTTAATGCTCCTATTATAGGGGTAATGATAACAGCATCTCCAGTTTGAACTAATATGAGAATAAATGATCGACTTTCCATTGGTTTAACTCACATTGAAAAACGGGCATCTTTGTCTGTAGATACAGATGAAATGCTTCCTTTTGCCACTCGTTGAGTAGCATAGTCTCTTCGGCGACAATCCATGCCTTTTCTCAGAGGGGCCATCGCCTGAAATGAGGTTTTGATTTCGAAATAAAACATTAGTGCATTTTGCTGATAAAACGTGGGGAAGATTCTGAAAGCTCCCGGCGAAGGTAACTCGTTGGGAGCTGTCTTTATTTATTGGGCCGACTGTAATAGGTCGAGTTCAGAACACCGGCAAACCCAGCCCTTGCTTCACTTCTCTTAATGTCTGCTGCGTGATCTCGTGCGCCTGTTCGCTGCCTTTTTTGAGCATTGCCATCAGCATGCCTTTATCCTGAATGTAGGTTGCCCGCAGCTCGCGCATTGGGGCGATGAGTTCCTGCAAGCACACCTCCAGCTCGTTTTTGCATGTCCGGTCACCCAGTCCACCCCGTTGGTAATGCGCTTTCATTTCCGCCACTTTTGCTTTATCCGGATGAAAAGCATCGAGGTAAGTGAATACCATATTGCCGTCGATTTGCCCCGGGTCGGATACTTTCAGATGATTGGGGTCGGTGTACATTGCACTGACCGCGTGATGAATGGTTTCTTCGCTGGCTGACAGGAGCAATGTGTTACCAAGCGATTTTGACATTTTGGCATTCCCGTCGATCCCTGGTAGGCGGCTGGTTTCACTCAGCAGCGCTTTGCAGTGCGATAAGACGGGGGCCGGTAACAGGCTATTCATCTTGTGCACGATTTCATTAGTCTGTTCAATCATTGGCAACTGATCGTCGCCGACGGGAACCACTTCGGCTTTGAAGGCCGTAATATCTGCCGCCTGACTGATGGGATAAACCAGAAAACCAACCGGTAACGAGCGGGCAAACCCTTTCTGCGCAATTTCGTTTTTAACCGTAGGATTACGCTCTACGCGAGCCACGGTGACGATATTCATATAAAGCGCGGTCAATTCCGCAAGGGCAGGCAGGGCCGATTGCAAACAAATAGTGGTCAGTGAAGGATCTATTCCTGCGGCAAGATAGTCGGCAAGTACCTCGGGAATATTGTCGCGGATCTTTTGCGGTGTGCTGCCGTTATCGGTTAGTCCTTGCAGGTCAGCCACCAATATAAACTGCCGATAATCATGTTGCAGCGCGGCGCGCTGGCGCAATGACCCCACATAATGGCCAAGATGCAGCGGGCCGGTGGGACGATCGCCAGTGAGGATGATGGTTTTATTGTTCATGTAAGACTCCTTAGTCATAAAACCGAAAGGGGTCTCTAAATGCAAATAACCGCCTTTCGGCGGTTATCTAAAAATGGGAAAAACACATTCTGACCGCCTTTAAGAAGGCAGCCACCACAGGTTGTAATTAAAAGCGGTGATATCGTGTTTTGTGTTCATTGAATTAACATATCACCGCCTGGCGTTGAGGTAAAGCCATGTTCAACTGGCCTCCAGCATGCCAAAGCTCACGATGCGCGAACGTCCCAGCTCTTTAGCGCGATACAGTGCCACGTCTGCAGCACGCAGCAGGTTGTCGCTCTGGGCGTGCTGCGGATAGCTGGCTACGCCAATAGAGACATCGACGTGACCAATTTCAGAGACGCCAAAGCGCAGCGACAGTTCGCGTACGCCGTTATAAATATCCGTCGCAAGGCGGTTGGCGGCCTGTTCATCCGTATTGGCCAGCAGCACCAGAAACTCCTCACCGCCATAGCGGAAGGCCATGCCGCTGTCGTGAACCACGCGCTGAATGGTGGCGGCGATACTTTTTATCACGCTGTCTCCCGCCTCGTGACCAAAGCGATCGTTAATATTTTTAAAATGGTCAATATCGATCATCAGGCAACTGATCGGCTCCTTGTTGCGTACGGCCTGGCTCATCTGAGTGCGTAAGGTATCTTCCAGATGATGACGGTTACGCAGACCAGTTAGCGGATCGTAGAGCGCTTTCTCCAGCAGGGCGTCACGCAGACGCTGGTTGGCTAATGCGAGGCCGAGTGCTTCTGCCATTAGTTCCAGATACGCACGAGAGGGGGTGGAATCATCGCTAAGGTTCTGGAATGAGAGCAGACCGATGGCTTCTCCCTGGGCAATCAGCGGAACGCACAGGGTATGCTGCTGGCATGAATCCGGCAGATGGTAGCAGGCGATATCGGGTTCACCTTGTACCGGAGGATGACTCTGGCCGCGGCGCACAGCCCAGCATTCGTCCGGGTGGAACGCATCCGCTTTACCCTGCGGTGAGAGCCATTGTGCAACGCAGCGCATTTGCCAGGGTTCCCGGTCCAGTATGTAAAGCCGCCCGGCAATACCTGGGGCAATATTCGGTGCAAACAGTTCCGCCACATTGATGACATCGGCAAAATTCTCGCAGCCCTGCAGACGCTGCGTCATACGTGCCAGCAGATCGCGGATTGCCCAGTCGGCATCTCGCTCCTTCTCCAGTCTCTGACGAGCCAGACCGTTCTCGCGGAAGATCCGGATCGCCTGTGCCATGTCGCCTATTTCGTCTATCTGGTTAAAGCTGGGCGTCTCAACGGCATAATCCTGCGATGCGAGACGGTTTACGACATCGCTCAAACGCACGACGGGGCGCAGGACACGACGCTTTAAAATGAAACCGAGAACGAATAAAAACAGCAGCGCCGTCAGACCGACCATCACTTCAGAGGCCGTCCGCAGCATGCGGGATGACTGGGTTGCATCTTCAATCGTGTTGCGTACGCGGCTATCGAGTAACTGGCGGAAATGATCTATCCGGTCCTGGGCGCGTTCCAGTTCCTGTTCATAGCTTTTCCCATAGAGCAGGGCAATAGCCTGCGACTCTTCTACGCGCGCGACGCTGGCAAGCGCCGCAGCTTGCTCGTCCTGCAGGGCATCAACAATCTGTAGCCCTTCGTGCAATAGCGCCAGCTCTTCATCCGTTGCACCAAGGTCTTTGAGCTTCGACAGACGATGCTCAACGGCTTTCAGCGACGCTTCTTTCTGACGGTAGGCGTCAAGCACCTGAGGATCTTTTGCAATAACATAGTCGCGCGCCAGGTCGGACAGCGACCAGGCATCGAGTTCGACTTCTTCGGTAAGTTGATCGAACTGATAACGCTGTTCTACCACCTGGCGTTCTGTGTTATCGGCGCTGGATGCCATCAGCATGACAACGCCTGAAGCGATGGTCAGGCATACCGTCGCGCTATAGGCCCAGTTGGTGATTGTGGCAATTCGCACTGATTAGTTCCTTCTGCGACGATTAATGAATACGCATGATTGAAATTATAGAAAACGTATGATTTTGCGTGAAAATAAAAAAGGCGGTCCCGAAACCGCCTTCTGTTATCGTCCTGCAATCATAAATCTGGAGGATTTTTTCCTTCTTCCATAAAGGCTTCGTCGATTCCTTCCACGTTACCTTCATGGTCACGCCCGGAAAACAGGTTCCAGCAGGTTATGAATAGTGCAGCAATCAGGGGGCCAATCACAAAGCCGTTAATACCGTAGATCTCCATGCCGCCGAGAGTGGTAATCAAAATCAGATAGTCCGGCATTTTGGTGTCTTTACCTACCAGCAGCGGGCGCAGGATATTGTCCACCAGCCCAACGATAATCACGAAGAAGCCAACGATAAACAGCCCTTGCCATAGCTGATGGGTGGCGAACAGAAATATTGCTGCTGGTACCCAGACGATCGCTGAACCGACGGCGGGCACGAGGGAGAGAAACGCCATCAACGCGCCCCACAGAACGCTACCGTCGATATCTACAATCGCAAACGCGATGCCGCCAAGAATACCCTGAACCAAAGCGACGACCGCCGTGCCCTTGACGGTTGCCCGCGTCACGCCGACGAATTTTGCAAACAGGTGCTGTTTGGCAAAATCAGAAAGCGGTAATGAGTCCAGAATCTGGCGCACCAGATACGGTCCATCCTTCAGTAAGAAGAACAGCAGATACAGCATGATGCCAAAACTGATAGCAAAGCCGAATGTGCCTTTCCCAATCAGAAATGCACTGCCAGCAAGGTACTGCCCGCCTTGCAGCACGACATCGGACAGTTTTTTCTGGATCTGCGCGACATCATCCAGATTGTGTTCTGCCAGAAAACCTCTGGCCCAGTCAGGAAGATACGAAAGAACAGAAGCGACGACCTCCGGGAACTGCGTGTCATTCTGTTGCAGTTTGGTGTACACCACGTTCAGTTCAATGGCCAGCGATGACAGGATTACCATCAGCGGGATAAAGACAATCAGACAGATAATGACGATGGTAATCAACGATGCCAGTCCGTTGCGTTCGCCAAGCGCGCTGCGCAGTCTGTTTTTTACCGGGTTAAAGATAGTCGTTAATATCGCGGCCCACAAAATGGCGGAAAAGTAGGGGGACAATACATCGAAGAACGCCCAGGTCACGAGGGCAAGTATGAAAATGAAGAAACCTTTAGTCAGTCCGTTAAATCGCATTAGTGAACCCTGTAATGAAAAGCAGTCCAGACTATAGAACCGTTCAGGGGATTTACCAACTTTAGCTGAAGATTGCCGCTTATTTTGGCTAAAACGGTGACTTACTGAAGATAAAAACCAATGAATATCCACAGTATTAATGTGATATTCGAATGACAGCAACCATTAGATTTTTAGTGCATCAAGGATGACGGTTTCTATTTTTTCTGGAGTGGTGAAGGGGGCAAAACGCTTAAGCGGTTTTCCGTCGCGTCCGACCAGAAATTTAGTGAAGTTCCACTTGATCCTCCCACCCAGTATGCCGGGTAATTCATCTTTCAGGTAACGAAATACCGGGTGTGTAGCGGCACCGTTAACCTCCACTTTCTCAAACATTGGAAAACTCACGCCGTAGTTGACGTAGCAGGTCTGCGCGATTTCGTCGGCCCCACCGGGTTCCTGCTTACCAAACTGGTTGCAGGGGAAACCAAGCACCACCAGGCCCTGTGTGTTGTATTTCTTATACAGTGCTTCAAGGCCCGCATATTGTGGCGTAAAGCCACAATGGCTGGCGGTATTAACCACCAGTACCAGTTTGCCTGCATAGTCGGCCATTGAAATAAGCTGACCATTCAGGCTGGTGGCGGTAAGTTGATGAAAAGTGCTCATTTTTTAAACCTCAGGTCAGGGTGAGTTTAGCGTCGACATTGCCACTCAGCGCGTTACGGGCAGTTGAAGCCTTATAGAAAATCTTCATGGCATCGTTTTTCTGTTGTTTATTGGCACAACTTGACCATTTCTGATTTCCTCATTGACACAAGGTTGAGGTTTACCAAACAGATATCCTTGGGCGAAATCGCAGCCCAGCGCCTGAAGGCTTTTTAGTTGTTCCTGCGTTTCAACACCTTCAGCAACAGCCTTCATATTGAGGGATTTCGCCATGCCGGTGATCAGTTTGATGATATTAAGCGCATCTTCCTGTGTGGATATTGAATGGACAAACGACTTGTCTATTTTAATTTTATCGAAGGCAAGCTTGCTCAGGCGCGAAAGAGAAGAATATCCGGTACCAAAATCATCGATGGAGATTTTTACACCCATGGCTCTGAGTTTGTTAAGTGTGTTCATCGGCGTCGTACTCTCAGTGAAGAGAGAGGATTCTGTTACTTCCAGTTCAAGACGATCGGCTGGGAGTCCAGTTTCTTTCAGAATAGACAGTACGATACCGACAAAGGCTTTGCTGCTTAGCTGGACAGGAGAGACATTTACTGAAATTTTAGCAGGAACCGCCCAACAAGCCGCTTCCCGGCAGGCAATTTCAAGCACAGCTTTCCCCATCTCATTAATCATTCCGGTTTTTTCAGCAACAGGAATAAAGTTATCCGGCGACAGGAGGCCCTTTAGAGGATGGAGCCAACGAATTAGGGCTTCATAGCTATAAATTTCCTGGCTGAAGGAGTCAACAATGGGCTGGTAATAAACCACGAATTCTTTGTTCACTATTGCCAATGCCATATCATGCTCAAGCGTTCTGCTTTCTTGTAGCTTTTCTAACATTCGTTGTCGGAAGACTTTTATCTTACCTGAGCCTTCACCTTTGGCTTCATAAAGGGCCAGATCGGCAAATTTATAAAGATAGTCGGAACGACGTTCAGTGTCTGAGATAACAATGCCAACACAGGTGGTTATGTTGATAATCGTGTTATAAATAGTGTAGGGCTGGCTGATAAATTCACATATTTTCTGGGCCCGCGAAACGGCGTGGCTTTCTGTCAGGCCACTTGAGAGAAACGCAAATTCATCTCCACCCAGGCGATACAGCGTATCCGAAGTAAGGCTCATTGAAACCAGTCGGTCTGATATCTGGCGTAGCAACATATCACCGGCATCATGACCATACGTATCATTTACCTCTTTGAATCGATCTAAATCAAACAACATCACAGTCACAGAATCGTGATTTTTTTCTGCTCTCTCAATTGTTTTATTTAAATCGCTCCAGAATAGTTGACGATTATTCATCTCGGTAAGAGAGTCATGGTAGACGTCATATTCCAGTTTAGCATTCTGGATTTGCAGCTTTTCTTTTGATTTCTGCAGTTCTTCGGCAAGACTCTTGACCTGCAGGTGCGCCCGCAGAATATTTCTGTTTTGATAGAAAATGAGCACGCCCAGGATCGCACTCAGTATTATCAGCAGCACCGAGGTTGCTGAGTAAATATAGTACAGCGTTTGAATTTTTTGGTTGGCGTTATTGATCGAGTTAACATCTTTGTTTAACGCGCCAGATGAAAGACGACCCAGTGGCACATCCAGAGTATGCATTTTTTTCAGATAAGCCTGGAGTGCTGAACGGTTCATTTTCTCTAGATTAACATCCAGAAAACTAAGAGTGTTTTCAAGTTTTACCGCCAGCTCACGGTGGGCTATATTGCTTTCTATGTAGCGCCCCAGGTCACCTTCTTTTATTAAATCACTCTGGCTGAGCATAATGTCGAGGCGCATGCGTACATCATCGAGATTCATCGTATCATCGATAGTGTAAAGACCCAGCAATGACTCGAATCGGTAATATTGTGATACCAGCTGAGCAGCAGACCAGGAATCGGTGTAGTGAGTCAGTTTCTGTAACTCTTGTTGCCGTTCATGCACGAGGAAAGAGATATACCCGGTAGATATAAAAAGAAAAAAGATGATGCCAGCCAGTATTCTGTTCATGATGTTCCTCTGAACGCTTACTCAATATCCATACTACTGACCTGCCATGCAGACCTTGAATAATAAATCTGATTATTCAGTTCCGGCATGCTGTCATAGGGGTACACAATGAATAAAGGACCTTTATCACGGATGCGCATATATTTTCCGTTGATTTTTAACGCAAGGATAGCATTGTATTTTTTGAAATCACTAAGAGGGATAACAGTGGTGTAGTCATTGAGTGCAGTGACCTTAACAACAGAGCCGTTCGCCCCGACATAATCCATGAGCTTTTGTAGCGGAATACCCGTAAAGGTATTACGCCCATTATACCAGGGGGAGGTGGTCTGGAAACTGACCATGCCCAGCTTCTCAAGGCTGGCGGTATCAAAAACGGCTTTCCCGTCTGCATTTGTATTTTCAATATTACCGGACAGCGTTAAAAGAACTGTACCGGAAGGCTGGGGAAGTTCACCTGCCCAGAGCTGGGTGGTGAGCACAAAGCTTACTAACATTACGATTAACCGCATTCTTACCTCACCAATCAGCCGGATGTAAAAGAATTATAATTTAGATATCACTCTATTTATATATATTGCATAGGTATTATTGACGCAATAAATTCAGCTGTATTTTTATTCCTCTAAATCAATGAGTTAGGTTTTGTTTGTTTTATTATGATGTTTAATCAATGCTGATGGAGTTATTAGAGGAAAACGTAATCTCACTATGTATGTACAAAAATAAATCATTTATTGACCCAGTGCCAATAAATACCTACGAAAATAAAGGTTTATTTTTTTCCCAGCGGCGGGCGTTGTTTACTGGTTGATGGCTATATCGGATACGAAGCGGGCCAAAGTATAGCGGGAGCGCTTCGTGTCGGTAATCAAGAACAGACTTTTTATACTGCGGCTGGTGCGGTTCAACAGAACCCGTTTATTCACCCGCCTGAACTGACTGGCGGGCATACAGGTAGGCGGTGGCCCTTGATACGCCCAGATGCTGTGCCACCGTATCCATAGATTTGCGTACGTTAAGCAAACCGTCCTGGCGTAATTGTTGAATCAGCAGCTTACGGTCTTGAGGTTTAAGGGCTCGGGCCGTCGTAGCGCGTTTAGCGGCAAAGTCATCAATACGCTGGCGGATGACTTCGTTACTGCCGGGATCGATATGTTCCTTAATGGGGGAATTTTCAGTTTCAGTAAAACGCGCAAGAGCACTCTGCATACCACGAAACAGCGTCATATCTACATTCAGACAGAGAGCTGCTACGTATCTGCCTTCTTCGTCCTTGATGCCAATTGAGGTACTTTTCACCGGGCGACCATCGGCAAACTGATTACTGTAGTTCGCAATGATGCTGGGAAAGTCAGGCGATGCGATTCTCGCCAGGCCAAGCTCGGTTGCTGGCTGGCCGGGTTGACGTCCGGAAAGATTATTATGGATGGACAAAATGGCATGATCAGGATTTTTGAGGTCATGAACCACCACTTCGCAAAACGGAGAGAAGGTCTCACTCAATCCCCTGGCGATAGTATCAATTTGGCTGAGAAGCGAGTTATTGTCGGTTTTTGGCATGCCAGTCTCCTGCGGTGATGCCTGTTGCCATGATTGCGAGCAGTTTACAGTGACCTGGGATCGTTTTTCCAGACGGCAATGTACAGACAGTAACATTAGGGTATCTGCATGACAGATACCCTGTTTATCATCCGGCCAGAAATTCACTGTAGCGACTGATATCCACGTTTCCACCGCTGATGATAATGCCGATTTTCTTGTCGCGAAGCTCAGCTTTACGCGCTCTGGCGGCAGCAAAACCCAGACACCCGGTCGGCTCAACGACGATTTTCATGCGTTCAGCGATAAATTTCATTGAGGTGATTAACTCAGCGTCTGAAACCGTCAGAATATCGTTCACGTTTTGCTGGATAATCTGAAACGTATAGTTCCCGAGATGTTGAGTCTGAGCACCGTCAGCAATGGTTTTGGGCGTATCGATATGAACAATTTTTCCGCTACGAAACGACTGTTGACCATCGTTACCCGCCTCAGGTTCAACACCATAGACGATGCAGTCAGGAGACAGATGTCTGGCCGCCAGGGCGGATCCTGAGAGCAGGCCGCCACCGCCCAGACACACGAAAAGGGCGTCTAACTGACCCACTTCTTCAATTAGCTCTTTTGTGGCGGTGCCCTGGCCTGCGATCACGTGCGGATGGTCGTAAGGGGGGATCAGCGTTAACCCCTGTTTCTCTGCCAGGTCCCGACCAATTTTTTCACGATCTTCAGTATAGCGATCGTAAGTTACCACCTTTCCGCCATAGCCTTTTGTTGCTGCAACTTTAGCTACCGGAGCATCATGCGGCATGATAATTGTTGCTGGAATCCCCAATAATTTTGCCGACAGTGCAATGGCCTGCGCATGGTTACCGGAAGAAAACGTCACGACGCCCGCAGCACGTTGTTGTGGTGTGAACTGGCGTAGCGCATTCATAGCGCCGCGAAATTTGAAGGCGCCCATTCTCTGGAAGTTTTCGCACTTAAAGAAGACTTCCGCGCCAAATTCTTCATTAACCGTTCGGGATGTCATCACCGGCGTTTTGTTAGCATAATCTGCGATGCGCTCTGCCGCAGCGGCAACATCGTTATAATCAGGCAGTGTCATTTCAGTCATTGTTGTTCACCTGTATGTTGTTAAATGTCACGCTTGCGGGGCCAACGCCATAGCTTCAACTTCCAGCGCAAAACCATAATGAAGTTCCGCAACACCGGCTACTGCACGGGATGGACGGAAATCGCCGATCCACTCCCCATAGATTTTGTTAAACGTCGGCCACTGATTCATATCCGTCACATAGACGCGAACAGACACCAGATGCTGACGTGATGCCCCAGCACCAGCCAGACAAGCATCAATATTCTTGAGTACCAGCCGGGTTTGATCTTCAAAAGAGGCATCCGCTTTTTTCTCGCCGTCGAAAGTGACCGGCAATTGCCCGGAAATGAAGACGAAACCGCCAGCCGTTGTACTGTGCGAGTAATGACCTGCTGGCGGGAAGCTTCCAGCAGATGAGTTCAGTGTAATGTCCGCGGACATAATAAACCTCCTGTAGCTAATGATTCACTTTGTATAAAATAATACAATTTGTATTATTTTATACGCCTATATGCCACTTTCGGCTAGAGATAATTTTCGCGGGTGATGATTTTGTGAACTATTGCAAATGTGGCTAACGTAAATCGCTAACCTGGGTAGGAACGAAGAGGGGAAGGCAGGAGAGTGAAGAAACGCCCCGGGCGGGGCGTCTAAGGCAAAATACTAGCCGATGTGACCGTGGTTAATTTTAGTTAACGGTTCATTGATATCGAAGATTTTGAACGTCACGTCTTCCACACCCAGATGCTTCAGACGGGCGGTATGCTTTTTGATATAGGCCTGAGCGGTGTCTTCGTCCTGGAACAGGTAGATGCCACCCGCTTCGTGATTTGCTTCGTTCTCGGTCCAGATTTTCCAGATGAACCCCGGCTCCTGGTTGATTGATTCGGCCAGTTCAACGAGCTGACTCGACATCTCAGCCCCAAACGGACCATGAAAATCAAAGTGTATCTGCACGAGTTTGTTCGACATAAATCCTCCATGGATTGGTTATTTCGGGTAAGGCTGCTAGCGCAGCAGCACTTTACCGGTCAGATAAGTTATTGCCTGTCCACTGATATAAACACGCGTTCCTGCTAACTGACAGCGTAAATCCCCGCCGCGCTCAGAGACCTGGCGCGCCAGCATCTGTGTTTTATTCAGTTTTGCAGCCCAGTAAGGGATCAGCATGCTATGTGCCGAGCCTGTGACCGGGTCTTCCGCGACGGCTTCACCCGGGCAGAAGAAACGGCTGACAAAATCGTATTCCCCGTCACCCGGCGCGGTGATGCACACCATTTTCCCCAGCGGAAGCATGGCGTGGATGTTTGGGCGAACAGCCTCAACCTGCTGTTGATTTTCCAACACCACCATGTAATCGCGTGCCACGCGCATCTCTTTGTATTCGGTGATGCCTAATGTTTCCAGCAGTAAAGCGGGCGGCACGGCAGATTCGCTTTGCCAGGCTGGAAAATCAAGCGTCAGCCATTCACCGCAGCGCGTGACCGTCAGCGGTCCCACAAAGCGGGTAGCAAAATGGATTTTTGTATCCGGGTAATCCAGATGTTCAAAGATGACATGCGCGGCGGCAAGCGTGGCATGCCCACACAGATTGATTTCACCCTGAGTGGTAAACCAACGCAGCTCAAAACCATTCTCATTGGCGACAAAAAAAGCGGTTTCTGACTGGTTATGCTGCTGCGCCATCTTTAATAATGTTTCATCGGGCAACCAGTCCGTGAGCGGACAGACTGCTGCGGCATTACCGCCAAACGTCGTGGTGGTAAAAGCATCCACCATGTAAAAATCGATTTGTTGCACAGAATAACCCTCTCATCGCACTCAGGATAAATCACACTCTACCATGCCAGCCATTGGGTCAGCGCTCCGATTCGCCACTGCGGTGAAAATTCGTTATCATCCGTCCCCACACCTCATTCTGGCCGCCTGATGTCTACGATCCTCGATACCTTTATTGCCCCGCCTTGTCATGACGAGATAGAGACCCTCTATCAGGACGAGCATCTGGTGCTCATCAATAAACCCAGCGGGTTGCTTAGCTTGTCGGGCAAAAATCCGCAGAATCTCGATTCGGTACATCACCGGCTGGTACAGATTTACCCTGGCTGCACGCTGGTACATCGGCTTGATTTCGGCACTTCTGGACTGATGGTGGTCGCCCGTAACAAGGCTATCAACGCCGCGCTTTGCCAGCAGTTCAGCCAGCGTACGGTCACTAAGGTGTACAGCGCACTGTTATGCGGGCATCTGGAAAACGACGAAGGAGTTATCGATGCAGCGATTGCCAAAGACCCGGCGCTGTTTCCATTAATGTCAATTTGTGCTCTCAACGGCAAACCCGCACGTTCGCGCTATCAGGTTGTCGAGCGCTTTTATCATCGTCAGGAAAAGGGGGCGTTGCTCCCCTTGACGCGGGTACAACTGATGCCTGAAACCGGGCGGACCCACCAACTGCGGATCCACTGTCAGCTGTTGGGACATCCGATTTTAGGCTGTGATTTGTATGGCGGGCGTCTGCTGCCTGGCACTGAAAGGGTGCCGCGACTGATGCTGCATGCCAGTGAACTGCATTTCAGGCATCCCATTAGTGAAGCGTGGATGAACGCCCAAAACGCCAGCCCGTTCTGAGGATGTAAAAAAAGCCGCCAGACGGCGGCTATTTGGGCATTATCGTGCAGCTCGTTGCAATATAACCGCTGACGGCTGGCGTTGCAGAAAGCGCATCCGCAGCATCATCAGCACCGCCGCAGAGGTCAGGCCGATAATAAAGCCCATCCAGAATCCTGCTGGCCCCATTCGGTCAACTACCAAATCGGTCAGCGCCAGAATATAACCGCTCGGCAGGCCCAGCACCCAGTATGCCGTAAAGGTAATAAAGAAAATGGAACGCGTATCTTTATAACCACGCAGGATCCCGCTGCCAATAACCTGGATAGAGTCCGATATTTGATACACCGCGGCCAGTAACATGAGCTGCGCGGCCAGGGTGACGACTTCCGGATTATTGTTGTAGAGCAGGGCAATATGCTCGCGGAATGTCACGGTGAAAAGCGCCGTTACGACCGCCATGCAGACACCGACACCCAGACCCGTTCTGGCTGCAGTTTGTGCATCCAGCGTGGAGCCCTGGCCCAGACGATAACCGACACGAATGGTGACGGCAGCAGCCAGAGACATCGGCAGGACGAACATTAACGAACTGAAGTTCAGTGCGATCTGGTGTCCGGCCACGTCGACAATCCCCAGCGGGGAAACCAGCAGAGCGACCACCGCAAACAGCGTTACCTCGAAAAATAACGCCAGCGCGATAGGTAAACCCAGCTGTACCAGACGCTTCATTACTGCGGTGTCAGGTTTCTGGAAACCACGCTCATTACGGATATCGCGCATCGAGCGCGCACGTTTGATGTAAGAGAGCATGGCGATAAACATCACCCAGTAAACCGCTGCTGTTTCCACACCACAACCCACGCCGCGCAGTTCCGGCATGCCTAAATGTCCATAAATGAAAACGTAGTTAACCGGAATGTTCACCAGCAGGCCGAGAAAGCCCATCACCATCGCTGGTTTAGTTTTGGCTAATCCTTCGCACTGGTTACGGGCTACCTGGAAGAACAAATACCCCGGTGCGCCCCACAGCAAGGCACGCAGGTAGCCAACGGCTTTATCCGCCAGCGCCGGGTCAATGTTATGCATGGAGCGAATAATGTACCCTGCGTTCCATAGCACAACCATAATCAGCACGGAGACGCTGCCCGCCAGCCAGAATCCCTGACGTATTTGATGGGCGATACGGTCGCGGCGTCCGGAACCATTGAGTTGCGCAATGACCGGCGTCAAAGCCAGCAGTAGTCCATGACCAAACAGAATGGCAGGTAACCAGATGGAGGTACCAATGGCGACTGCCGCCATATCAGTAGCGCTGTATCCGCCCGCCATGACGGTATCAACGAATCCCATTGCGGTTTGAGCGATTTGCGCAAGAATCACCGGTATTGCCAGAGCTAATAACTGACGCGCTTCACTTACATACTTTTGCACGTGTACACCACTATATTGTTGTTATTTGAGAGACTAAAAAAGCCGCCTTATATGGCAGCAAGGAGAAAAAGCAGGGGAAATTTCAGTCTATTGTAGCGAGGAATACGTAATTCTCCAGTGAAAAAACAGGCGCTGGTGGCGCATTGCTGGCAACCTGAATTTCCACCTGCTATTGTGCTGTGCAGAGATGTCTTAATTGAGTTCAGGAGTAGGAAGTATGTTTACGGGTATTGTGCAGGGCACCGCAAAATTGGTGTCCATTGATGAAAAACCAAATTTTCGTACGCATGTTGTGGAGTTGCCTGAATATATGCTGGATGCGCTGGAGACCGGCGCATCGGTTGCCCACAATGGGTGCTGCCTGACGGTCACCGAAATTAACGGTAACCAGATAAGCTTTGACCTGATGAAAGAAACGCTGCGTATCACCAATCTGGGCGATCTGAAGGTCGGTGATTTGGTTAACGTTGAGCGTGCGGCAAAATTCAGTGATGAGATTGGCGGACATTTAATGTCGGGCCATATTATGACCACTGCCGAAGTGTCGAAAATTCTGACCTCGGAGAATAACCGTCAGGTGTGGTTTAAAGTCCAGGACCCGTCGCTGATGAAATATATCCTGTACAAAGGATTTATTGGTATTGACGGTATCAGTCTGACGGTCGGTGAAGTGACGCCGACGCGTTTCTGTGTGCATTTGATCCCGGAAACGCTGGAGCGTACGACGCTTGGCAAGAAAAAGCTGGGCGCAAGGGTTAATATCGAAATCGATCCCCAAACGCAGGCGGTGGTTGATACTGTTGAGCGTGTGCTGGCGGCGCGTGAAAGCGCCATCAGCAACATAACGGGCGAAGCGGGAGCCTAAGCCTGAGAGTTAAGCCCTCGTTGATACGGGGGCGATAACGATTAACGGGGAACGCGCAGGCCGTGTTCAACGCCGCGAGAAAATACCACCTGCCATAACTGAATATCGCGAGCTCGAAACGCTCCGGCACAAGCGTTCAGATAATAGCTGAACATCCGTTTGAAACGTTCGGTATAGTTATCGGCGATTTCAGGCCAGGAGTTAATGAAACGTTCGTGCCAGGCCATCAGCGTCGTGTCGTAATCCGCGCCAAAATTATGCCAGTCTTCCATTACAAAATGTGGCTCGCTGGCGTTGGCAATCTGGCGAACTGATGGTAAACAGCCGTTCGGGAAGATATATTTATTGATCCACGGATCAACGTTATTGTCGGTCTTTTTGGAGCCGATGCTATGCAGTAAAAAGAGACCATCCGGTTTTAAATTACGATCGACCACCTCAAAATAGGTGGCGTAGTTCTTCGGTCCAACATGTTCAAACATGCCGACGGAGACAATGCGGTCGAATTTGTCGTTCAGGTCGCGATAATCCTGCAGCAAAATGGTGACATCCAGCCCAGCGCAACGTTCCTGTGCCATTTTCTGCTGTTCTGCCGAAATGGTCACACCCACCACGCTCACGCCATATTGCGATGCCATAAACTGGGATAAACCACCCCAGCCACAGCCAATATCAAGCACCCGCATTCCTGGCTTCAGTTGCAATTTTTCAGCAATCATTTTGAGCTTCGCCTGCTGGGCAGATTCCAGATTATCGGCATCTTTCCAGTAAGCACAGGAATATTGCATGAAGGGATCAAGCATGCGGCTGAACAAGTCATTACCCAAATCGTAATGCTCTTTGCCGACTATCCAGGCACGTTTTTTACTCTGCAGATTGAAGAGACGAGCGCCGGCAATACGCAGCGTGTCTTTGAAATGATGGGGGAGTTGGTTCTCGAGACCTGCGCGTAAGACTTTGCTAAAAAACATATCCAGTCGGTCACATTCCCACCAGCCATCCATATAACTTTCGCCTAACCCCAACGATCCTTCCTGCAGAACGCGTTTAAAAAAATCGGGGTTTTTGACACGAATATCCGCCGGGGCAGAACCGTTAATGGCTATACCGGCACGGCTAAGTAATTCGTTGGCGATACGGTACCAGTTGTCATCCGGTACACTGACTTCTTCTATACACGATGAACTCATAGCTTCT
>OGZI01001786.1_pt1 | contig 19931 bp, 12 predicted proteins | sample 1576711 | NCBI WGS metagenome assembly OGZI01 (sample SAMEA3541482, study PRJEB24748) | human gut metagenome | biome: human gut; feature: human-associated habitat; material: faeces | place: China | collected 2012
TGTTTTCAGCGAAGACGCGTTCCATGAGCGCCTCATCGCGCACGTCGCCGTCATAACGCTTGACCGGCTTGCCGGTGATTTGCTCGACGCGCTCAAGCGCCACGGGCGACGAGTTGCCGTAGTTATCTACGGAAATAACGTCGTAGCCCTTGTTGAGCAGTTCGATGTCGGTGTGGGTGGCGATGAATCCAGCACCGCCCGTAACCAGAACAGTAGTCATATTCCCTCCTTTGGAAGGACTTGCCTTCGGTTTTTCCTTCAGTATTGAGCTTACTTCACTTGACCTGTTTCACCTAGCGGCAAAACCAAGGCTTTCGAGGAATGTTTGCGTGGTGGCTTTCTGCTTGAAGACGGCCGTGTTGCCGAGGATGCGGTAGCAGACGCTGCCGAGCTCGTCGTGTACGGCTTGGCGGATGGCCTCGCGGTCGTGGTTTCCGGCCAACGTTTCAGCGAGTTCGCCCCATTCGAGACTGAATTCGCTGACTTCATCGGGCAAATCGCGGCCTTCGGCGAGCGCCTCTTCGACAATGCCGAGCTGGTCGACGAGCCGTCCGGGCAGAATGAACAAGCCTTGGGCCTCGATCAGTCCGATCGGCTCCTGCTTGACCGGCCAGTATTCGGGGTGTGCATGGAAAATACCTTCCGGGTACTCGTCGCTGATCGCATTGTTGCGGAAGATGAGACTCATCTCATAGCCGCGTTCGGTGATGATCGCGCTGGGCGAGAGGGCGGATTGGCGGTTGCCATCCGCGTCATGGCTGGCGATGCCGTTCGCCGCGTCGTCATAACCGACCCATGCCTCGCGGATGATGTCGGATACGTCGATGATGCTCTGGCGACTCTTCGACACCACGCGCACGGCGGTGCCGGGCCAGTCAAGGATTTCAACCACGGCGTCCGGATAGTCGGCAAGTGTGAAGGCGGCCCAAGTGGCGGCCTTGTGCATCGGCAGCAGTTCGCCGCCGCCCTGGTAATGGTCATGGGCGAGCACCGAGCCGCCGATGCGAGGCAGCGCGGCGTTGCATCCGAGGAAGTATCCGGGGAAACGGTCCACGAAGTCGAGCAGATGGCCGAAGGTGTCGCGGTCCACATGCATCGGCGTGTGGTCGGTGTTCACGCAGATGCCGTGCTGGTCGAAGTAGCCGTAGGGCGAGAACTGCCAGAACCATGACTCGCCGCCGAGCGTGACCGGCAAGGTGCGCAGCGTGCGCTTGTCACGTCCGGCGAAGCCCTCGTTCTCATGGCAGATCGTGCACTTCGGGTAGCCGCCGGCCACGGCGTTGCCGGCCGCCGCCTTCTTCATGTTCTTGAATTCGGGTTTGGCGAGGTTGATGGTCACCGTCAGCCCGTGCGAGTCGAAGCGCGGGTTCCGGTCGAGCTGGGCACGCTTGACATAATTGTTGGCCACACAGTAGTCGTAGAACCATTGCATGGCGGCCATGCCGCCATCCCGGTGCTCGACGAGCAGGAATCGGTCGTCGAGATCAGCGGGGTTGGCGGAGAGGATGCCCATGATGGTGTCGGCGTAGGCCGGGCCTTCCTCCGGCTTGAAAAGGCCGGCGGTTGTGGCGGCGGCGCGGAAGGCGGCGAGCAGGGGGTCGGGGGTCTTTTCGCCATAGGGGGCCTGGCTTCGGCTGCCAACAATGTCTTGGACTACGTCTGACACTGACGCCGCCGACGTTGTGGTTTTGGGTCCGGGGTAGGAATCTAGGCGGAAGAGGGCGAAGATTTGGTTGCGGGTCCAGTCTGCGTTGCGTGGGTCAAGGTCAAGATGGGCCAAGGCATAATCGATCAGGGCGTCGATGCTGGCGTATACCTCGGTCAGCTGATCGTTCATTGCTCTGCCTCCATCATGCTGGTTCGGGTATGGTTCGGCTGACGGCTCACCTGGCAGCCTCCATGATGTCGGCTACGATGGCGCGGGTTTCGCTGGCCTTCTGCTCCATCTCCTGCACGAGTTTGATCTGGGTGCGGGTGCGCACCAGATTATGCTCGGGGTACTTGGTGGCAAAGTAGATATCGCCTTCCAAGTAGTCGGCGAGAAAGCGCATGCCGCATTCCATGGTGAGCAGGTTGCCGCTGAACGGCAGCAGTTCGGCCTCGCGCGCGGTGATGCTGCCGCGTAGTTCGCCCACGAAGCCTTCCGTGTAGGCGCGGAACAGCTCGGTGCTGAAATGCACCTTGCTGAGGTCCTTTTCGTCTTCCAGAGCAGTGGACGCACCAAAGCGTATGGAATCGCCGAAGTCGAACAGCATGGAGCCGGGCATGATGGTGTCGAGATCGATGATCGCACGCGCCTTGCCGGTGGTGGCGTCCATGAGGATGTTGTTGAGCTTGGTGTCATTGTGGGTCACGCGCAGCGGAATCGAACCGTCCCTGAGCCCATCCATCACGACGGCATACTGGTCGGCGTGACTCAGATAGAAGTCGATTTCCGGCTGGCATGCGGCGGCGCGGCCGAGCTTGTCCGCGGCGAGGGCGGCCTTGAAGTCCTCGAAACGATGCGGGGTGTCGTGGAAGTGGGCGATGGTTTCGGTCAGCTGGCTGGCGTCGAATTCGGACAGGAAGTTCTGGAAGTCGCCGAATGCGCTGCCGGCTTCGCGGAACACGTCCGGGTTCGGCACGAGGTTGTAGGACACGGTGTGTTCGATGAACTTGTAGACGCGCCATGCGCCGCCATCGATCTCGGCCCAGGTGGCGCCTGAGGTGGTGGGCACAATGTCCAGCGTCTCTTTGCCCTGAGCCTTGAGAGTGGAGGTGACCAGTTCGACATTGCGCATCAGATTCACCGTATCGGGGAAGATGCTGGTGTTCATCTGCTGGAGGATGTAGCGGGGGCCGTCCGTGGTCACCAGATAGGTGGTGTTGATGTGGCCGTCTCCGTAAGGTTCGATACCGGTCACGGCACCTTCCAGCGCAAAATGCGAGGCGATGCCGAATAAAACTTCATTGCTTTCAGTCATGATGGGTCCGTTCTCCAAAACGTGGGATCAGGCTTCACGCCAGGCGATACCGCTGTCAGGCAGGTCGAAGTCCTCGGTGGTGCCGTCGGCCAAAGTCACCGTGGTCTTCTGCGGCTGATCGGTGTTGTTGATTACGCAATACAGCCCTTGCTCGGGGAAGTGTGCCACTTCGCATTCCGGATTGGACGAGCTCCAGGCCGCATACTTGTCTTCGTTGTGGGAAGCGTAGAACAGCACGCGTTCCAGCAGTCGGGCGTTGGCCGCCGAATAGGGCAGGCCGGAGATGTACACGCCGCGGCCCTTGCCATAATCGTTGGTCGCGAGCTGTACCTGGCCGCCGTCCGCGCGCAGCAGGGTCACGTTTTCATTGACCGGATACGTGTTGAGCACGGGTTCGCCGAAATCGATGCCGCCCAACGGCTTGATGGACTGGCCGCCGCCGCAGCCGCTCAGCGGGATGCGGTAGCCGGCCTGCTCCCAAGCCTCGCGGGCCGCCGGGTCGACCGGCACATCGGCGGTGATGAAGTGGTCCGGCACCACCGGCGGGAAATACTTGTCCACCGAAAGGGTCTGATAGCGCTCCTCGTCCACGCCAATCACGTCGGCCAGCTGGAAGAACCGGCCCGTTTGGAAGCGCGGTGCCGAGCTCGGCTCGCCCACGCCCACGAACGCGCCGCCGCCACGCACCCAGGCGCGCACGGTTTCCACGAGCTTCGGGTTGGTCCACACATCGCCGCCGGTGAATGCGGTGTCGACCGGGCCGCCGTTGATGATTACGTCGATATCGCTATCGATGCCATGCGCGAGTACGTCGTCGAAGCTGATGAACCGCACGTTCACGCGCATGCCGGACAGGGATTCCAGAATGCCGTAGTAGGAGTAGGTCTGCTTGTTGGGCAGGGCGTGTGCCACGGTGAACGCCATCCAGGAGCGCATCTTGCCCCAGGAATTCAGAATCGCCACGTTGAGCTCACCTTCGGCGGCCACCCCACCGGTGCGGTCGTGGATGTCGCGGAATTCGTTGGCGATATGGGTCACCGTGTCCACGAACTTCGGGAACTTGGCGGCCAGGGAGAGGTAGCCGCCGTAGCCCATGCGGCTGATCGGCGAGCGCAGGATCGCGCGGCGGGCCTTGCGCCAGTTGTCGAGGCCTTCGATGCTCGGATCGTTGCCCTCGTAGAACGTGTCGGGGAAGAAGTACGGCAGGAAGCGGCCTTCGGTGTACTTGACGCCCGGAATATCGGCGATCATGCGGGTGGTGGTGCCGTCGCCGATGGAACCGACCACGGCGTCCAGGCCGAGTTCGTCGAATCCGTCCTTGTACGGTTCGGTGCCGATCCACTGGTCGCCGAGGAACATCATCGCCTCTTTGCCGGCGGCGTGGGACATGTCGGCGAGCTGCTTGACGTTTTCGCGCACGAAGCCGGAGAGGAAGTCGATCCAGTCGCGCTGGGCTTTTCTGGGCACGCGCCATGCGGAGTTGTAGGCACCGCCGTCCACGAAGTCCTCCGGGCGCAGGCGGTAGCCATACTTGGCTTCGAAATCATCCAGCGCACGCGGGCTTACGGTGCAGGCGCAACCAAACCAGTCGACGACCTTTTCGCGGCGCTTTTCATCGAACAGGAGCGTGAACTGGTAGAAGAACGTGGTGAATCGCACCACATCGGTCTGCGGGCTGTCCTTAAGCCACTGCTCGAACGTGTCGAACACGAACTTGCGGGTGGCCGGATGGTAGATGTCGAACGGGATCTCGTGTTCCTTGTCGCCCCAGTCGTTGGTCAGATGGTTGTACATCTCGACCGGGTCCCAGATGATGTAGGCCAGGAAACTCACCGTGTACTCATGCCATGCGGCAACGCCGCTCACATGCACGGTGTCCTCGTCCGCGTCAAGCGTCCAGTTCGCCGAATCAACGACCTCGCCGGTGGTGCGGTCTATAACCTCCCAATACTTGTGAGGGTCGGCATCACGATTCGGCTTCAGCTGCTCAGCGAAGAAGCTTTCCATCAGCGGAATATCAACCGTATCCGATTCGGCGAGAATGCGATCGGTCAGCAGATACACCTGTGGCGTCTCATCCATATGCAGCGTAATCCACTCGTTATGCGCGCGAGTCGGGAAATACGCATTGTAAATCTTCTTGCCCAAGGCAAGCACAGCCTCATCCAGATGCGTGCCATCGGAGTTACGAATGGCGTCTGCTCCCCACAGTTCGGCAAGCTCCTTGGTCTTCTCCGCAAAATTCTCCTCGCTAGGCAAGGTGAAGCGGCCGGTGCTAGTCATAGTCTCTCCTTTGAGGACATTGATTATTTTTTTGGATAATTAAATTGTAAACAATATATGCATATAAAACAAGAATCCGACACAACCGTCGGGCGTCCAGGATCCTGACTGTATAAATCCTTGAGAATAGCCCCACGGCAACGCCGGAAGAGCGAATTGAACATCACCGGAGCTTCCCGGTCAGTTTCACCGACAATCTCATGACAAGAATCAGGAAGGCTCTGGATCGGTATGGTTGCGTGCTACTTATTGTTGAGAAGCCGTCCGGCGCCGGAAGGAGTAGCACGAGGCACCGGACGGCGGGAATTATTGGTCTTAGGCTGTCCGCTTAACGCGTCGCCTTCGGCCCCTGCAATTAAGGACTCGCCTACGGCGAGACTCAATGCTGCCTTCGCTCGGCTACCGCCTCGCTCGGGCCGACGCTACAGACAGCCCACCGGGCTGTCCGCTTAACGCGTCAGCCCTTGACCGCACCAGCGGCGAGGCCGGCCTGCCAGTAGCGCTGGAGACCGAGGAAGAGCACGATCACAGGCAGCACACCGAGCAGAGCACCCATCATCAGAGCGCCACGATCAGTGAAGGTAGCCAGAGAGACCATGCCGTACAGACCCAAGGTCACCGGCTTCAAGGTGTCGGAAGAGACCATCATCAACGGCAGCAGGAAGTTGTTCCAAGTGGCCACGAACAGGAACAGGAAGATCGTGACCATTGCCGGAGCCAGAATCCTCAACACAATGGTGAAGAAGATGCGAGCTTCGCTTGCACCATCGATACGCGCCGCCTCAAGCAGCTCGTTCGGCACTGAGGTCTGCGCGTATACGCGGCCCAGGAAGAAGCCGAACGGAGAGACGCAGCACGGGATGATGATGGAGAGCATCGTGTTGGTCAGGTGCATGGCATGGAAGATGGAGTACTGCGGAATGGTCAGCAGAGCGGCCGGCATCAGCATGCAGCCCATAATCACGCCAATGGCAAGGTTCTTACCCTTGAAGTTGAACTTTGCGGTAGCGTATCCCGCCATCACAGCCACGAGCGTACCCACCAGAGCGGAAACACCCGAGTAGATCAGGGAGTTCAGCACCCAGCGCCAGAACTGGCCACGGGTCCAACCAATCAGCGTGCCATAGTTCTTGGCGATGGCGGCAGGCAAATCGCTCAGACCCACGGCGAACCACAGACCGTTGCTGCCGGTCATCTGGCTCGGCGTCTTGGTCGAGGCGATGATGGCCCAGTAAATCGGGAACAGAAAGTAGATCAGCGCGAAGACCAGAACAACGATGGTGATGGTCTTGACCAGCGCGGAAGGCTGCATGGAACGAGGCAGGTCGTTGGCATGCTTGTCGCGAATCCTGTCAGCCTTCTTACGAGCGCGTGCGACCGCGCGGGATTCCTTATCAGTAGCTTCTACGGTGCTCATTCTGCGTTCACCTTCCTTTCAACGAGCGTGTAGACCACGGCGAGTACGCCAGCGATCAGTGCCATAACGATGGCCACAGCGGATGCAGGTCCGTCACCACCCGGGGTCAGCGTGCCCTGCGAGGTATTGAGGGCCATCATCATTGGCGTGTACGACTTGGAAATGCTCGGATCGGAAATCGACATCACCTGCGGCTCGTTGAACAGCTGGATGGTGCCGACGATGGAGAGCAGCATGGCAAGCAGGGCGGCTGCACGCACGTTCGGCAGCTTGATCTTCATGGCGATCTGGAAGCCACTGGCGCCATCGATGCGTGCGGCCTCGTACAGATCGTGCGGAATGGCCTGCAGTGCGGCGAGGAAGATCAGCATGTTGTAGCCGGTGAAGGTCCAGGTCGTGATGTTGGCCATAGAGCCGAGGACCACATTGTCGCCGAAGAAGTTCACCTTGATGCCGATGGCGGCAAGTCCCTTAACGATAGGGGAAATCTGGCCGTTGTAGAGGTACACCCAGATGATGGATGCGACCACGCCCGGAATGGCGTACGGCAGGAAGTAGCTCAGACGGAATGCGGTGATGTGCTTGACGATATAGGAATCGATGAGCATTGCCAGAGCAAGTGCCGCGATGATCATGACCGGCACCTGAATCACGGTGTAGAGCACTACCCTGCCCACGCCAGCCCAGAAGTTGCCGGAAGTAATAACGTATTGGAAGTTCTGAAGTCCGACGAACTTATCGACCAGTTCCCCGCCGCCGTATGCGCCACCTCCCGTGGTGACCTGGCGGAAGAAGCTGGAATAAATAGCCCAAATGATGGGAAGAATAAATACCAGAGCGAACAGGATGCCAAACGGTGCCATGAAGGCCCAGCCGGTACGATTCTCACGCTTCACAGCATCAGAAGCCTTTGGCTTATCGGCACGCCTGGCGACCCCCGTCTTCGCCGTTTTTGTTGTTGCAGTCATAGGGAAACCTGTCTTTCAAAAGAACAGTGAGAAATAGAAAGTACGTAATGCAGTTCGAATCGATGCAGTCAGATCAAACACAATTAATGACGAACCGAACTCGAGTAAAAGGAAAGGCCGGAGTGTTGAGCTCCGGCCTTTCGATGTGTGGTTGAGGATATCAGCGGCTGGAAGGAACCCTAACCGTTAATGTCACTCGGAAACAGACAGGCCGAAGTTCTTCAGCGTATCCACAGAGGTGGTCTGTGCGTCGGAGAAGATGTCTGCAACCTTGCCGGAGCCATCGGTGGCCTTGGCGGCGGTTTCGTTCATCTTGGCGGCGACTGCGGAGAAGCCAGGCATGTAGGTGAAGTCACCCATGTTGTTGTTAGCGGTCTTGAATTCCTTCATGATGTCCTGACCACCGAAGAAGGTGGACCACTCGGAAGGAGTCTCAGCGTCTTCAGTGGTAGCAGCCGGCACGAGGCCCTGGGAAACCAGATCAGGAACCTGGGTGTTGAACCAATCCAGGAACTCCATTGCTTCCTTCGGGTGCTTGGAGTTCTTCAGCACGGCCACGGCGGAACCACCGTCAGGGCCGGTCTTGCCAGCGTTGCCGAACCAGTCACCGAGCTGAGCGACCTGCCATTCGCCGGAGCCGGTGCCACCGGAGGAGGTCATGAACAGCGGGGCTTCCCAAGCGGCGGCCACAGTACCGATCAACGAGCCATCCTTGATGGATGCATCGAAGGACGGATCCCAACGCGGGTTGGTGGTGGCTGCCTTGGCGTCGAGCAGCTGCTGGTAGAAGTCAGCGGTTGCCTTGGAGCCATCGGTCTCGGTGTTGACGACCCAGGAGTCGCCCTTCACCTTGTACCAACCACCGGAGGCGCCAGCCAGACCGGAGATCATGTTGCCGGCCTCATCAGGCTGGTAGGACATGATGTACTTGCCAGCGGCGGCAGCGGTCTTGGCAGCGGCGATAAACTCATCGGCGGTCTGCGGAATCTCGGTGATGCCGAGCTTCTCGAACTCAGCCTTGTTGTAGAAGTAAACCAGCGGGCCGGTGTCCTGCGGCAGGCCGTAAGCCTTGCCGCCAACCTGAACCAGGCTGTACGGGCCGGATGCGAAGTCGTTCTTGTACTGCTCGGCATACTGGGTCACATCCTGCAGCAGACCCTTGGTGAAGACCTCAGGCAGCTCGGCGTAACCGACCTGAGCCAGATCCGGAGCCTCGCCGGACTTGACGTCGGTCTCAAGCTTCTTGATCATGTCAGAGGCCTTACCATCGAACTTGGTGGCCTTGACCTGAATATCCGGATGCTGCTTATTCCACTTGGCAACGATGTCGTTGACCAGAGTCATGCCCTCGGAATCCGGCAGACGGTGCATGTAGGTGATGTTGACCACGCCACCATCATCGGTGGTCTTCGTGTCGCCGGCAGTGTCGCTGCCGCAACCGGCCAAGCCCATTCCCATTGCTGCTACCGCGGCAAAAGCAGCCACGATGCGCTTATTGCGAGATACCATATCTCTACTCCTTCGTAGTGAAATCATCATCTCAGTGTGATGACTGATTACTAATGTATGCCCTCATTCTTTTATTGTCAACTTAGCTAACAATTACCGCGCGTCCCGTTGAGGCGAGTAGCATTAAACCGGTTCGATGCTCGATTGCGCGGATTTGTTTATTTCATTAACTCCCCTTACAAAGCAACGTACTTTTGGTCCGCCGGTAGACCTAATGAGATATTGGATAGCGGCAACAATCCAAGACGTTAGCTTGCAATCGTCCACCGCAAATTGCAAGCACTTGCCAACATTATCGGTTTTCAGGTCGCCGGCGCGATACCCGACTAGGGAGGCACCGCGCCTTAATGAGACGCTACACGAGCAGTCTCAGCAACTGGTAGAGCTGCCACAGGCTACGCACGTTGAAGTGCGTGCCGTCAACCGTGGCGTTCGCCTCGCCATCGCCCACATGGACGATCACGGTGCGCCCGTTCACGGTCAGACTACCGTGCATCGTGATATGATTGCATCTTGCAACCTTGTTGATTAAAGGCGCAAGCCGGTAATCAACGCAAAGGCCCGGTGCTGCAAACGTCGGGCCTTTTCTTATCGGCTCACGCCGATCGGCCCGTCATATCAACGGGGACACCGCATGTTACGGCATCACAAACCAATATATCAGCACCCCGGTGGCAATCAAGAAGACAGGTTCCAGAAAAAGAAAAAAAGGCCTGGGCATGTTGCCCAGGCCTCGGTTCGCGGACAGGGCGAGATTCGAACTCGCGGAGGGTTGCCCCTCAACGGTTTTCAAGACCGTCTCTTTAGGCCGCTCAGACACCTGTCCTGATGCGCGTTCACACGCGCAAGTATTCATTATACAGAAGGGAGGGATGTTGATATTCGGCAGTGCGGTCGGTCTTGGATTCGCCTGCTGGCTATCAGCGATCTCTCCCTCAGTAATCTCTCCCTCAGTCAGCTACGCTGACAGCTCCCTCATCAGAGGGAGCTAAAGCACGATGAGACTCAGGCCTCCCACTTCGTGGGCTCGATAACTTCCTTGCCGCCCATGTAGGCGCGCATGGCCTTCGGGATCTCGATGGAGCCGTCCTTCTGCTGGTGGTTCTCCATGATAGCGACCAGCCAACGGGTGGTGGCCAGCGTGCCGTTCAGGGTGGCGGGTGCCGCCGTCTTCCATACGCTCGCGGATGTTCAGGCGGCGAGCCTGGTACTCGGTGCAGTTCGAGGTGGAGGTGAGCTCGCGGTAACGGCCCTGGGTCGGCACCCAAGCCTCGCAGTCGAACTTACGGGCGGCGGAGGAACCGAGGTCGCCGGCGGCGGTATCGATGATGCGGTAGGGCACCTCGACCTTGGCGAGCATCTCCTGTTCCATGGCCAGCAGGTGCTCGTGCTCCTTGTAGGAGTCCTCCTGCTTGGCGTAAACGAACATCTCCACCTTGTCGAACTGGTGGACGCGGATGATGCCGGAAGTATCCTTGCCTGCGGCACCGGCCTCGCGGCGGTAGCAGGAGGACCAACCGCAGTAGCGCAGCGGGCCGTTGCCGAGGTCGAGGATCTCGTTCTCGTGCATGCCGGCGAGCGCCACTTCGGAAGTGCCGACCAGGTACTGGTCATCGGGCTCGCGCAGACGGTAGATCTCGTCGGCGTGGGAGTTCAGGAAGCCGGTGCCGCGCATGACCTCGGGGCGCACGAGCGTCGGGGTGATGGCCAGCGTGAAGCCGTGCTCTTCGGCCTGGTCCACGGCCATGGTGAGCATGGCAATCTGCATGCGGGCCACCTGGCCACGCAGGAAATAGAAGCGGGAGCCGCCGACCTTGACGCCGCGGCGCATATCGATGCCGGCCACGCCGGTGCCGAGGATCAGGTGGTCCTTGGGCTCGAAGCCTTCGGCCGCGAAGTCGCGAATCTGGCCAACCTTCTTGACGACCACGTAGTCATCCTCGCCGCCTTCGGGAGCTTCGGGCTCCACGATGTTGGAGAGCTTCCACATGGCGGTGGTGTATTCCTCGGCTGCGGAATCGGCCTTGGACTTGTATTCGGAGACCTTCTGGGACAGTTCCTTGGTCTCGGCGATGAGCTTGGCCTTCTCGTCCGCCGGGGCGGAGGCGACCTTCTTGCCGATTTCCTTCTGCTGGGCGCGAGCCTCTTCGAAGGCCTTCAGCGCCTCACGACGTGCGGTGTCGGAGGAGAGCACTTCGTCGACGAGCTCCACGGACTCGCCGCGCTTGCGCTGGGATTCCTTGACGATATCGGTGTGTTCACGGATGAATTGAATATCAAGCATGGGCACCAGACTAGCCGCGTAAGCAGACACCGACAATGGCCGAATGCGCGGGAGTCACGCGGAAATCACAGGGAAGCCCGGGAAAGTCCGCGGACGGGTCCACCCGGCCAATTTCGTCAGATGAGACGCGATTGAACCATAATCACGCCCCACGGGGCTGTTGCGTGCAGGAAATGTTCACGTACGGCGCACCATGGCCGCAAACGACCTCCCCACCGATAACAATAGGAGCCATGCCTCAGCCTGCCCTCACCGTGTTTCTGATCATCGCCGCAATCGCCATTGTGGTGGTGCTCATCGCCGTCATCGTCATCGCTCTGCGCGCGCAGCGCCGCCGCAAGCTGGCTCAGACGCTGGAGAAGCGCCGGGACGACGAGGTGCAGTACGCCTTCATCGTGAATCCGTCCAAACCGCAGGCCGAAGCCCGCAGGCTGCATATCCAGAGGTTCTGCGAGGCCAAGGGGCTCAATCGCATCCGCTTCTACGACACCCAGCTTGACAAGGACGGCAGGGTCTGCGCGCTTGAGGCGCTGGAGGACGGCGCCGACGTGGTGATCGCGGTCGGCGGCGACGGCACGGTGCGCACGGTGGCGAGCGCCGTCTCCGGCACCGGCCATGCGCTGGGCATCATCCCCATCGGCACCGGCAACCTGTTTGCCCGCAATATGGGCGTTCCCGTGGACGATATCGACGCCGCGCTGACCGTGGCCACCTCCCACGGCTCCCGCCTGGTGGACATGGGCCGTCTCACCCTGCTCGACCACCCGGAGGACGACCACGGCCACGCCTTCCTCATCATCGCCGGCATCGGCTTCGATGCGGCCATGATCGACGACACCAACCCCGAGCTCAAGGCGAACATCAGCTGGCTCGCCTACTTCGTGGGCGGCGTGAAGAACCTGTTCGCGCCGAAGTTCCGCGGCACGCTGACAGTCACCAGCGCCGACGGCTCGACCCACACCATCAAGAATCTCGATTTCCGCACGGTGATGGCCGGCAACTGCGGCCAGATTCCCATGTTCTCGCTGATGCCGGCGGCATCCTATGACGATGGTCTGCTGGACTTCGAAATCATCGACACCACCGGCGGCATCCTCGGCTGGGCCAACCTGTTCGGCGACGTGGTGCACCAGACGATCATCGGCAAGCCCGAACAGAACCCGCTGTCCACGAACTCGACCATCGAACAGGTTCAGGGCGTCAGTGCCGAAATCACATTGGAAAAGCCGGCCAAAGCGCAGGTGGACGGCGACATGCTACCGGAGACCAAACATATTCGTTTCTCAGTGGATCATCGCGCGCTGATCGTGCGCGTACCCGACGCCTCCGCGCTGGAAAAGACCGCACAGGCCGCTGCCTCAAACGCCACCTCGGATTTCGCCGAAATGACCGGCACGCTCGAGCCGATTCGCTGATCCGCTACGATGCGTGGCCGGTGACTCGGGCGACGTGCATTGCCAGATAGGCGGTTTCGTCGTCGCTGATATCCGTGTCGAGGCGCAGTTCGAGCAGGGAGGCGATGGTTCGCGCGCATCGTAGCGCGGCGGGATAGGACTCACGAATCACCTTCATCACCGGTGCCGGCTCATCCGTCAGTTGCTGGTGCTGGTGGATGCGTACGAACAGGTAACGCAGATGGGTGATGAACCTGCCCACATTCACGGAACTGCGGTCCAACGTGATGCCGTAGCTGTGGTCGATAATGTCAAGCAGTTGCTGGATCACGCCCGTCATCGTATACGTATAGGACAGGTCGCCGGTGGCGAAGCCGGCGTTGACCAGATGCATGGCAAGCGCGGTGGCCTCGCCGTCCGGCAGCGTGACGTCGAGCCGCGCATTGAGCGATGCGAGCATCGCACGCCCCTGCGCGTATTCCTGCGGGTACAGGTTGCTCACCTCGCCGAGCAGCGGGTAGGTAATGTCGATGCCGCGCCGCACCCGCTCCACCGCATTCGCCACGTGATCCGACAAGGCCATGACCAGCGTGGTGCTGCCGGTCTCACGCTCCCCCAGTCCGGCTTCCTGCATGGATTCGACGACCACGCGGATGATTTCGGGCGGAATGTCCGCCAGCATCTGCGCCAGATGGTCCGGGTCACGCCCGTCCGACGGCACGAAGGTGCGCACGACTTTCGACTCGTCGACCGTCTGCCCCGGCTTGGCCTGGAACCCCAGTCCACGGCCGGTGAGAATCACCTCACCGCCGTCGCCGCCTTTGGCGAGCACGACGTTGTTGTTGAACACTCGCAGTATTTCCATGGCATCCTTTCGCAACGTCATTGTTCCACATCGATGATCGGGCTGCCGGCTGATACGGTTTTGCAGTCACCGCCGTTGTTGTCGCCGCTACCGTCGCCGATCAACGGCGTGACCACGGTCAGTTCAGCGGCGTTGACCACCGTCACCACCACCACAACGCTGTGCCCGGCCGCCGCGACTTTGCCGAAATCCACGGTGGCCAGTGGCTCTCCCGCCGCGATCCGCTCGCCTTTAGCCACGACCACAGCGAATCCCTCGCCATCCATATCGACGGTGTCAATGCCGATATGAACCAGCACCTCGATGCCGCCATCGGTTTTAATGCCGAAGGCATGGCCGGTTCGGGCCACGGTTTTCAGCATGCCACTGACCGGTGCGAGCACGGCTGTCTCACCGGTCGTCTCCGGCACGACGCCTACGCCCTCCCCCAGCGCGCGGGAGGCGAACACCGGATCGCCAGTCGCTTCCAGATTCACCAGCCGGCCGGCGACCGGCGACAAGATGGCGTTGGAGTCAAGAGCCCGATCAGGGGCAGCCCGCGATGGAGAATCTTCCGCAGACTCCACATCCGACACGGTCGTGTCAATCCCCCTCGCCATATCCTGCGGGCGTGCGTTCTCGTCTGCCGAGACCATCTGCGTCTTGGTGGCGCGCGACGGCGTGCGGTACCCGAACAACACCGTCAACACCATCGCCATTACAAACGCAACGGCGATGGACAGCGCGTACACCCACATCCGATCGAACACCGGAATCGTCAGCAACGAGGAGAAGGCGAATGCCGTAGTCGTAACGCCCCGGACCATCTGGCCGGATGGCAGCACGGACGGGAACAGCCAGCCGAACACCGCGCTGGTCACTCCGCCGGCCGCGCAGCCGGCGAGCAGCCAGCGGTAGACGCGGCGGTGATGCAGATGGATGCCGTACAGGCTCAGTTCCGAAACGCCACCCAGCAATCCCGCGAGCAACGCCCCCACCGCGGTCTGCCGCATGGCCGAATCCTTGCCGCGTACGGCCAGCACGAGCACGCCAGCGGTGGCACCGAAGCAGGCAAAGTTCCATACACCCATCGGACCTTGGACGAAATCGTAGCCGAGCGTCTGAATGTTCATCAGTATCAGGGCGTTCAACGGCCAGTGCAGACCGAGCGGCACGAGAAACGGGTAGAGCATCGGGATGATGAGCGCGAACAGGAATGGCACGTGCGCGTTAAGCCATGCTGTGGCCGCTCCCAGCCCGCTGCCGAGCCATATTCCCAGAGGCCCGATAACCAGTATGGTGAGCGCAAAAACGACGACCAGTGAGAGGAATGGCACGAACACCAGCTGTACGCTGTCGGGAATGACGCGCTTCAGCCCGCGGTAGACCACGGCGAGCACGGCGGCCATGAGCAATGGTACGAAGATGTTGCCACTGTAGTCGTTGAGTTGAATCGGTATGCCGAACGCCGACACGGTGCAGGTTTCGGTGCCGAATGTGGCGGTGGCCGAGCATTGAATCTCCCCGGAGAGAGCGCTGGATACGGACGTCCCGGACATTCCGGACATCATGCCAGTAAGCTGCGGGGTCATAAGCGCGGCCATAATCGCACCGCCGAGCCAAGGGTCGACGTCCAGTTTCTTGGCCGCATTGTAAGCGATCATAATCGGCAGAACGGTGAACACACCCTCCCAAATCGCCTTGAGTAGTATCCAACCGGTGGACGTCTCGCCATCAGGCACAATGCCGAGTGCAACGATCACGTTGACGATGGCGATGACCAGCGAGGCACCGAGTAGCACGCCCAGAATCGGGCGGAACGAGTCGGACAGGTAGTCGAAAAACGCGGCAGCCCGGGCACGGGCGGCACTGCCCCACTCGCGGACGGTACGAGGCGTGAAGTGACGGGATGTATTGGATGGGCCGCAACTTTGTTCGGCGTCGGTGGCAGTATCGCGCGATGGTGCGGCATCGTCGGAAAGGTACGGCGCGGACTGCGCGGGTTGCGTGGGCTGTGTGGATTGCGCTGACTGCGCGGGCTGCGCTGGCTGAGTGGGCTGCATTGACTGAGTGGGTTGCGTTGACTGCGACGCTGACTGCATCACTGCCGATGGCAATTGCGTTGCCGGAGTCAATCGCGCTGCCTGCATCCGAACGATCTGCTCGTACACCGAGGCGACCGCTCCGCCGATGATGACCTGATAACGATTGCCGGTTCGCGGGAATGCGCCGAGGACTCCGGGGATGGATTCGAGACCGTGCTGGCTGACCTGGCCGGCGTCGTCCAGTTCGAAGTGCAGTCGCGTGGCGCAATGGGTCAGGTTGGTGATGTTCGCGGAGCCGCCGACGGCATCAACGATGCACGCCGCAATCACTGCAGGCGTTGCGTTCGATGCGTTCGCCACGGTTCCTCCTTGCTGCCGTATGCCACTGTGTTCCATTATCGGCGCTGGGTGCCCCAAAAGCACGGCAATGCCGGCAAAGCATCGCGAAACGGCAACTATGCGCTACGGTGCTCCGCGATAGCGTTCCGCTATGGTGTTCCGCCGCACCCGTTCTCCGTATTTGCCGCAGCGCCCATTCCGACTTCATTCCACCATGCAGAATCCTGCAATCGTTGTCAAAAATCATCGTTTTTTGCCGCCTATTCGGAGTGTCGCGACCGAGAAAGTCGTATCCTATCTTTCACACACGTTGCGTAGCAGGGTTGTTACTCAAAATGAGGCAAGACCTGGAGTGACGTGGAATTTGCGTATCGTAATATGCGAATTCCACGTTGTTCCAGGTCTTTTTTGTTTTCGGGCGACTTCAGGCAATCGAAGCCTGACCTTGCATGCGGCAGAGGGGCCACGCGGCAGGCGCGGCCCGTCAACGGCGAAAGGACAAGGCAATGACGACGACGGCATCACCCGTATCGAAGCAGACGGCATCCGCGGCACAGGAGACCGGCGCAACCGGTGCAGCGGCCACCGCAATCGAAACCATCGAAACCGGCGTGGCCGGGGTGGCGGACGCGGCCACAAACGCGGCAGCAAACGCAATCGAGGACCTCGAAGCCGCCGAATCACGCGGCTTCTCCACGCGCTTCCCGCTCAACAGCGCATTCATCTTCACCTTCGGCGCGCTCGGCGGCATGCTGTTCGGTTTCGACACCGGCATTATCTCCGGCGCCTCCCCGCTTATCGAATCGGACTTCGGCCTGAGCGTCTCCCAGACCGGCTTCATCACCTCCTCGGTGCTGATCGGCTCGTGCGCAGGCGCGTTGTCGATCGGCGCGCTGTCTGACCGGTTCGGCCGCAAGAAGCTGCTCATCGTCTCCGCGCTGCTGTTCCTGCTCGGCTCAGGCCTGTGCGCCTCCTCCACCGGATTCGCGATGATGGTGTGCGCCCGCATCATCCTGGGCCTCGCGGTCGGCGCGGCTTCTGCCCTGACCCCGGCGTACTTGGCCGAACTGGCGCCGAAGGAGCGTCGCGGCTCGCTGTCCACGCTGTTCCAGCTCATGGTCACCTTCGGCATTCTGCTGGCCTACGCCTCCAACCTCGGATTCCTGAACCACAACCTCTTCGGCATCCGCGACTGGCGCTGGATGCTCGGTTCGGCGCTGGTGCCGGCCGCCTTGTTGCTGCTCGGCGGCCTGTTGCTGCCCGAATCCCCGCGTTATCTGGTGAACAAGGGCGACACCCGCAACGCCTTCAAAGTGCTTACGCTGATTCGCAAGGACGTGGATCAGACCCAGGTGCAGATTGAGCTGGACGAGATCAAGGCCGTGGCCGCACAGGACACCAAGGGTGGTGTGCGCGAACTGTTCCGTATCGCTCGTCCGGCGCTGGTGGCCGCCATCGGTATCATGCTGTTCCAGCAGCTCGTGGGCATCAACTCGGTGATCTACTTCCTGCCGCAGGTGTTCATCAAGGGCTTCGGCTTCCCTGAAGGCGACGCGATCTGGGTGTCGGTGGGCATCGGCGTGGTGAACTTCGTGAGCACCATCGTGGCCACGCTTATCATGGATCGTTTCCCGCGCAAGGGCGTGCTGATCTTCGGTTCCATCGTGATGACCGTTTCGCTCGCAGTGCTCGCCGTGATGAACTTCGTGGGCGACGTGGCCGTGCTGGCCGTGCCGACGATGATTCTCATCGCTTTCTATATCCTCGGCTTTGCGGTCTCGTGGGGCCCGATCGCCTGGGTGCTTATCGGCGAGATCTTCCCGCTGAGCGTGCGCGGCATCGGCTCCTCCTTCGGCTCGGCGGCGAACTGGCTGGGCAACTTCATCGTCTCCCCGTTCTTCCTCGTGCTGCTCGATGCGTTCGGCAACAATGTGGGCGGCCCGTTCGCGATTTTCGGCGTGTTTTCGGCCCTGTCCATCCCGTTCGTGATGCGCTTGGTGCCCGAGACCAACGGCAAGTCGCTGGAGGAAATCGAGGAGGAAATGACCAAGCGCTAGACAACCGGCACACGATTCGCACAAAAGTTGACAACTCTTAACATAATCGTACCCAACGTGGCGAAAAAACGTGGCAGAATAGGGAGCATGGTAGCAAACAATGCGGGTCAGCCCGCCACCCCAGCAGATCTGATCAATGTCGATGAGGTTATCGGCAAATACTATGACCTCGTCCCCGATCCCGAAGTCCCCGAGCAGCGTGTCATCTTCGGCACCTCCGGCCACCGCGGATCGTCCCTGAAGACCTCGTTCAACGAGGCCCACATCATCGCCATCTCCCAGGCCATCGCCGAATACCGCAAGAAGGCCGGCGTCACCGGCCCGCTGTACCTCGGCTCCGACACCCACGCGCTGTCCGGCCCGGCCAAGAAGACCGCCATCGAGGTGCTCGTCGCCAACGGCGTGCACGTACGCGTCGATTCCCGTGACGACTTCGTGCCCACCCCGGTGGTCTCCCAGGCCATCCTGACCCACAACCGTGCGGCCGACGGCACCCAGCGCTTCGAGGGCGAGGGCCTCGCCGACGGCATCGTCGTCACGCCGTCCCACAACCCGCCCACCGACGGTGGCTTCAAGTACGACCCCGTCACCGGCGGCCCGGCTCCGGCCGAGACCACCAATGCCATCGCCGCTCGCGCCAACGAGCTGCTCGGCGACTTCAAGTCCATCAAGCGTGTGCCCTACGAGGAGGCCATCAAGTCCGAGTACGTCGAGGGCTTCGACTTCCGCGAGCACTACGTGGACGACCTGGAGAACGTCATCGACTTCGACGTGATCCGCAACTCCGGCGTGCGCCTGGGCATCGATCCGCTCGGCGGCGCTTCCGTGAACTACTGGCCGCTCATCAACGAGAAGTACGGCCTGAACATCGGCGTGGTGCGTCCTGAGGTCGACCCGACCTGGCGCTTCATGACCATCGACCACGACGGCAAGATCCGCATGGACCCGTCTTCCCCGTACGCCATGAAGGGCCTGGTCGACGAGCTCAACGCCGGCGCTTGGGACAAGTACGATCTGGTCGGCGGCACCGACCCGGACGCCGACCGTCACGGCATCGTCTGCCCGAACTGGGGCGTGATGAACCCGAACCACTACATCGCCGTGTGCGTGGAGTACCTGTTCGGCGGCAACCGTCCGGGCTGGCCTGAGGGCGCAGCCGTGGGCAAGACGCTGGTCTCCTCTTCCCTGATCGACCGCGTGGCCGCATCGATCAACGCGAAGGTCATCGAAGTGCCGGTGGGCTTCAAGTGGTTCGTGGACCCGCTGTTCAGCGGCGAAGTCGCCTTCGGCGGCGAGGAGAGCTCCGGCATGAGTTTCCTGCGCAAGGACGGCCGCGTGTGGACCACCGATAAGGATGGTCTGATCCCCGACCTGCTGGCCGCCGAGATCACCGCCAAGACCGGCAAGAACCCGGCCCAGCTTCACCAGGAGCAGGTCGAGCGCTTCGGCGAGTCTTGGTACAAGCGCGTCGACACCCCGACCACGCTGGAGCAGAAGGCCAAGTTCGCCAAGCTGACCGGTGATGATGTGGCCGCCACGCAGCTGGCTGGCGAAGACATCACCGCCAAGCTGACCGAGGCACCGGGCAACCACGCCAAGATCGGCGGTCTGAAGGTCACCACCAAGGACAACTGGTTCGCCGCCCGCCCCTCCGGCACCGAGAACATCTACAAGGTGTACGCCGAGTCCTTCGTCTCCCCCGAGGCTCTGGACAAGGTGCTCGACGAGGCCACCGTCGTGGTAGACAAGGCCCTGAGCGAGTGAAATCGCTGCGTTAGTCGCGTTCACAGCAACCACTAAGGCTCTGCATTGGATTCATGCAATCCAC
>OGZI01001788.1_pt1 | contig 19910 bp, 19 predicted proteins | sample 1576711 | NCBI WGS metagenome assembly OGZI01 (sample SAMEA3541482, study PRJEB24748) | human gut metagenome | biome: human gut; feature: human-associated habitat; material: faeces | place: China | collected 2012
GGCGCCGGTGGCTTTGATCCAGGCGCCCAGGGCCACCATGTTGGCCAGCTTCACATTGCCCAGTTCGTGGGCGATGTCGTTGACCGGGATGTAGACCGTGCGGTGCTTGCCGTCCAGCAGGCCTTCGGAGATGAGCGAGGCGTTGACGATCTGCACGCCGTCGGGATGCAGACGGGGCTGGAACTTGGCCAGCGAGGGCTCGTTGAGCACGATGATGGAGCGGGGCGTGTTGACCAGGGGCGAACCCACGGGATGCTCGTCCAGCACCACGGTGCAGTTGGCGGTACCGCCGCGCATCTCGGCGCCGTAGACCGGGATGAAGCTCACTTCGAGGCCGTGTTCCATACCGGCCTGGGCCAGCAGGTTGCCGATGAGCATGACGCCCTGGCCGCCGAAACCGGCGATGATGACGTCCTGATACTTAGCCATGCCGCACCTCGCTTTCGGCCTGGGCGGTCACGTCTTTGTACACGCCCAGAGGGAATACAGGGATCATGGCCTCGCTGATGCGCTTGTTGGCGCTGACGGGGTCCATATGCCAGTTGGTGGGGCAGCCGGAGAGCAGCTCCACGAAGCCGAAGCCCAGACCCTGCAACTGCACTTCGAAGGCCTTGCGCAGGGCCTTTTTGGCCGCGCGCACATGCTTGACGCTGTCCAGGGCGCAGCGCTCGGAGTAGGCCACGCCGGAGAGCTGGGCCATGAGCTCGGCCATGCGGATGGGGCCGCCTTCGTGGCGGGCCATGTCGCGGCCGCGGGGGCTGGTGGTGGTCTTCTGGCCCAGCAGGGTGGTGGGGGCCATCTGGCCGCCGGTCATGCCGTAGACGGTGTTGTTGATGAAGATGCCGGTGATGAGCTCGCCGCGGTTGGCCGCGTGGATGGACTCGGCCAGACCGATGGCGCCCATGTCGCCGTCGCCCTGATAGGTGAAGACCACACTTTCGGGACGGGCGCGGCGCACGCCGGTGGCCACGGCGCAGGCACGGCCGTGGGGGGCTTCGAGGCCGTCCACGTTGAAGTAGTCATAGGTGAAGGTGGCGCAGCCCACGGAGGCCACCAGGATGGTCCTGTCGGCCACGCCCAGCTCGTGCAGCACCTCGCTCACCAGACGGTGGGCGATGCCGTGGTGGCAGCCGGGGCAGTAGTGGGTCACGCGCTCGTTGAGCACGGGATTGGTGTCGAAGACCAGGGTCTCGCCATCCTGGGGCACAAGGGCCTGTTCAAGTTCGTGCGCGTGCATCTTAGTTCTCCTTGCAGGCCTGACGGATGGGATCTTCCAGGGCATCGGCGCCGATGAACAGGCCGGGCATGACGCCGTGCCAGTCCACCTTGGCGTTCTCGCCCATCAGGGACAGGCGCACGTCTTCCACCATCTGGCCGGTGTTCTGTTCGATGACCAGGAAACGGCGGCCCGGGGCCAGGGCGCGCAGGGCGTCGGCCGGGAAGGGATAGAGCGTCTTGGGACGGAACAGGCCCGCCTTGAGGCCTTCCTCGCGCAGCTTGCGGATGGCGCTGCGGGCGATGCGGGCCATGGAGCCGAAGGCCACCACCACGAGCTCGGCGTCGTCGGTGTTCCAGCATTCGGCGCAGGCTTCGGCCTGCATGGCGGCGTACTTTTCCATGAGCAGGCGGTTGCGGGCGGCCAGGGCGCCTTCGGCCAGATACACGGACTTGAGCAGGCGGGGCTTGGCGCCGGGGCCGCGCTTGCCGTAGCCTTCCATGCGCCAGGGCGCGGCCAGTTCGGCCAGGGCCTCGGGGCTCAGGGCGTCGGCCGGGGGCTGACGGCGCACGGGTTCCTTGATCTGGGCCACGATGGCGTCGCCCAGCAGCATGACCGGGTTGGCGTACTTGAAGGCCAGGGCGAAGGCGCGGAACATCATGTCATAGCATTCCTGCGCGGTGGAGGGGGCCAGCACCAGGTTGCGGTGGTCGCCGTGACCGCCGCCCTTGACGGCCTGGAAGTAGTCGCCCTGCGAGGGGCCGATATCGCCCAGGCCCGGGCCGCCGCGCTCCATGTTGACGATGACGGCCGGGATATGGCTGCCCGCCATGTAGGAGATGCCTTCCTGCATCAGCGAGATGCCGCAGCTGGACGAGGAGGTCATAGCCGGGATGCCGCAGGCGCCGGCGCCCAGCAGCATGTTGATGGCGGCCACTTCGCTCTCGGCCTGTACGAACTGGCCGCCGCATTCGGGCAGCCGGAGGGACATGGTCTCGGGGATCTCGTTCTGCGGCGTGATGGGATAGCCGAAATAGCAGCGGCAGCCGGCGTCCAGGGCGCCAAAGGCCACAGCTTCATTGCCCTTGATGAGAATGCGGTCGTGACTCATGCGGTCTTCTCCGTTTTTTGGGATTTGAAGACACGGATGGCCACGTCCGGGCACATGAGCGCACAGGAGGCGCAGCCCGTACAGCGGCCTTCGGTTTCCATCACCTCATAGCCCTGGCGGTTGAACCGTCCCGAGGGGCGAATGATGTGCGCCGGGCAGACCGCTACACACAGGCCGCAGCCTTTGCAGCGTTCTTCCAGAAAAACAATTCGCGACATGCTGTTCCCCTGATCGATACAGATTGCACATGGCGCGTCATCCTGCCACAGGGTGCGCTCCATGCGGTGTTGACAGTCATCGTGCCCCGAAGGGCTGGTCATGCTGCCTCCGGCCCCGCCTGTGCCGGGGAGCCGGGCAGCCGCAAAAAAACACCTACCGGATGAGCATGGCATCCCCGTAGGAGAAGAAGCGATAGCCTTCCTTCACGGCCTCCTGATAGGCTTCCAGGATGCGTTTGCGGCCCGCGAAGGCCGAGACCAGCATCAGCAGGGAGGACTCGGGCAGGTGGAAATTGGTGATGATCCCGTCCACCACGCGGAAGGGACGGCCGGGGTAGAGGAAGATGTCCGTCCAGCCGGCAAAGGGCTGGGCACGGCCGCAGACCTGGGCCACGCCTTCCAGCGTGCGCACCGAGGTGGTGCCCACGGCGATGACGGGCCGGTGCTGGGCCTTGGCCTCGGCGATGGCGTTGGCCGTCTCTTCGGGCAGTTCCACGTATTCCCGGTGCATCTGGTGGTTGCGGATGTCCTCGCAGCGCACGGGGCTGAAGGTGCCGTAGCCCACATAGAGCGTCACCTCGGCCCACTGGAAGCCGCGCCGGCGCAGGGTGTCGCGCAGCTCGTCGGTAAAGTGCAGGCCCGCCGTGGGCGCGGCCACGGAGCCGGTCTTCTCCTCGCGGGAGTAGATGGTCTGGTAACGGCTGAAGTCTTCCTCGGCGTCGGAGCGTTTGATGTAGGGCGGCAGGGGGATGTGCCCGGTGGCGGCGAAGGCATCGGCCACGTCGCCCTTCCAGCACATGCGCACACGCCGGTGGCCGAAGGTGCCGCACTCGAGGATGGTCACGCTGATGCCCGCGCCGAAGTGCAGGGTCTCGCCTTCGCGCACGCTGCCCCCGGAACGGACCAGGCCGTTGACCTCGGCGCTCCAGGTGTCCTCACGGCCCTTGACGGGTGTGGCGGCGGCCCGCACCAGCGGCAGGGGCGTCAGCAGCAGGAATTTCACCTTGCCGCCGGTACTGCGGCTGCCCAGCAGGCGGGCCTGCAGCACGCGGGAGTTGTTGGCCACCAGCAGGGCGCCTTCGGGCAGGCAGTCCGGCAGGTCGCTGAACATGTGGTGTTCCAGGTCCAGGGCGCCGTTGCGGCGCATGGTCAGCAGGCGCGACGCGCCCCGCTTTTCCGGCGGATACTGGGCTATCTGCTCCTGGGGCAGATCGTAGGTATAGTTTTGCAGCAGAAAATCATCTTCGGAAACGAAAACAGGCGGCATGGGTCTTTTCCTTCACTTCTCTTCGGGCCGCGGGGCGGCCGCAACATCTGCCGTCGGGACAGGGCCGGGCGATGCCGTTTTCCATGCCCGTCCCGCAGGGGGAGGGGCAGCCGGGCGACCGGAGAGACGCTTGTCAGTCCGTGCCGGAGAGGCTATCCTTTTCGGGCTGTCCGGCCTTCCGGACGACAGTTGAAGGAGTATAGCCAATGCGACGCCTACTTGTCACCTTGATCCTTGGGGTCTCCCTGGCCAGCGCCGCCGGTTGCGCCGACCTGGGCATCAGCAACCCCTTCGAGTCCACGCCGACCGCCGCGAGCAGCCAGCTTTTGGGCATCAGCCTGCCTGCGGGCATGGAACTTTCCACGCAGCACTGCGCTCGCACCACCGGCAGCGACGGCCAGCCCCAGGGCATGGAGACCGCGTACGGTCAGGCCGACCGGATGCAGGTGGCGCAAAGCCTGTTCAACAATATGCAGGGCTCGGGCTGGAACCTGCGCATGAGCCTGCGCAAGGCCGACCGCATCATGCTGGCCTTTGAGAACGGCAACCGCCTTGCCGTGATCAGCCTGTATTCACAGACGGTCTACAGCTGCGTGGCCGAGATCTGGGTCTCGGAAAAGCTGGCCGACGGTTCTTCCCTGAACCTCCTGCCCCTGCGCGGCGAAGGCAGCCAGAACAGCGGTGGTTTCGGCGGCTTTGGCGGCAGCTCCGACGGCGCGTCCGGCGGCTTCGAGAGCAACGGGCCCGCCACGGGCGGCGGTTTCGAGACGCCCGACGGCGGCAGCACCCCGCCCCCGGTGGGCACCAGCGAGAGCTGGGGCTCCTCTTCCGGCGGCAGCAGCGGCAGCGGTCTGCAGGAGCGCCTGCTGTGAGCGCCTCGCCCTTCCACAACAGCCGCCGTTTCGCGGGCAAGCGCCTGCATCTGGGCGTATGCGGCTCCATCGCCTGCTACAAGGCGCTGGACCTGCTGCGCGCCCTGCACGCCCTGGACATCCACGTTTCCGTCACCCTCACCGACGGCGCGCGCCGTTTCGTGACGCCCCTGCTTTTCGAGGCCCTGGGCGCCATGCCGGTCTATGGCCGCATGTTCGAGGGCGACGAGGTCTTCGACCATCTGGAGCCGGGCCAGCGGGCCCAGGCCATGCTGGTGGCCCCGGCCTCGGCCGACGCCCTGTCGCGTCTGGCGACCGGAGCGGCGTCGGACATGCTCTCGGCGCAGGCGCTGGCCTTCGACGGGCCGCTGGTGGTGGCCCCGGCCATGAACCCGCGCATGTGGCGGCACCCGGCCACCCAGGACAATGTGGCCACCTTGCGGCGGCGCGGGGCCGAGATCGTCGTGCCCGGCTGCGGCGGTACGGCCTGCGGCGATACCGGCCAGGGGCGTCTGGCCCCGGTGGAGGATCTTTTTCTGGCCGCCCTGCGTGCCCTTTCGCCGCAGGACATGGCGGGACGGCGCGTCATGCTGACCATGGGCCCCACCCGCGAGAAGTGGGACGGCGTGCGCTACTGGACCAATCCCAGCAGCGGCACCATGGGCGCGGCGCTGGCCACGTCCGCCTGGCTGCGCGGGGCCGAGGTCACGGCCGTGTGCGGGCCCGGCTGCCCCGACCTGCCCGCCGGAGTGGAGCGCATCGGCGTGGGCAGTGCCCGCGAGATGTTCGAGGCCGCGTCCGACTGCTGGCCCCGCATGGACATGGGCCTGTTCTGTGCCGCCGTGGCGGACTTTTCGCCCGAGCCGCTGGGCCCGCAGAAATTCAAGAAAGAAGGGCAGCAGGACGGCTTCAGCATCCGTTTTACGGCCAATCCCGACATTTTGCGGACCCTGTCGCACCAGCGGCGGGAAGGACAGAAAGTGCTGGGCTTCGCGGCCGAGACCACGCCCGACATGGACAGCCTGCTGGAACTGGCCCGGGGCAAGCGCGCCCGCAAGGATGCCGACCTGCTGGCGGGCAACCGCGTCAACAGCGGCGACAGCGGCTTCGGCGCGGCCACCAACAGCATGGCCGTGGTGGACCGTACCGGCCATGAAGAGATCTGGCCCAACCAGAGCAAGGCCGACGTGGCCTGGGATCTTTGTTCGTGGCTTTTGCGCCTGTAAACCCGCTGGCGGCCCCCTGGCAGGCACGCGGCCTCAATTGGCTGCTCATGCCCGAGGATCTGCCCCCGGAGCTCTCCCTGTGCGTCATGCCGGACGCCGTCCCGGCCGCGCCCGTGCGCCGTCCGCAGCCTGCGGCCCCGCGGGCGCCCCATCACGTGCGCCCTTTGCCGTCCCAGCTGCATCAGGATGGCCAGGGCAGTGCGCCCGCCGCACCGGCACAGGCCGGGAGGCAGGGCGCTGCCCCTGCGGCCTCTCCCGCGGCCCCCGTGCAGGAACAGCGACGCCCGGCCCGCCCGCAGCCTGAGGAACAGGCCCCGGAAGCCGCCGCTCCGGTAAGGAACTGGCGGCCCCTGCCGCCCCACGGCTGGCCCGCCGTCTGGCAGGAGCGCCTTTCGCGCACCCGGCAGGGACGGGTGGTCTGGACCTACTGGAACCTCGGCCCGGACCTTTGCGAAGCGCAGGCCCCGGGCAAGGCGCAGCGCAGCGCCTTTTTCCGCCGTCTCATGCAGGATCTGGCCTATCCGGCGGGCACCAGCACCTTCTGGCCCGCCTGCCTGCCCGATCCTGACGCCATGCCTGCCCCTTCGGCCCCGGCCGACGGGGAGGACAGGCCCCATTACCAGCCCAATGCCGACGTGTTCTGGTCCGGCGTGCAGGCCCTGCATGCCCGTGCCGTGGTGGTCATGGGCTCCGTGGCGGCCCGCGCCCTGGGGCTGCCCGCCGGGGTGCGCCCCCTCCAGCAGCTGCGCCATCGCGGCACGCTGGTCTGGGTGCTCTGGGACGTGGAATTCCTTCTTGATGAACCGCAGCGCTACGCGGCCATGCTGGCCTTTGTGCGCCGGGCGCTGCAACAGATCTCCAGACGCTGAAAACAACGACATGTTCACTGCTATCGGACTGATGCTCACGGGCATCGCCCTGGGCTTTGCCCTGCGCTCTTTCCAGTGGCCCGAACTGCTGGGCCGTGCCATTTCTCCCACCATCATGCTCATGCTCTTCGCCCTCGGTGTGGCCGTGGGCGGCAACGAGACCCTGATGGCCAACCTGCCCGTGCTGGGCGGCAAGGCCCTGATTCTGACAGGCGCCTGCGTGGCGGGCAGCCTCATCTGCATCGTGGCCGTGCGCCGCTTCTTCCCCGGTGCCGGGCCCCAGCGCCATGCGGCCGCTGAGGCCGACAGCGCGGACGCCGGCGCGGCCATGAGCGTGCGCCACGACCGGGAAGACGGGGAGGGCCGGGCATGAGCGGGAGCCTGATGATCCTGGGCTGTTTCGTGCTGGGCGTGCTGCTGGCCTGGCTGGGCTGGATACCGGATTATTTCCTGGAGCACGACGGCACGCTTTACGTCCTCTATGTGCTGATGTTCCTGGTGGGCATCTCCATCGGGCACGACCGCCGTCTGGGCGAGATATTGCGTACCCTGCGGCCCCGGGTGCTGCTGCTGCCCCTGGCCACCACCGTGGGCACCTTTGCCGGGGCGGCCCTGGCCAGCATCACGCTGGCCTATTCCCTCAGCGAATGCCTGGCCGTGGGTTCCGGCTTTGCCTACTATTCCCTTTCGTCCATCTTCATCACCCAGTACAAGGGCGCGGAGCTGGGCACCGTGGCCCTGCTGGCCAACATCATGCGCGAGCTGGCCACATTGCTTTTCACGCCGCTCATGGTACGCTGGATCAGCCCGCTGGCCGCTATCTCGTGCGGCGGCGCGTCCACCATGGATTCCACCCTGCCGGTCATCACCCGCTTCGCGGGCAAGCAGTGGGTGTTCGTTTCCATCGTACACGCCATGATCCTGGACTTCAGCGTGCCTTTCTGGGTGACCTTCTTCTGTACCCTGTAACGCAAGGAGCTGCGCCATGGCCCGTATGCGTGCCGTCAAACAGCAACTGAAAGACCTGCTTTCCGCGCCCGACTGGCGTGACCATCTGCCCGAACTGCGCTCCATGGGGCAGCCCGCCGTGGGGCCGCTCTTCTCCTTCCTGCTGCTGGAACCGCTCATGCGCCACAAGGCCGCCCTGGCCCTGGGGCAGGTGGTGGCCGGTCTGGAAGAGGGCAGCGCCGAAGACATGCACAACATCATGCGCCGCCTCATGTGGCACATGAACGAAGAGTCCGGAAATATCGGCTGGGGCATCCCCGAAGCCTTCGGCGAAGTGCTGGCCGCCTGCCCGCGCGCGGCCAAGGAGTTCCACCGGGTGCTCATCTCCTATGTCATCGACCTGGGCCGGGACGACAACTTCTGTGACCACGGTCCGCTGCGCCGCTCCTGCTTCTGGGCCATCGGCCGGCTGGCGCAGGCCCGGCAGGAACTGGCCGTCATCGCCCGGCCCTGGCTGCTCAAGGGGCTGGAGGACGAGGATATCCCCTGCCGCGGCATGGCCGCCTGGGCCCTTGCCCAGCTGCCCCGCGACTTCATGGATGCCCCGGCCCTGCGCCGTCTGGCCGAGGCGGGGCATGAGGATATCTGCGAAGTTTTCGACGGCGAGAAGGTGGTCGAGAAGACCGTTTCCGAGCTGGCCCGCGAGGCCCTGGGGTAGAGTGATGCTATGTTGAGGGGGAGAGGGGAACTTTTTTTCTTGGAAAAAGTTCCCCTCTCCCCCTCAAGCTCCCCCTTTTCCTTCAAAAACGCTGCTATGGTCATTGGATGGGGAGCATGGCGCCCCTGTCCGTACCGTGTTCGATGGTCCCCCGGTGTCGCGGGGGACTTTTTTTGTGTTTCTCTGGATAGAGAATATAATTTAAAATTAATATGAATTGAATTTATATCAGAATATATGTAAGATATGCTTAATAATACTTATTGACTGGATCTGCTTATATTGATTTATTGGATGTATGATTGTATTTTATTGACTAATGAATCCCCAATTCGCTGCGCCGTTCAAATATGAGATCTTTCAACTCTTCAAGTTTTGGTAATAAATCTGAATGATTACGTCCATATATTAATGTTTCGACATTGTATGAGTCTAAAAGATCTTTTTTCTGCGTTTCAGATTGTCCAGATGTTGTTAATATATAATGGGGCTTTTCTTGAGTAGATGTTATTTTTACTTCCTCAAGTATTTCCAGTAGATCGGGGTCTGCCATTCCACATCCTAAGAAAATAATTGTATTTGTTATAAAAATAGCTTTAAGTATTTCATAAAATCTTCCAAAATATTTTTTTGCCCTATGGTAATCAGCTTTCGAAAAAATCATATTTTGTGGATTATCAATGGTTCCATGTGCCTTGATAATCAGACTAGCATCAGAACGTAATGCATCCGGCAATGACTCATTATCATATGTTATAATTTTGAATCCTTGGCCTGCAACATTACGACAATAGTTATCAAATATTAAGTCAAAATTTGTTGTGATAACTATTTTTGCTCCTAACTCTGCAATGGTAGCATGCACTTTACTTGGTTTATATTGGGGATTATTGAAATGTTTTTCAACATATTCAAGATAATCAGCACGACTTGATGCATTAATAATGGATTGGAGAGCGAGAGTATTACTCCCAGCTCTAAGATAGCGGCGGGCCTCCTTTTGGATTTTTTTACTTTTGATAAGAGTTATAGCATCATTAATAAATTTATTCCAATCAGGTGGATGTTTCCCATTGTCAGACATTGCTGTCGCTGAAATTCCTGCACCAAGAAAAAGGACACAACGGCCTCGTGCAAATTCATTGATGAGAGAATCTGGAAATAGTTTTTTAGGCATTAGAATGAACTCCACGAAATTGTATATTATGTACTAATTTTTTACATAATTCAGAAAGCGTATCTTTATATTTTGTCACTTGCAAATATTGATTTCCAACGATTCCTTCTTTTCCTGTGAGTTTATAAATAGGACAGTGATTTGATTGAGACATTGGAATAAGGCTATATAAATATGGTATGCTTATGTATTCAAGGTTATTTTTATTAATATGAGATGGGATAAGGTAGGCTAGCTTTTCTACTATTACTTGAGGCATTTCTTTTTTTATGTCATCATATGCTTTAACAGCTCGTTGCTCTCCTTTTTTTATTGTTTTTGTTACATATTGTTGAACTGTAAAGCCACATAGCATAAATTTGTTTGATAAATCTGTTATTATTTTATAATTATCAAGGGATGATGATTTTCTTCCTTCTTTTATATTTAATATACTTCTAGAATACATACTACTCCATTGATTTATCCATGCTGATATGTTTTCAATTCCTAAAATGCTAAATATATCGCATCCTAATGGTGCAAAAAAATAATCACTAGCTAAAAGAACGGATCTATTGAGGGCTCCAAGGGAAGGTCCAACATCTATTATTGCTATATCATATTCTTTTTCAAGACATATAAATAGTTGATACATCCAGTTGGTAATACGTGCTCCGCCAATTTCTAATCCTATCAGATCCTTCCATGCATTACTCAATCGATCTTCAAGCATAGAGAGGTTGGGATGTCCTGGAATAATATCTGTTCCATATTTACTCTGTTCCCCTCTTACTATATCAAAATTTTCATTTATTTTTGGCTCACCATCTTCTATATTTTTTAGTATATAATATAAGTTATTTTTTGTATTTTTTTTGTTATATAGATTTGTAATTTGATTGTTGGTGAAATATAACTGTGTTGCATTGCATTGTGGATCTGCGTCAATTAAAATTGTTTTGATATGGCTTTCATTTTGAAGGTAGCTTGCAACATTGCAGGCTAATGTTGTTTTACCAACTCCACCTTTATTGTTAAAAAATACAATAGTTTTCATTATAGATCTCCATTAGTGCAAACTTTTGGTAATAAATTCAATGTCCTTGGAGTAAATACATTACCTTTCGTGGCAAGGAGAAGTTTTTTCATATCCTCGCGACGTACACCGAAGCCACGTCCGCCGATACAGGCAATGACTGCAAAACTTCTGCCGCCCCGACGCTCTCGCTGTTCGCTTAACTCTGCAAGATGTTGGATGCGTGTAACCTTGTCCCGGGCAGTGCCGTCATCTTCAGTAATTTTTGCTTCAATAACTATTTGCGGATTAAATTCACTTGGTAGAATAAAGTCAGGAGCTTGATCAAAATAAGGTAGCTTTTCTGCGCGTTTTGTTTTTCGAAAACTGAGCCCAGCGTTGAGTAGTACAGTTTCAATAGCGCTTTCAAGTCCATCGCCTACTAGCTCGCTTACGGAATCCCTATGGCCCGCAAAAGGTCGTCCTAGAAAGCGCTCATAGAGTAGCATGGCATAGGGGACCCCCATCCCAGCTAAGTGCTGTAGGCTGTTGAGACCTAATCTGGTATCGGCTTTATCCAGTCGGTGTAGTTTATTAGGTTCTGGAGTAGGCGCGCCCTCCTGCAAGAGGGTGCAAGCCGTCCGCACCAATGCACTGAGGCGAACTAGAGCCGTCCCCTTACATTTCAGTGGAACAAAGGGAGTGAGGCGGATATTACGATCTAATGTCCTGGCATAGCTCTGAGTGATGGTGGTACCAGTATGGCTGCTTGCCATATACGCCCATTCAGGGGGAGTGAAGCCAAGCATTGTCCGTAGCACGATAAAAATCATGGGGACATCAAGTAAAGCAGTTTGGACAATATTCGGTTCAAAATAGCAAAAATTTTGTGTAGCTTGTTTAAGTGCTTCATAACCATTTTCAAAGGCAGGATATTCTACAAATCCCTGACCTCTTGGCATAGTTAGAAAATCGGACTCTAATGAGGTAAAGACCATATCCACATAATGATCAAGATGTGCATGCAGTTCTGCAAGTTCGGCTTCAAACGGATGTCGATTCATATACAGATCCTTCATTATGGTGAAAGAGGCCAGATCGCCAAAATTATTTTTGTAGATAGAAAAGGTATTCCGTGAGGCAGATGAGCTTTAAGAGGGGATAGCCTCAAGGCTCGCTCCATTGAGGAGCCTCTGTATAGTATCTTGTCCTCCCAGGGCGGTAAAACTCTGCGATAAAGATTCCATCTTTTTTTCTATGGACTCCTGAGGCGTCCACATTGGAACTAATGTATTGATTATTGTACGGATAATATGTCCATATATGATGCAACGCATATCTCCAGATGTCGGTATGAATCCACCAATCTTAAGAGCGCGTAAATCTTCCCCTAGTAATTTAGAGATATCTATATGTTCCGGCCTAAATAAGTTTTCCTTTTGTACACGGCGACAAATAAAAATACTGTCGACTGTAGATGATCCTGTGCCCTTGATATGGATGGACGCGCTCATCTCAGCGGGACAAGGCAGCACTTTTGAACAGAACAAGCCAGCGTCTAAGATGGCGATGGCAATGGGAAAGTAGGCAGTAATATCATTGTGATGGTACGTAAACGCGAAAGGCGCTCCCGGTTTGAGCGCTATGGCTACGCGAGAAAAAACGTGAGCTAGTCCTTTTGTGAAATGCATAAGCCCCCGTTGCATATTCTCGTTGCCGGTCAATTCTTGGGTATTGCGGGTCGTAGTAGCTGAAAACGCTGGATCCCCTTTGCCGACAAGGCGGCGTAACCAGACATAGCAGAAATCCATCAGCTCTGCATACTGTACATTCCCGAAATAAGGCGGATCCGTGAACACGCCGTCTAGGCTTGCGGGTTGCCATGTACAATTTGCTGCGTCAGCTTGTGCGATGTCCAGGATGCGTTCAGCTTCACCTCTTCTCCGGTCCCCGATCCATTCTCCCGGGATAGGTACCATAATTTTACGCCCACTCTTGCCTGTATCTTGATGACATACTTCGAAGGGGGTGTCGCAATATTTTTTGGCCTTGGAGTACTTTTCGATAATATTGAGCCAGCCACCACTACCGATAGGCAGTCCGTTGAGCCCTCTTACACCTAGCAGATTGGACTCACATTGAATCAAGCCGACAGGAAATCCATGAATCGAGAAAATATCCAAAGATTTTAGCGCCATAATGTCGTATCGACAAAGCATATTTTGGTAACGTAACAGGTCGGAGAGATTGGTTGCTAGAGCATTACGGATGCGCTCACTCTTTTGAGCGGAAATTAGGCGGCAACTATACTCTAACCCCAGCAACTGGCGGGCGTTAAAGAGCTCTCGGTAGTATCTATACCCCCAACGGTGCAGGCGCGTTGTCTCGTCTCCAGCAGGGATTGTATCATCGGGTATATATCGCAAAGATTGTGTGGATAGTGATGTTTCTGCGCTGGTGAACCTCGCTAGATCTTCTTTATCCGGTACCTTGAACAAGCGACCGAGATGTTTATGCTTGCAGTTAGGGCAATAATATTCAATGGCAAAGAGACGATGCAATAAGGGGGATTCTGCTCCATCTAGATAGGCGCTCTCGTCTCCACAATGAGGGCATCGGCAGCGTTTTTTTTTCGCGAGACCTTCAGTAAGCAACGGAGCATGGCAGTGCCCACAGTTCCCTGGAGTATTTCTGTCTTCTACTTCTGTCAGCTGGCCACATGCAGCACAGACAAAAATATTTTTAGGGTGGCGTATATCCTTAGCTACTAGATAACCAGGAAAGAGATCGAAAGGCCTACCACAGGAATGACATGTTGTAGTTTTTACCCACAGAAAATATTTGACGTGAGCAGAGGGGCTACCACAACATTCACACCGAGTTCGGTAAAGATCTCCAATCTCTGCGGCGAGGTGCGAACAGAGTTCAGCGGCCGCATTCCGGTATTCTGTAAGGTTTAGACACTCCATCTCTTGGCGGACTACCCAGTAAGACATGGGGTTAATATCGCGACCCCGTACATGTGCTCCCATTCTATTAGCTTCGAGTAAGGGAATACCGCCTCCCATAAAAGGATCAGCAATAGTCTTTCCAGAGAGATTGCCAGCTTTATAGAAAGCTTCTTTTAGGGGCATATCTGAAAATTCGGAAAGCAAGAGTGAGCGAAACAACGTGCCGGGTCTTCTAGCAAACCATTTATGGACGGCGATGATTGGACGGTAATTTTGTTGAACTTGTTTTTCTCGCCGGGCCAGGTTAGCCACAAAGGATATATCATAGTTTTTTTCTATCATGTGAGGATAATAGCGTAAATGCATTTGAAGAACAAGGTGATGGAATGCACTGTCTTTTCTTTACAATCAAGCTCATTGCGTAAAGATAGGCCCTGTGTGTAAGGAAGCTGTTGGCAAAGCTAGTACTTGCGGAAAGCTATATCTAGGCAACAAAGTATGGCAGGGAAGGTGAGCTTACATATTCATTTCGGGAAAATGCAAGGATAGCTCTGGAGGAAGGTCGTGCGGATATGAAAAAGGCCACCCATGGCGGGTGGCCTTTTGTGTTCATGAGGGGCCGGAGCAGGGCTGCCGCCCGCTCCGGGGGATTTTTACAGGCCCTTTTCCTGCATCAGGCAGATAAGGTCGCAGACGCGGTTGGAATAGCCCCATTCGTTGTCGTACCAGGCCACGACCTTCACCAGATTGCCGTTCTGCACGGTGGTGTAGGGCGCTTCCAGGATGGAGGAATGCGGGTCGCCCTTGAAGTCCATGGAGACCAGGGGCAGGGTGTTATAGCCCAGGATGCCCTTGAGGTAGGTCTCGCTGGCGTCCTTGAGGGCGGCCAGCAGGGTCTCGGTGTCGGTCTCCTTTTCCAAGATGCCGTTGAAGTCCACCACGGAGACCGTGGGGGTGGGCACGCGCAGGGAATAGCCGGTGAATTTGCCGGCCAGTTCGGGGATGACCTTGGCCACGGCCTGGGCCGCACCGGTGGAGGTGGGGATGATGTTGCAGGCGGCGGCGCGGGCACGGCGCGGGTCCTTGTGGGCCATGTCGAGGATGCGCTGGTCGTTGGTGTAGGAATGGATGGTGGTCATGTTGCCCAGCTTGATGCCGAAGTTGCGCTGCAGCACCAGGGCCACGGGCGCCAGGCAGTTGGTGGTGCACGAGGCGTTGGACACGATGTGGTGCTTTTCGGGATCGTACTGGTCGTGGTTCACGCCCATGACGATGGTGATGTCTTCTTCCTTGGCCGGAGCGGTGATGATGACCTTTTTGGCGCCGTTGTCCATGTGCACGGACGCCTGGGAGGCCTTGCGGAAGATGCCGGTGCTTTCCACCACCACGTCCACGTCATGCTGTCCCCAGGCCAGCTGATGGGGATCGCGCTCGGCGAAGCAGTGGATGTTCCAGTCACCGACCTTCACTTCCTGACCGTCCACCTGGGCGTCCAGGAAGGCGCGGCCGTAGACGGAGTCGTACTCCAGCAGCTGGAAGTTGGTGGTGGCGTCGAAGAGGTCGTTGATGGCCACCACTTCCACGCGATCAGCGTAGCTCTGGCGCAGGGCGCGGAACACCTGGCGGCCGATGCGGCCGAAACCATTGATACCGACACGAACTTTTTTCATTGTATTCACCTTTGCCCTTGCGGGCATCCTGTCTTGATGGGGGCGGAGCGGCACGGCGGCGGGCAGGGCCCCTGATGCCGTCATGCCGGGGCGCACGTCGCCGGGCCCGGCGGGCCGGGACGTACGATGAGCCGGCTAGTCTTCGTAGACCGAGTAGGCGTGTTTGGCCATCAGCTCGTAATTGTTGCGCAGGGCGTCATGCAGGCGGGCGTTCTCGATGGCCACGGCGGAGATGGCGGCCACGGCCATCATGAAGCTGTCCTCGTCGGCGCTGAACTCGCGCTCTTCGGAGGAATAGACGCGGATCAGGCCGATGACCTTGCCGCCCACGCTCAGGGGGGCGGAAAGCACGGAGACCAGACCTTCGGCCTTGGCGGATTCGGGATACTGGAAGCGGCCGTCAGAGGTGGCGTCCTTCAGGTGGATGGCCTTGCCGGACAGTACTTCGCTGTCCAGGCCGCTGCGTTTCACTTCCACGGGGCCTTTGCGCATGTAGGTGGCGGAGAGGCCGTACGCGGCGCTGGGCAGCAGGAAGTGCCCGGTGCTGTCCAGCAGACGGATGGTGCAGGCCTTGCAGTTCATGGTCTGTGCCGTGTGCTCGCTGATCTTGTGCAGCACGTCCTTGGGATCAAGGCTGGCATTGATGGCCAGGGCCACATCACGCAGGGCGCGGAAATAATCCTGGGGCATGGAAGACCTCCTTTGGATGGGGTGACGCCTTCCCCGGCAGGGCGTCGATGATTGCCGTTGGCCGCCCCGGGCGCAGGCGCGTGACCGGGGATGACGGACGCGCGCAGGGCGGCGGAGAGGGGATAGTCGTCGGCCGGTCGTCCGGCAACGGGATATCCGGATGGGTCATGCGGCGGGTCCCCGGCTGTGCCCCGGGAAAGGAGGTGGGAGGTCTCCTGTCCGGCACGCCTGCGCGGGCAGGCATGCCCCGGGCTCAGCTCTTGAACATGAAGCGCCGCATAGAAACATTAAGCACGATACCCAGCAATGTGAAGTTCACCACTGTGGCACTGCCGCCATAACTGATGAAGGGCAGGGGGATGCCCACCACGGGCATGAGCCCGATGACCATGCCCATATTGATACATATCTGCCAGAAAAAGTAAAAGAAGACCCCCACGGCCAGCATGCTGCCGAAACGGTCCTTGGCCTGGACCACCGTGGAGAAGATGGACAGCAGGAACAGGCAGAACAGCGTCACCAGGGCCACGCAGCCCACAAAGCCCCATTCCTCGCCGAACACGGCCAGGGCGAAGTCCGAGTGGCGTTCGGGTAGGAAGTTGAGCTTGTTCATCATGCCTTCCATGTAGCCCTTGCCCCACAGCTCGCCGGAGCCGATGGCGATGCGCGATTGCAGGATGTGGTAGCCCGCCCCCAGGGGGTCGTCACCGGGGTTAAGGAAGGTGAGCACGCGCTGCTTCTGGTAATCGTGCATGAGCACGCACCACATGAGGGCGGCCACACCGGGCACGGCCAGCAGGCAGGTGCCCAGCACATAGCGGCGCAGGCCGTGGAACAGGATCATGCCGCCCATGATGAGCAGCACCATCATGGCCGTGCCGAGGTCGGGCTGCTTGAGGATGAAGACCACGGGCACCAGGCCCACGGCCAGCACGGAAAAAAAGTTCTTCCAGCCCAGGGGCTGGCTGTCGCGGGCCAGAAGGCGCGCCACCAGGATGAGCACGGCGATCTTGATGGGTTCCGAAGGCTGGATGGTGAACAGCCCGAAGGAGATCCAGCGCTTGGCGCCGTAAAAGGTGGAGCCTATCAGGGGCACCAGCATCAGCAGTACCAGAAAGAACAGATAGGCGGGCCAGGCCAGGTTGCGCAGCTGCCGGTAGTCGAACAGCGTGGCCAGCAGCATGCAGCCCAGGCCGCACAGGCCCCAGATCAACTGGCGCTGGTAAAAGCTCTCGAAGGCGAAACCGGTCTCCACGCGGGTGCCGCTGGCGGAATACAGGTTGGCCACGCCCGTGAAATAGAGCAGCAGCATGCAGGCCAGCAGTGCCCAGTTGATATAGCCGAGAAGGCGCTTGTCCATGGGGCGTTCCTGTTTTCGTCAGCGGCGACGGCGCTTGGGAAGATCGTTGCTGTCGTTGGTCATGCCCGGCAGGGGCCCCGAGGCGGGGCCCAGCATCCTGCCGGCGGGCTGGGGCGCTTCCGGTGCCCTGTAGCCGGGCGCGGCGGTATCCGGCCCGAAAAGATATTCGTAGACTTTTTTGGCCGGGACCGGCCACGCTGGAACCGCCGCCGCCGTGTTCCACCATGACGATGACCACATAGGTCTTGCCGTTCTTGCTGCCCCAGGTGGCGATCCAGGCATGGTCGCGGTGCAGGTAGGCCAGCTCCGCGGTACGCAGACGGCGGTCGTTGGCGGTCATCTTCAGCTTGGTCACCTGGGCCGTACCGGTCTTGCCGCCCATGTCGGCATCGTGGCGGCCCACCACCTTGGCCGTACCGCCCCCGGCCGTGCGGCGCATGGCCTGGACCACGAAGCGCAGGTGGCCCAGCTCGGCGGGGATGCGGCCGCGCACCTCGCGGGGAGCATCTTCCAGCAGCTGGGGCTTGAGCAGGTCGCCGCCGTTGAGCATGGCCGACACGTAGACGGCCATCTGGATGGGCGTGACCAGGGTGAAGCCCTGACCGATGGAGGTGTTGAAGGTATCGCCGCGCACCCAGACCTGTTTGCGGTAGCGCTGCTTCCAGTCGCGCGAGGGCACCAGGCCCGAACGTTCGTGGGGCAGGTCCACCCCGGTGGGGCGGCCGAAGCCGCATTGCTTGGCAAAGGCCGAGATCTTGTCGATGCCCAGGCGCTCGGCCATGATGTAATAGTACACGTCGCAGGAGTTGATGAGCGACTGCTCCAGCGTCTGGCTGCCGTGGCCGCCGCGCCGCCAGCAGCGGAAGATCTGGTTGCCCAGCTTGGTCTGGCCGCCGCAAAAGACGGTCTCACGGGGATCCACGCCGTTCTCCAGGAAGAACACGGCCATGAGCAGCTTCCAGACCGATCCGGGCGGGTAGACGCTCTGGATGACGCGGTTCTGCAGGGGATAGCGCTTGCTGGTGCGCAGGGCCTCCCAGTCGCGGCGGGAGATGCCCGCGGCGAACAGGTTGTTGTCGTAGGCCGGGGAGGTCACCAGCGCGCGCAGCTTGCCGGTGTCCGGCTCCATGACCACCACGCAGCCCGCCTCGCCGGCAAGGGCGTCCCAGGCGGCCTGCTGCAGGTCGCGGTCCAGCGAAAGGGCCAGTTCCTGTCCGGCGCTGGGGGCCTCGCTCAGGCTCTTGGCCAGCATGCGCCCGTGGGCGTCCACTTCCATCTGGTACAGGCCCTTGTGGCCGCGCAGGCGCTTTTCCAGCTCCAGTTCCAGACCGGCCTTGCCCACCAGGTCGCCCATGGCAAGGTCGGGGTCCTTCTCCATCTCGGCGCTGTTGGCTTCGGCCACATAGCCCAGCACATGGGCGAAGAGGTCTTTTTCGGGATAGTAGCGGTTGGTGCGGACCATGATCTCCAGACCGGGCCAGTTGACCAGCTCGGCCTCGATGCGGGCCACCTGGCCGAAGTCCAGGCCGGAGACCAGCGGCAGGGCCTCGAAGGGCTTGGTCTTGAAGCGGTCCTGGTTGTAGCGGTTCTGGAGCTGCTCCAGGGGCGTGTCCGTCCACTGGCTGATCTGGGCCAGGGTGGCGGGGATGTCCGGGCAGTCCTCGCGGATGATGGCCAGGCCGTAGGCCGTACGGTTGTCGGCCAGGATATTGCCGTGATCGTCGAAGATGCGGCCGCGCGGGGCGAAGATGCGTTCCGTGCGCAGGCGGTTCTTCTGGGCCTGCGTGGTCATCTCCGGCCCCAGATGGAGCTGGAGGTACCAGAAGCGGGTGACGAAGACGAAAAAGAAGATGCCCACCAGCACCTGCAGGAGCAGGATGCCGCTGCGCGGCGGCTGGTAGCGTTCGCTTTCCACCTGGATGGTCAGCCAGGAACGCCAGTTCTTGCGCTTGCGGCGGGGAGCCTCCGTCAGGGGAGAGGCCGGTTCCGGAGCGACAGAGGGGATGATGCGCCTATTCTTCGTCATGCGAACATGCCAGGGGCCGCGTGGCCGTCAAAAGCAACCAGGCCACGGGCAGGTAAAGGGCCTGAATCAGGCTCCTGTCCAGAAATTCCTGCGGATCGAAATGCACGGCATAGAGCGGGGAGAACAGCCAGCCCAGGCCGAAGCAGGCACCGCCCAGGCAGATGGAGAGCAGCAGCACGAGGAAGAAGTTCCCCAGGCCCAGCAGCCAGCGCAACAGACGGTAGATCAGGCAGACCAGCGCGTACCAGACGATGGTGGCCCCAAAGGGGCTCGTGCCGATGCCTTCCTGCAGCAGGACGAAAAGCGGCAGCAGCCAGCAAAGGTTCTTGTAGTCCCTTTCCTGCAACAGGATGACCAGCCCCACCACCAGGGCATCGAGGCAGGGGACGAGGCTTTGCACGCAGATGCCCAGGGCCACGAAGCATAGCCACCAGAAGATGTTGCGCACGGCCTGCATGGGCTAGCGCTCCCTTTTGGGGGGCCGGGGCGGGCCCACGAAGTCCGGGGCGGGCTCGCTGGGGCGCAGGGGCCGGTTGATGCCGCTGGGTTCCAGCAGCAGCACTTCTTCCAGCCGGCGCACGTCCACCAGGGGCC
>OGZI01001791.1_pt1 | contig 19891 bp, 13 predicted proteins | sample 1576711 | NCBI WGS metagenome assembly OGZI01 (sample SAMEA3541482, study PRJEB24748) | human gut metagenome | biome: human gut; feature: human-associated habitat; material: faeces | place: China | collected 2012
CCCAGCCATTCCGCCAGAAGCTGACTCACGAATGCCCGGCTATGATCGGAACCGTACCGGTTTATGACAGTGTTATTCATTATCAGAGAGACCTGGCAACTCTTACTGCACAGGATTTTATTGATGTTGTCCGTCTTCATGCTGAGGATGGCGTGGACTTCGTCACACTTCACTGTGGAATCACAAGAAAAACCATCGAACAGATCAAAAAACATAAACGTAAAATGAATATCGTAAGCCGTGGAGGAAGTCTTGTCTTTGCATGGATGTGCATGACCGGAGAAGAAAACCCATTCTATGAACATTACGATGAAATCCTCGACATCTGCGAAGAATACGACGTAACTATTTCTCTTGGTGATGCCTGCCGTCCGGGATGTCTTGCTGATGCAACAGATGTATGCCAGATTGAAGAACTTGTCCGCCTCGGAGAACTGACCAAGCGCGCATGGGATCATAATGTACAGGTTATGGTCGAAGGACCTGGACATGTACCGCTGGATCAGGTTGCTGCCAACATGAAAGTGCAACAGAGCATCTGCATGGGCGCACCGTTCTATGTACTCGGACCTCTGGTAACAGATATCGCTCCTGGATATGACCACATCACTGCAGCCATCGGTGGAGCTGTTGCCGCTATGAGCGGAGCTGCTTTCCTTTGCTACGTTACACCGGCAGAACACCTTGCTCTTCCAAACGTAGAAGATACCAAACAGGGAATCATTGCTTCTAAAATTGCTGCTCACGCTGCCGATATTGCAAAAGGTATCCCGCATGCACGTGATATCGATGACAAGATGGCTGATGCACGCCGTGTTCTTGACTGGGATGCACAGTACGCCTGCGCTCTCGATCCTGAAACAGCAAAGGCAATCCGTGATAGTCGTAAACCAGAAGATGACCACAGCGATACCTGCAGTATGTGCGGAAAATTCTGTGCTGTAAGAAGTATGAACAAAGCACTTGCCGGAGAATATATTGATATTCTGTAAACTTAAAGATTACTTGCAAAAGAAGAGAATCGGAAATTATCCGGTTCTTTTCTTTTTCACTAATTTTCGCTCTATTTGTTCTATAAAATATAGCACTTTGCCAGTGGTAAATTTTCGGGTTTGATGTATAATTATTACACAGCAAAAAGGATGCAACGGGAGGGAAAGGTTTATGAAAAATAAAATAATGTGGAAAGATGTTACTCTTATTGTACTTGCTATTCTCCTTATTTTTTCTATGTGCAGAATACATACACTCAAACAGTCGAACAAAAAACTGTACTCACAAAATCTGGAGCTGAATCACCAGCTTGCCACACTGAAAGAAAAGAATACAGGTTTAGAATCAAAGCTGAACAGCGAAGAAAGTATCACAGATGAAAAAAAATCAGACAATTCTCAACATTAAAAATTGAGGAGAAGTTTCCAGATCCTGGATTCTTCTCCTCGTTTTTATTTATCCAATCATTTAATTAACAGATCTCTGCTCCTGCCGGCATCTTCTTCTCCGGTGTCATCAGCGCAAGATTACCATCTGCATCTTCTGCGCAGAGCAGCATACCTTCTGAAAGCACTCCGGCGAGTTTTGCAGGTTTCAGGTTCACAAGAACCATAACCTTCTTACCTACCATTTCTTCCGGTGTATAGTGTGCTTTGATTCCGGAAACGATCTGTTTTACCTGGCTTCCGATCTTAACCTGGGAGCAGAGAAGCTTTTTCGATTTTTTCACTGCTTCGCAAGAAATGATCTCGCCTACCTGGAACTGCATTTTTTCAAAATCTTCGAAAGTGATCTCCGGTTTTGCTTCGATGTCGATTCCTTCTTCTTCCTCTTCCTTTTCTTCTTTAACCTTTGGATGAAGCTCTTCTACTTTTTTCATGACTTCTTCCAGGTCGAGTCTCTGGAACAGGATTTCCGGTTTTTCTACCACATGTCCGCCACCAAGCTGTGCCAGAATCTTTTCAGCTGTTTCCGGCATGAAAGATTCAAGCAGTTTTGCACCTTCAGAAATGCTTTGGATCAGATTCCACAGAACTGTCTCCAGACGATCCTTCTTGTCTTCTTCTTTTGCCAGTGCCCACGGCATGGTCTCATCGATATATTTGTTGCAGCGTTTGAACAGATTGAAGATTTCTGTGATTGCATCTGCTACACGCAGTTCTTCCATTTTTGCTTCTACGAGCTTCGGTGTATTTTCTGTCACAGCTTTCAGATCTGCATCTACTTCTTCTGTAACACCTTTATTTGTCACAGTTCCGCCAAAGTATTTATTTGTCATAGAAATAGTACGGTTTACAAGGTTACCCAGTGTATTGGCAAGATCGGAGTTCAGTCTCTCTACCATCAATTCCCATGAAATTACGCCATCATTTTCAAACGGCATCTCATGCAGCACGAAGTAACGGACCGCATCTACTCCAAAGAAATCTACGAGTTCATCTGCATAGAGTACATTTCCTTTTGATTTACTCATCTTTCCATCGCCCTGAAGAAGCCACGGATGTCCAAATACCTGCTTCGGAAGCGGAAGTCCAAGTGCCATCAGGAAGATCGGCCAGTAAATCGTATGGAAACGGATGATATCTTTTCCGATCAGATGAAGGTCTGCCGGCCAGTTCTTATTGAACATTTCATCGCTTTCACCATCACAGTGATATCCGATACCAGTGATATAGTTGGTAAGTGCATCAAGCCATACATAAACAACATGCTTCGAATCAAAGTCTACCGGAATTCCCCATTTAAAAGAAGTTCTGGATACACAAAGATCCTGAAGTCCCGGAAGAAGGAAGTTGTTCATCATCTCATTCTTACGTGCTACCGGCTGGATAAATTCCGGATGTGTATTGATATATTCAATCAGTCTGTCTGCATATTTGCTCATCTTGAAGAAGTATGCTTCTTCTTTTGCAGGCTGTACCGGGCGTCCGCAGTCCGGACATTTTCCATCTACAAGCTGGGATTCTGTGAAGAAGGATTCGCATGGAGTACAGTACATTCCTTCGTAGTGTCCTTTGTAAATATCTCCCTGGTCATACAGTTTCTTGAATATCTTCTGTACTTCTTTCTCATGATAATCATCCGTTGTACGGATAAATTTGTCATAAGAAGTGTTCATCAGATCCCAGATTCTCTTAATCTCTCCGGATACGTTATCTACAAATTCCTTTGGTGTAACACCTGCTTCTTCTGCTTTTAATTCAATTTTCTGTCCATGCTCGTCAGTTCCTGTCTGGAAAAATACATCATATCCCTGACTTCTCTTATAACGTGCAATTGCGTCTGCCAGCACGATCTCGTATGTGTTACCGATATGTGGCTTGCCTGATGTATAGGCAATTGCAGTTGTAATATAATATTTTGGTTTGTCTGCCATGATTCTTTATCTCCTTTTTCTATAAATTAAAAATAGTGCACATCTCTGGCACATAGTGCCTTTTATTTAACAAAGACTTCCTGTTAAATAAAAAACCGCCTTCTATAAAATATAGAAGACGGGATTATTGCCGTGTTACCACTTCTCTTCATCCTTCCCTCACAAGAAGAATCTCACCGGGTACAGTCTGCTGTTTTTGGCAGTCCATATCTGCACTCGCCGCTGTAACGGGCGGAACCCATCGCATGCTTGCACAGGAAACTGATTCGTTGCTTCCTTATGTTCACCTGCGCTGCTCAGAAGCCATCTTCAGTCTTTCTCCAGCCATCCCTCTCAGCCTCTGCGGGACTTCTCTGTAAACATTCAAAAGACCTACTCTCTTCGTCATCGCTTTTTCCATATCAAAAAAATCGTATCACAGATATCAGAAACTTGTCAAGGCGTATTTGACACCAGATAGTCTTTTTCCTTCAATACCTGCTCGATCAGATCCAGTGTCTCTTCCGAATCCGCTTCAACTGTGTGATAATGATAGTTGGAAGTGATATTCTTAAGCGGACTGGACTTTCCACTATGGATCCCTTCCATGAATTCTTTGACATTTCTCCGCGATGCCACATCAAGAGGTGCTTCCATATGTCCATAAATCCGGTGATTGATCATTACATTTACCACCTTGCCTCCCAGATCCACGATCGAACAAAGCTCATCCTCCATCTGTTCATCCGTATGACTGACTTTGAACACTCTCGTTACCGTATGCGGTGCATTCAGAATATATCCCCGGTTGGTTGAAATGATATCATATCCGGCTGCACGGATCAGCGCAATGTCCTGTACAATGACCTGACGGCTTACATCATATACCTTCGCCAGTTCTTTCCCGGGTACCGGAACCTCACTGCTCTTTATTTTGCTGACAATCTCTTCTCTTCGTCTGGAACCTGTCATCCCGATATAACTCTCCTTTTTCTGCAATTCTGCTCTGTGCCTGACGTATTACAGACTTTCCTCTTCTGTCTGCCAAATCCTGTCTTCACTCTTGCTGAATCCAGACCGGCTTAAATAGCATGCAGATTCTTCAGCGAAATGTCAAGGACAGGAGCTGAATGGGTAAGTGCCCCACTTGATATATAGTCTACTCCAAGAGACGTCAGACGGTCAATATTTTCTTTTGTTACATTTCCGGAACATTCTGTCTCTGCACGTCCGTCAATAATCCTGATTGCCTCCTTCATATCCTCCGGCGACATATTATCCAGCATAATAATATCTGCTCCCGCATCAACAGCCTCACGCACCATATCCAGATTTTCAACTTCTACCTCAATTTTGCGGACAAACGGTGCGTATTCCTTTGCCATTTCCACCGCCTTTGCCACACTTCCTGCCGCTCCGATATGATTGTCTTTTAAAAGCACTCCGTCGGAAAGATTATATCTATGATTATATCCTCCACCGACACGGACCGCATATTTTTCAAAAATACGCATATTCGGCGTTGTCTTTCTGGTGTCCAGAAGCTTCGTCTTCGTTCCTTCCAGAAGCATTGCAACCGAATGTGTATAAGTCGCAATTCCACTCATTCTCTGCAGATAATTCAGTGCCACCCGTTCCCCTGAGAGCAGCGCACGGATATCGCCTGTAATAATCCCCATCCATTCTCCTTTTTTCACTTCGTCACCGTCTTTACAATAGAAATCTGTCTTCACATTTTCATCCAGAATTTCAAATACTCTGTGAAATACATCCAGCCCGGCAACTACTCCATCCTGTTTGCAGATCAGCTGCACCTCTCCAGTCACCGCTTCTTTCATCACCGCATTGGTGGTCACGTCCTCACTGGAAATGTCCTCCTGCAGTGCTTCTTTTATCAGATGGTCTACATTCAATGTCATCGTAATCTTATTCATTTCTTTTTTCCTCATTCTAAACAGATCTTTTTCTTTTATATTGCCTCTTTACAGAACACCACAGGATTTACTGCATTTTCCACTCCGGAAATCTTATGTGCCGCACGTTTTGCAAACACCAGGCTCTCAAGCAGAGAATTACTTGCCAGACGGTTCGCCCCATGGACGCCATTGCAGCTGGTCTCTCCAACCGCATACAGATGCTCCATCGAAGTTCTGCTGTCGCTGTCTACCCAGATGCCTCCCATGAAATAGTGTTGTGCAGGAACAACCGGGATCCACTCTTTTGTCACGTCATAGCCTTCTTCCCGGCACCGCTCACAGATATTTGGGAAATGCTCCAGGATCGTATTCTTATCAATATTTTCCATGGAAAGCCATACATGATCCGTTCCGTCTTTTTCCATTTGTTCCCGGATTGCTTTTGTCACCACATCTCTCGGAAGAAGCTCATTTACAAAACGTTCTCCGTCTTTATTATAAAGAACTGCGCCTTCTCCACGGACAGATTCTGAAATCAGAAATCTTCGTCCCGGTTTTGAAGAATACAAAGTTGTCGGGTGGATCTGGACATAATCCAGATGCTCCAGACGGATTCCATGCTTCCTGGATATATCAAGCGCATCTCCTGTCAGATGTGGAAAGTTTGTAGAATGCTGGTATCTTCCTCCGATTCCACCGCTTGCAAAAATCGTATCCTGTGCATAGATCTTCATCTCTTCACCGTCTGCCGTCTTCGCTAAAATACCTGCACATTTTCCATTTTTAACAATTATGTCTGTCATAGTTGTATATTCGTGTATTTGTACATTTTTTCGTTTCTTTACACGCACGAGCAGTTTACTCGTAATCTCTTTCCCTGTAATATCTTCATGGAAAAGAATCCTTGGTCTGGAATGCGCACCTTCTCTTGTAAATGCAAGATTTCCGTCTTTTTTAGCGAAATCCACACCATATTCAATCAGATCATGAATAATTTCCTGCGAGCTGCGGATCATAATATCCACTGATTCTTTCCTGTTCTCGTAATGACCTGCACGCATTGTATCTTCAAAATACCCCTCATAATCCTCATCATCCCGAAGTACACAGATTCCACCCTGTGCCAGAAATGAATCACTGCTTTCCAGATCTGACTTGGTAATCATAAGGATCTGTTTATCCTCCGGAAGATTCAGTGCTGAAAACGCTCCACCAACTCCCGTTCCAACGATCACTACATCTGTCTTAATCTCCAACTTTATCCCTCCAATTCCGGTTCTCTTAGCCGGTCACCTGTTGTTTCTTATTTTTGATTTTCCGGTTCTTTTATTTTGCAGCAAGCTCAAGCATTTTCTCTAACGGTTTTTTGGAATTTTCCCGAAGTTTTGCATCTACGTGAACCTCATTTTTACCAGTCTGCAAAACATGCAATACCTTCTCCAGCGTATTCTTTTTCATATTCGGACATACCGGTAGCTTGTCCGGATAATAGAATGTCTTCTCCGGGTTCTGTTCCTTCAGCTTGTAACCCACACCCTCTTCTGTACAGACAATAAATTCCTGACAATCACTTGCCGTTACATACTGGATGATTCCTGATGTGCTTCCCACGTAATCTGCCATCGCAAGAAGTTCTGCACGGCATTCTCCGTGCGCGACGATCTGTGCCCCCGGATGTCTCCTTTTCACTTCGGCTACATCCTCCGGTTCCATCCGTTCATGAGTCGGACAGAATCCATTGTTGTAAACAAAATTTTTTTCCGGTACATGATCGGCTACAAAATGTGCCAGATTCCGATCCGGAATAAAGAAAATATTCTTGTTCGGAAGTTCTTTTACGATCTTCACTGCATTTGCAGATGTCACACAGACATCCGAGTATTCTTTCAGTGCTGCCGTTGAATTGATATAGCAGACAACAGCAAGATCATCATACTCTTTCCGCATCTTCCGGATCGTCTCCACATCTGCCATATGTGCCATCGGACAGTCTGCTGTCATATCCGGCATCAGAACCGTTTTCTCCGGATTCAGGATCTTTGCACTCTCCCCCATAAAAGAAACGCCACAAAATACGATTGTCTTTTCTTGGAGCTTCGTTGCTACCTTGCTCAGGTAAAAAGAATCCCCTATATAATCTGCTATTTCCTGCACCTCCGGCCGCACATAATAATGTGCCAGAATGACAGCATTCTTCTCTTTTTTAAGCTTCTGTATCTCTTCCACCGTTGTCATAACGTGATCCTCCCTTACTGACTCTTTTCTCATCTCTGATCTTTTTTCAGCATAGTGCACATTATAGCACCACACTTTACATCTGACAAGACACTTGTTTTATTTCTGTAAAGTTTCGTTTGAGATACATATTTCCAGAATCAAAATCATATACATAGAAACAACATCATTTCTTCTGGAGTTTTATGTTTCATTTAATTCTTAAACACCGGAAAAAAATTTTTCTGATCCTTCCCTGTTGTCTGCTGGTCATTCTGATTTCTTTTCTGTCTGGCAATGCATTTTGGAGCTCCCTGCATGCAGAATCCTCCGACCGGCAATTCCGTACTTTCACACGTAGTCTCTTCCAGACAGAAGTATCCGCAAATACCATCAGCCTTCACTATACCTTGCGTTCTCCTTCTGACTATGGCATCGCGGACATCCCGGCTACATACGGCAGTCTTTCTTCTGATCCCGTTGCTGCAAAAGCTTCTGTCAGAAATGTTCTCTCTTCTCTGCAGGAATTTGATCCCGACACTCTTTCTTCGGAAAATGCACTAACCTTTAAAATCCTGGATACCTATCTTAAAAATGCATCTACAGGGACAGATTATCTGCTTTATCAGGAGCCTCTCGGCCCCGTATCCGGTATCCATACGCAGCTGCCTGTTCTGCTCTCGGAATACAGCTTTTACGACACACAGGATGTAGAAACCTATCTGGCTCTCTTAAAAGAAACGCCTTCCTATTTTGATTCTGTCATCCGGTTTGAGCAGAAAAAAGCTGCTTCCGGTCTTTTTATGCCGGATTACCAGGCTGATTCTGTTCTGGACACCTGCCAATCTTTTATCGATATGGGTAAAGAGAATTATCTGGTCAGTACATTTAACGAACGAATCGCGTCACTGGATCTTTTACCTGAAAACAAAAAAGATTCTTTTCAGAAAGAAAATATGAAACTTGTAACAGAAGAGATTTATCCCGCTTATCAAAATCTGATCACCGCTATCAAATCGCTGAAAGGAAAAGGAATGAATGAACAGGGACTTAGCCATTTCCCTTATGGAAAAAAATACTATGAATATCTGGTGCGTCAGACTACCGGCTGCAATGAGTCCATTTCCCGTCTGCGACTGATGACCAGGGCACAGATACTGGAAGATCTAAGTGCCATGCAGAAGGTTCTCTTCCCTGCTGACGCAGCACTTACCCAGGCATCTGTTTTGGAGCAGACATCTCCTGATTCCATGCTGGACGATCTCAGGTCCAAAATCACAGATACATTCCCGGAAATTCCTGATGTTGATTTCCAGGTCAAATATGTTCCGGAATCCATGCAGGATTATCTAAGTCCAGCTTTCTATATGATCCCTGCCATTGACAATCTAACGGAAAATGTCATCTACATTAACAACGGGCAGACCGCCTCAGGGCTGAATCTCTACACAACCCTTGCTCACGAAGGCTATCCCGGACATCTGTACCAGACCGTCTATTTTTCTGCTTCTGAGCCGGATCCTATTCGGAGCATTCTTGATTTTGGCGGATACGTTGAGGGCTGGGCCACCTATGCGGAAATGATGTCCTACTACCTTGCACCTCTCCCTAAGACTGAAGCATCCCTTCTCCAGAAAAACAGTTCTGTCATTCTTGGACTTTATGCGCTTGCAGACATGGGAATTCATTATGACGGCTGGTCTGTAACTGATACAGTCCGCTTTTTCAGCGATTACGGGATCAATGATCCAAATGCAGTACAGAGTGTCTACAAACTGATCATTGGAAGTCCTGCCAATTATCTGAAATACTATATTGGATACCTGAAATTTTATGAATTGAAAAAGGAGATGGCAGATGCCCTGGGAAATCAATTCTCCCAGAAAGAATTTCACAGGGCGGTACTGGATGTGGGACCGGCACCATTTGAGATCGTATATGATGAGGTGGAAAAAAATTTATTAGATTGATCCTATTTCACACAAAATAAAACTATCCTGTGAGAATCCGAAACATTCCCACAGGATAGCCCATCAAACACATTTTATATAATTTACACTTGAATCTACAGATCCAGTTTCAGATCATTTTCCTTGATCCAGCCACATTTTCTCATCGGAATCGCAATCGCCCAGGAAAGCACTGCCGGAAGAATAAAACAGATCAGCACCAGACCTGCCCAGTCCATTCCGGTGATTGCAGCTTTGGTTCCTTCTGCAATATCATTTACCCAGCCAGTGTACACACCAATCTGTCCGACCAGTCCGCAGGTTCCCATTCCGGATGCCACTGCCGCACCGTTCATCTTCAAATGGAAGATACAGGTTGCGACCGGACCGGTAATTGCGGATGCCAGTGTCGGCGGAAGCCAGATTCTCGGATTTCTCACAATGTTTCCCATCTGGAGCATCGAGGTTCCTATTCCCTGTGCAAAAAGACCACCCCATTTATTTTCCTTAAAACTCATAACCGCAAAACCAACCATCTGTGCACAGCAGCCGGCTACAGCAGCACCTCCTGCAAGCCCGGTAAGTGAAAGTGCCGCACAGATCGCTGCACTGCTGATTGGAAGTGTCAGCGCAATACCAACAATCACAGATACGATAATTCCCATGAAAAATGGCTGTAATTCAGTCGCCCACATGATCGCAGTTCCTACGGTACTTGCCGCTGCTCCGATCGCCGGTGCACATCCCAGTGAAAGCAGAACCCCCACACAGATCGTCACAAATGGTGTCACAATAATATCTATTTTTGTTTCTTTTGAAACCAGTTTTCCAAATTCTGCTGCAAAAATCGTAACGACCAAAACCGCAAGAGGTCCTCCGGCACCCCCAAGTTCATTCGCTGCCATTCCGACTGCCGCCAGTGAAAACAACACAAGTGGCGGACATTGAAGTGCTACTCCGATCGAGATTGCCATCGCAGCTCCGGTTGCTCCTTTCGCATAACCGCCTACTGTTACAAGGATTCCTATACCAAGCTGTTCTCCGAGTGTGCTGATGATCGTACCGATCAGAAGCGATGCAAACAGTCCCAGCGCCATTGCACCAAGCGCATCGATTCCGTATCGCTTCGCTGAAAAGATAATATTTTTCTTTCTTAGAAACTCTTTCATAACTTTCTCCTGCTCCTGTCATTCTTTTAGTGTATAATCTACTGTCTTGTCACATGTGATTACTGTGCAATATTATCCACTGTTTTGCAGAATCCGTCAAGAAGATTTTATTTAAATCTCTTATCTTCGCAAAAGTATGATATAACTAAAAAGTAGGAGTGTACATTTTTTAACTGCACACTCCTGCTTTTTATTTCTTATTTTTATTCTTTATGAAAATATACATGATAAGCTTCCATATCTACTTTTGGAAGAGGGATCATCTTCATTCCATTCGCTTCAAACTGTAATTTTCCATCAACCATATGAATTTCTTCTACTGCCGGTGCTGTAAGGAATTCTTTTTCCTCTGAAAGTGCCGCAAGAATATATGGCCCATATGCAAGATTGACAAATGCCTCATCAGACTTGTTATCCAACACACGGAATTCCATCGGAAGTTCCAGTCGGATCACATCTCCGGCTTTCGGATCTGCATCAATTACCATATAACCATCATGAAGTGCTGTATCTGCAAGAACTTTTCCATTTACAGACACGTTAAAATCCTTCTGTCCCCATGCCGGAATATGGATTTTAAGAACTTTTTTCTGATCCTTTTGGCAACGTATTTCCATTACACCTTCTTCATCCACACTCTGAAGTTCGATCATCGTTTTTCCATTTTCGTCCGTCAGCACGGAATCTACAAGAAGGTTAATGTAAAGCGCATCTGCATCCTGCGCATAAATATTTTCCATATAGCGGAATCTGCTCTCCATACCGGTTCCATGACAGCAGGAATTCTCTGAAAGGAAGAATTCTTTTCTGCCACCCGGACCAAGTGGAAGAAAATAAGTCGTTCCACCATCACATTTATGACTACTTGATGTCAGGATATGATTTCTCAGCGTATTATCATAATAATCCATCAGATTGCCGCTTCGCGTATATTCAAATAACTGACTGGTCAGGCGCAGCATATTATAACTTGCACAGCTTTCAGCAGCCTTATCCGTAAGATAAGAACACGTTGTATTTGCACGATGGAACATCTCAGTCTCACCAACCCCACCGATACAATATGTATGTCCGCCAGTCACGATATTCCAGAAATTCTTTCCGATTTCCCAATAAATCTCATCACCAGTTGCCCGATACAGATCCATTGCACCAATAATCTGCGGAATATGCTGGTTTGCATGCATATCCTCCAATGTATCGCATTCTTCTTCCATCGGATAGAATAACTTTTCATTTTCAAAAAGTTTTGCAGCCTTCAGATGATTTTCTTTTCCGGTCAGTTCATAGACTTTTACCATTGTTCCAAGCATACCACCAAACTCACCTGCAATATACATTGCCCACATTTTATCCAGTGTTTCTTTTGGCAGACGGGAAAGTCTGTCATATACCCAGTCTCCCATCAAGTCCAAGATCTCTTTTGCCGTCTCATTTCCAGCAAGTACATGACAATCATATAATCCAGACATAATCTTATCCAAAGTATAATACGGAGCCCAGATTTCCGGATACTTGGTATATACTTCCAGAAGATCGAACTGTTCCTCTGAGTATGCACTTAAAAATCCTCTGTGATATTTGCCGGTTGCCGCAAATGCATCCTGGCACTTTTTCAGCTCTGCTACCATGTAATTGACTTTATCTAAAAATTTTGGATTGCCGGTTGCTGCAAATGCAAGTGCAATACCTGACAGATAATGTCCTGTCGTGTGCCCTTTCAGTTTACAGCTTTCCTCATCCCAACCGGTCATCGGAGGTGCCCCTTTTGTATCCAGTCCGGTCGCTTTGCGGAAATTATAAAGCATCTGGTCATCGTCAATTCCAAGAAGATATTCTTCCATCAGCTTCTGGTATTTATAATAAAGAGTTCCTTCTTTCAACCGAACCTGTCCAAGTGGAAAATAACCCACTTTTTTCTCCGGTCCCTTTACTGGTACTATTTCCTTTTTATAATGGATCTCTGCAGATGCTTCCTTTTCTGTTCCATCGATCACACCTGCAACTGCAACCACTGTCTCTTCTTTTGCCGGCTCATATGTATTCCATTTCACCGGCATTGTCATGCGGCGTCCATCTTCTGTGTATACGATCACAACAGACGGAAGATGTGCTTCTTCACCGGCCAGTGCATTAAGGACGACTTTACGTACTTCTTTTACGATATTTTCTTTTGCTTCCTGCAATACGGTCGCCACATATTCTCTTGACTCACTACGTCCTTCATATGTTGCGGTAACCGTCAGTGTAACTTTACGGTTTCCCATGCCATGCAGCGGACGATGTACCTTTCCTGTATTGTCAATAAATCTTTCTTCCCCTGTCTCCCAAGTAAATTGAGCACCGTATTTTCCATTCTCCGGGAGTGTAAGATTGTCATCTACCGTGCTCAGATTCCCAATATAAATTGCATCCAAATCTTTTTTAATAATTTCTGCTGCGTTCATGTTTTGCTCCTTTTCGTATAAAAATTGGATTCGAACCATCTATAGACTATATTCTATGTTTCTCTCCATTCTTTGTCAAGATTTTGCACATTTTTTGTTAATTGTAGTCATTTTTATTGTGCGATATATACATTTTTCAAAAAAATCTGAATACAACATTCGATAATTTTTATATACAACTTTTATTTATACAAGTGCTGCCAGCCACACACTCGCTACAAGCCCTGCAAATGTTGCAATAAGTGCTCCGGCAAGAGTATACCTGGTTTTTTTCACCTTTGCTGACATAAAATACACAGACATCGTATAGAAAATCGTTTCCGTACACGCCATCGAAATTGAAGCGATCATTCCGTTTCTCGAATCCGTTCCAAATTCCTTGTAGATATCAAGCAATAATCCCGTTGCGGCAGAGGACGAAAACATTTTCACAATCGTAAGCGGAACCAATGCCCCCGGAAATCCAATCTGCTCCGTCACATTTCCAATTATTTCCGATATAAATTCCAGAAAACCCGATGCACGCAAAATCCCCACTGCCGCCATCAATCCGATCAACGTCGGCATCAGCCGCACGACCGTCCAAAATCCACGCTTTGCTCCCTGAATAAAAGTATCATATACATTCACTCCTGCAAAAATTCCATATATAAGAATGGACAAAATCATAAAAGGGACTATAAAGTCAGATATGTATAAAAAAAGGCGCATAAAAACAGCTCCTGGCGAACCACTTTACTAAAAAGTATATTCGCCGGAGCTGTTATTCATTCCATTTGCTTTATAAAGAAAACTTTTCTATTCCTCATCCGCATACTTCGCAAACCGCTTCTCATTCTGATGGATCACATAATAATACATCACGATCAGCAACGCACTTGCCAGGATCCATGCCGCCGGACTTGCCATGCATACTCCAAAGTAACTCTTCTGCCCTGCCGCGATCATGGCAACAACACCCCTGCCAACCAACTCAGCCACACCAGCCATCATCGGGAGCAGTCCATATCCCATTCCCTGGATTCCATTCCGGTAAACATTTACAACGGTAAGCGGAATAAAGAAAGTACCGACGCATTTCAGGTAAATATCCACGGAATGCATAATTTCTGTCAGATCCCCAGACAGGAACAGATACGTCATATATTTCCCAACTGTCATAATGATCGCCGCAACTACGACTGAATAGATACTTCCCATGATCGTAATTGACTTAAATCCCTGACGGATCCTTTTGATCTTACCAGCTCCAATATTCTGTGCGCAATAGGTTGCCATCGTGGTTCCCATCGCAACATATGCCTGCGTCACGATCTGCTCGATCTTATTCGCTGCGGTAAATGCTGCTACCTGTGTGGAGCCAAGCAGATTCAGGGCAGTCTGTACCATCATGGTTCCGATTGCTGTGATCGAATATTGAAGAGCCATCGGGATTCCGACTGCAAGCTGGATCTTCAGCAGATGTCCGCTCGGACGCCAGTCCTCCTTATGTAAATGCAGGATCGGAACCGCCTTCACAATATATACCAGACACAGGATTCCCGAAATCCCCTGTGAAATCACGGTCGCCCATGCCGCACCGGCTGCGCCCATGTGAAACGCAATGATAAATACCATATCCAGCACAATGTTGAGCAACGCCGCAAGAATCAGGAAATATAGCGGAACCTTGCTGTTACCAAGTGCCCGCAAGACACTGGATAAAAAGTTATATAGCATCTGCGCCGCAATTCCACCACAGATTACCATAATATACGCATAGGCATCCTTGAAAATATCATCCGGTGTCTTCATAATCCCAAGAAGCGGTTTCATTGCCATCATTCCGAGCACAGTCATAATAAGAGACATAATAATCGCCAGAATCGCGGCATTTCCTACAGTCTTGCGCATTGCTTTCATATCACCCGCGCCAAATTTCTGTGCCGTAAGTACGGTAAATCCTGCCGTCATTCCCAGAATAAATCCATTGATCAGAAACATGATCGTTCCCGTACTTCCAACAGCCGCAAGTGCTTTGGTTCCCACGAACTTTCCTACGATAATCGTATCTGCCATACTGTAGAACTGCTGAAATACATTTCCAATGAAGATCGGCAGTGTGAAATTAAAAATAATTTTTCCCGGATTCCCGGTCGTCAAATCTTTCTGTAATGTTTTCATATATTCCCTCTGTTTATCTCATTAACATTTTACCTCTCGACATTATAGAAAAATGTATCTTAAATTGCAATCGTCGTTTTCACGAAATTTCCCCTGTTTCACAAAGTATTTCCCGTTTATTTGACGGAATCTTTGACACCCCAGATTCTATCCTCTATAATAGTTTATATAGAAAAAAATTATCATTTTCAGGAGGCATTGATATGAAACCACTGCCCTTTATCATGCAATATGTCAGACGATACAAATATCGCTATATTGCCGGAATACTTACTCTTTTTGCTGTAGATGCGGCAAGTGTATTTATTCCAAAACTGACCGGTATCATTACCGATGGTCTTACCGCGCGCAGCATCACCTGGAGTTCCATTCGTACCTGTCTTCTTGGGATCTTTCTGATTGGTCTTCTGCTTGCAGTCGGCCGTTTTTTGTGGCGTTATTTTCTTTTTGGAACCGCACGTATTATCGAGCGTGAACTGCGTAATGAAATGTTTTCCCATCTGGAAACTATGGATGTGGAATACTACAACAGCCACAAAACAGGTGATCTGATGACCCGGTTTACCAGTGACTTAAATGCGGTCCGCATGGCACTTGGCCCTGCTGTCATCTGCATCTTTGATTCCGTAGTCATGACGCTCCTGGTCGTCTGCCAGATGATGTATTATGTCAATATAAAACTGACCCTTCTGGCACTGATCCCGATGGTCATCATCTGCCTCGGCTATATGCATTACGGAAAGGTACTGGATGCCCTCTACACCGAACGTCAAGACAGTGTTTCCAATCTTGCCGACTTTGTACAGGAAAGCTTCTCCGGGATCCGTGTGATCAAGGCCTTTGTTCGCAAGCAGGCAGAAATCCTTTCTTTTTCCAAAAAGAACCAGGATACCATGGACAAAAGTATGCGCATCGCAAAGCTGGAAGCCATCCTGATCCCGCTTCTGGATGTGATCATCGGATTTTCCAGTCTTGCCTCACTCCTTTATGGGGGATACCTCGCCCTGATCGGACAGATTACACTCGGACGCTTCGTAGCTTTCAATCAGTATGTCAATATGCTGGTATGGCCGATGCTCGCCTGTTCGGAAGCTGCCGTCATGTTTTCCCAGGGAACTGCATCCATCCGCCGTGTACAGGAAATCCTGGAAGCACAGACAAATATAAAAGATACTGCTTCTGTCACAACTTTAGATACCCTGCACGGGGATATCCGTTTTGATCACCTGACCTTTACGCACCTTGGAAATACTTCTCCGGTACTGCATGATATCAATCTGGACATCCCATCCGGGACAACCCTTGCCATCATCGGGCGCACCGGCAACGGAAAGTCCACTCTGGTCAATCTCCTGCTCCGGCTTTACAACACCGAGCCAGGCATGATTTATCTGGATGACCATGATATCAACACAATTCCGCTGAAAACTCTGCGTGAAAATATTGCTTATGTACCACAGGATAATTTTCTTTTTTCCGATACTCTGAAAGCAAATATTGCATTCGGTACAAAATCACAGGATATGAGCCGTATTATCGCCGCAGCAAAATCAGCCTGCATTCACGATAATATTGCAAATTTTCCGGACAACTATGATACGATCGTCGGCGAACGTGGCGTTACGCTTTCCGGCGGTCAGAAACAGCGCAGCTCCATCGCCCGCGCCCTGATAAAAAATGCACCGATTCTGATCCTTGATGACTCCCTTTCCGCTGTCGACACCGATACAGAAGAACATATCCTACATAATCTCAGGGACGATCGTAAAGAAAAAACAACTATCCTGATCGCACACCGAATTTCCACGGTACAGCATGCCGATCTGATCATGGTACTTGAAAACGGGGAAATGAAAGAGCTTGGAACACACACCGAACTGATTCAGAAAAATGGTATTTATAAAGATATGTTTGAAAAGCAACAGTTGGAAGCTTCCATTGGAGAACAGGAGGTTGCCATAAGATGAAACGACTTTTAAGTTATCTAAAACCGCATAAATGGGTAATGACCCTGGCAACTGTCCTGGTTCTCTTTATCATTGCTGTGGAACTTTACCGCCCGATCATCATCGGAAATGCAATCGACCAGTATATCAACGGTTATTATCATCCGTATGTAGAAGCCGATGTTTCTGCTTCGGACGCTGTAAACTGGAACGGTCTTGTACTGTCGCGCGACCAGGCAGTATCTAAGGCGGATTCTGCTTCCTTTTATCAGATTTTTCTCTGGAAGGATCACTATTACATGGCGGAAAATCTCACCCGCGCTGAATGTACTGCACTACAAAATGCCGATACATCTGTTTTAAAAAATTATGTCAGAAAAGGTGCACAGAAGCTTACTTCCAATGATCTGAAGGTTTTAAGACAAAATGATTTTAAGGGGATCTTAAAAGCCGGAATCCTGTTTCTTCTGCTGCTTTTTAGCGGATTTTTCCTGAACCTTGCCGACACCTGGCTTTTGCAGAAGATGGGCCAGCAGATCGTGTACAAACTGCGTGAAGAAACATTTACACATATACACAGCCTGTCACTTTCTTTTTTCAATACAACACCGGTTGGCAAGCTCGTAACACGTGTATCTAACGATACTGAAGCAGTCAACGAACTGTTTTCCACCATTCTTGTGAAACTTTTTAAAAACGTTGTAAAGATTATTGGTTACGCTGTTGTCATGCTCTCAATTAATGTGAAAATGGCAGGTATATCCTTCCTGCTTTTACCTCTGGTTGCAATCCTGACTTTTGTTTTCCGGCATCTCTCCAGAAAAGCTTACCAGATCACAAGAAATAAAATCACAGAGTTGAACACCTTCCTGTCCGAACATATTTCCGGTATGAAGCTGATCCAGATCTTTGCACGCGAAAAAGAGAAATACAGTGAATTTGAAGGCAAATCTATGGAACTGTACCGTGCCAATTTCCGCGAGATCATGACTTTTGCGATCTTCCGGCCTTCAATCTATCTGGTTTCGGTCATTGCCATGATCCTTGTTATCCGTACCGGAAGCCTTTCTGTGTTAAATGGAAGTCTTTCTCTCGGAACCCTGTTCGTGTTTATCACCTACATCAGCTCCTTTTTTGAGCCAATCCAGGAGCTTTCCGAACAGCTTGGAACCCTGCAGTCTTCCATTGCTTCCGCAGAAAAGATTTTCAGTGTTCTTGATGTAAAACCTGAGATCGTATCTCCGGTCGATCCGGCTCCGGTCAATATTCTTGGTGAAATTGAATTCCGCCATGTCTGGTTTGCCTACGAAGAGGAAAATTATATTTTAAAAGATGTAAGTTTTGTAATCCATCCGGGTGAAAAGGCTGCTTTTGTCGGCGCTACCGGAGCAGGAAAATCTACAATTTTAAATCTGATTGGAAGATATTTTGATATTCAGAAGGGACAGATCCTGATTGATGGGATCGATATTCATGAAATTGATCTGGATGTACTCCGCGGTGCGATTGGTCAGGTTCAGCAGGATGTCTTCATCTTCACCGGAGACATCAAAAGTAATATCTCGCTGAATAATGAAGCAATCTCACCGGACGATGTCAGACGGGCTGCCGAAATTGTAAATGCAGATCCATTTATTCAGAAACTGCCGCACGGATATGATGAACCGGTTACAGAACGCGGAAGTACTCTATCTGCCGGGCAGCGCCAGCTTTTGTCCTTCGCACGGACACTTGCTTATGATCCGAAGATCCTTGTTCTCGATGAAGCAACTGCCAACATCGATACAGAAACCGAAACACTGATCACACAGGCACTTGCACGGCTGATGGATGGAAGAACTACGATCATGGTCGCGCACCGGCTTTCTACGATCCAGCATGCAGATAAAATTATTGTGATGCATCACGGGGAAATAAAAGAATCCGGAACCCATCAGGAGCTGCTGGCGAAGGATGGGTTGTATAAGAAATTGTATGAATTGCAGTTGATGGATTAAGAATCCGTAAATTAGTGAGGACATCTCAGATAAAATAATCCCTGCCAATTCCATTGTGCAAACCATTCCGATGAACCACTTAGAGCGAAAATCGTGTTCAGCAGAGGCTTCCACGATTTTTGTGTTTCATCTCCATTGCACAACAAGTGAATTGGCAGGGATTATTTTATCTGAGATGTCCCTTTAGTTTACTGGTAAATCTTTTAGGTCGTCTCCCGTTATCATTTTTTATCAATTGATCTACAAGATTTCTTTCGCCCTATGGCATGCAACGGAATGTCCTTTGGAAATCTCCTGGAGTTTCGGGACACCGTTTTTACAGGCTTCTGTCGCATATGGGCAACGAGTCACAAAACGGCAGCCCTCCGGGATATTCATCGGACTTGGCAGCTCGCCTTTGAGCTGGATTCTTTTATGTGCTAAAACCTCGTTCCTGTTTTCTACTATTATTTCATTTTCAAAATATTCTTTACGACAACATCATCCGGTCATTCGCAAACTCGCCGCCGCTGACTTCTTCAAACTTCGCCAGCAGATCTGCAACCTTCAGATTCTTTTTCTCTTCTCCTGCTACATCGTAGATAATTTTTCCTTCATGCATCATGATCAGGCGGTTGCCGTGCGCGATGGCATCTTTCATATTATGTGTTACCATCATTGCAGTCAGCTGATGCTCCTGAATGATCTTATCGGAGATGGCAAGCACCTTCGTTGCAGTTTTCGGGTCAAGTGCTGCAGTAT
>OGZI01001806.1_pt1 | contig 19766 bp, 18 predicted proteins | sample 1576711 | NCBI WGS metagenome assembly OGZI01 (sample SAMEA3541482, study PRJEB24748) | human gut metagenome | biome: human gut; feature: human-associated habitat; material: faeces | place: China | collected 2012
CCGGTATCCGTACTCCGCAGCAGATTACCAAGATCGGTTCTCAGCGCTGGGCCGAGCGTGCCGGTATCTCTGAAGAAGAACGTGTAGCCAAATATCCTTCCATGGAAGAGGCTATGCCGGAAATCTATAAAGAGTTGGATGCGCTTCAGACTAAATTGGAAGACCACTACCGTGATATGCAAGACATGGAATTTACTGTACAAGAAGGAAAATTGTGGTTCTTGCAGACTCGTAACGGTAAACGTACCGGTGCCGCTATGGTAAAAATTGCCATGGATTTGTTGCGTCAGGGAATGATTGATGAAAAGACAGCGTTGAAACGTTGTGAGCCTAATAAATTGGATGAACTACTTCATCCCGTATTCGATAAACAGGCGTTAAAAGAAGCCAAAGTATTGACTCGAGGCTTGCCCGCTTCTCCGGGTGCAGCTACCGGTCAGGTTGTATTCTTTGCCGAAGATGCTGCTAAATGGGCAGCAGATGGTAAGAAAGTGGTCATGGTACGAATCGAAACCTCTCCTGAAGACTTGGCAGGTATGGCTGTAGCACAAGGTATTTTGACTGCACGTGGCGGTATGACATCTCACGCAGCCGTTGTAGCCCGTGGTATGGGAAAATGCTGTGTGTCCGGTGCAGGAGCTATCAATGTAGACTATAAGAACCGTACTGTAGAAATAGAAGGTATCGTACTGAAGGAGGGTGATTTCATCTCTTTGAACGGTACTACCGGTGAAGTATATAAAGGTAAAGTAGAAACCAAAGCAGCAGAAGTGTCCGGTGACTTTGCCGCACTGATGGATCTTTGCAACAAATATACCAAATTAGTTGTCCGTACTAACGCCGATACTCCGCATGATGCAGAAGTGGCCCGCAGTTTTGGTGCATGCGGTATCGGTCTTTGTCGTACAGAACACATGTTCTTTGATGCAGAGAAGATTGTTGCCATGCGTGAAATGATTCTGGCTCCCGACGAAGCAGGACGCAGAAAAGCATTGGCAAAACTTCTCCCCTATCAGAAAGCTGACTTTAAGGGTATCTTCAAGGCTATGGACGGATGTCCGGTGAATGTCCGTTTGCTCGATCCTCCTTTGCACGAATTTGTTCCCCACGATTTGAAGGGACAGGAAGAGATGGCTCAGGCTATGGGAGTAACTGTACAGGAAATTCAGAAGCGTGTAGAAAGCTTATGTGAACACAACCCGATGTTGGGACACCGTGGTTGCCGTTTGGGTAACACCTATCCGTGTATCACAGAAATGCAGACTCAGGCTATTTTGGGTGCTGCCATCGAACTGAAAAGAGAAGGTTACGACCCGCATCCCGAAATCATGGTTCCGCTGACCGGTATTCTGTATGAGTTTGAAGCTCAGGAAAAAGTGATTCGTGACGCTGCTGCCGAGTTGTTTGAAAGAGAAGGAATGGAAATTCCGTTCAAGGTAGGTACCATGATTGAGATTCCTCGTGCCGCGCTGACAGCCAACCGCATTGCCAGCCGTGCAGAATACTTCTCATTTGGTACAAATGACCTTACCCAAATGACTTTCGGTTACTCTCGTGATGACATCGCTTCATTCTTACCGGTATATCTTGAAAAGAAGATTCTGAAAGTAGACCCATTCCAGGTACTTGACCAAAACGGTGTAGGCCAACTTATTGAAATGGCTGTGGATAAAGGCCGTTCTGTTCGTCCCGACTTGAAATGCGGTATCTGCGGTGAACACGGAGGTGAACCTTCATCTGTTAAGTTCTGCCACAAAGTCGGTTTGAATTATGTATCATGTTCTCCGTTCCGCGTGCCTATTGCCAGATTAGCGGCGGCGCAAGCTGCAGTAGAGGAAAATCTCTAAGAAATCAGCTTCTTTAATTTATATAGGTAAGACAAGCGTTTTCCATTTGTTTTCCCCAAGCATTTAGATAACTGATTATCAATATAATATTAAAGTGGCGCAGGCTGCAATAGAGGAATAATCTCTTAAAAATATTATTTTTATATCAGGCTGTAATTCACCGTTTTACGGTAGTTACAGCCTGATTTGCGCTTAGACGGTTCGTACATTTGACCGCAAAAAATGAGCCAAATAAACGTATTTGTTTTACTCTATGTTTACCCCAAAAATGGCCATGTTTACCCCGTTTACCCCAAAGTTTTCCCCATTGTTTTATCATTAAAATATAGTAGGTATGACAACATTCAAAGCAACGGTAAAAAAGCCAAGATCAGATGGATTCTATACAGTTTACATTAGAGTCACACATCAGCGCAAAACAAGTTACATCAAGACTAACAAGATTATTGATCCGGCTCATATAACCAGTAGTGGTGAGTTAACAGACCCGGTAGTGAATGAATATTGTGCCATAATCATACGCCAATATACAGACAAACTGAATCGTGTTGACGCTACATTTTGGGAACTTAAGGATGTCATAGAATTCCTTCACAAAAATGATGAAGAGACATGCTTCAGTGATTATGCGAGAAAGTTTATTTCGAAGATGGAATCAGAAGGGCATGAACGTAATGCAAAAAACTATAAACTTGCAGTCAATCATTTAGAACGGTATATAGGTACTACCAAAATCATGTTTAGCATTCTTACGACTTCTGTTTTAACACAATGGATTGACACATTGTATAAGACCAGCAGAGCAAAAGAAATGTATCCCACTTGTATCAGACAGATTTTTAAGAAAGCAATCATAGAATTGAATGACGAAGAACGTGGTATTTTGCGTATAAAATACAATCCATGGCTAAAAATTATAATCCCAAAATCAGACAATACACTGAAAAGAGCAATCAGCGCAGAAGCTTGTCGTGAATTCTTTAATCGTCCTCTGCCACAAAGTAAAATGGTATCTCCCCTTCCTGAACTCGGCAGAGATATAGCCCTGCTTTCATTATGTATGGGTGGTATTAACACGATAGACCTTTACGAACTGAAAAAGAGAGATTATAAAAATGGTATTATAGGATATAAGAGAGCGAAAACAAGACATAGTCGTAGGGATGAAGCATACATGGAGATTCGTATTGAACCGTTTATACAGGATACATTTAATAAATATCTATCTACGGACCAGACAGATGAATATCTGTTTAATTTTCATAGTCGTTATAGTAATTCCGATAGTTTCAATGCCAATATAAATATGGGAATCAGGCGAATATGCCAAGATATGGGAATGTCCAAGGAGGAATATTATTGCTTTTATACGTTTCGTCATACCTGGGCAACCATTGCTCAAAACGATTGTGGAGCAAATATGTATGAGGTAGCATTTGGTATGAACCATAGCCATGGATTTAATATAACAAGAGGCTATGTAAAAATAGACTTTACTCCAGCATGGGAACTTAATGCAAAAATCATAGACTTCATATTTTTCAGTAATAAAAACAGTAAACAGAGTTTGGTTCGTAACTTTGAATCACCTGCAGAGAAAATGTTTCGTATTACAAAAAAGATGATGATATATGGAAGAGCATATTTCAAAGGCGAAGTTATTGCCGAAGTTACAGACATAGGTTTTGATACCGTTGATGATGTCATTTCAGCACTTGCCAATCAACTTCCTAATGACATCCCCATAGGATGTAATGTACAGTTCCGATTGACAAACTGTGATTCTCAAAAAGAAGCAGTATATGTCAGAAGCAAAGGCAAGGGATTCTAAATTTGAACATATAGGGGAAATCAGCCCATTTATTTCAGAACCGTACCATTTCTCATATTGGTGCGGTTCTTTCTATTTGTCCGGTTGATTCCAGGGCAATACTTCACGGTCTATAAGTATGGCAGAGACAAGTACGATAAGCTTCCATATAAGGATGAAAGTTTTCTTGACCAACCAGACTGCAAGATGTATGGCAATCCTCAAAAGCCAGAACACCAGCTTCAGGAGCAGCATACCGATAATAAGTACCGGCAGCAGATATATAATCAACAGCAATTCAAACATAGCGTGTAATATTTAGTGCATATAAAACCTGTTTTAGTATATAAATATACTAAAAATCAATGAGATACAGAAATTTACACAACACTATTTCTTAATATTCGAGTAAATTTTCTACTGATTATCAGTGTTATATCACCATGATAACGAAGTATTTCCAGACTCTGATTACAGGGCTATTCTACCTGAATGTTTTTGCAATACAGTTCAGATAAAATAAGATTTCCCGATAGACATTTCATCAGCAGAATAAGCTACAAGATTTTATTTTCCCTTTTATTGGGATTCCTATAGCTTAGATAATCTGGTTACTTTTACCATGCTATCATGGTTTCGGGACTACATATTATATTGGGATATAGGTTTTATGAGAGCAATAGTCATCTATACCGTATAACTATATCTTATGTGTTTTTGAAACTTTGGTTTATCCAACCATAGATAACGGAACTTTGTTTACTGATTACTTCGATTTGTATGGTTCTATGATTGAATAATGCTTGTAGCATCTGTTTCAGAACACACTGATATTGGCTTGATAGGTTCTAGGACTCTATACAACAATATTCCGCTATGTGGATATTCCAGGACAACCGGATGCTACAGCACATGGTAAGCAGGAATATGCCTCCAAAGAATTGTGTTGTTGATTTCGGTTTGCAACGGCTTTCTCCGGTAAATTTGGGTGTAATAATCATTCCCGGAAGGCTTCGTTCTGCCGTGCAGAGTTTTCCAAGCAAGTTGTACTTTTGTGGCCACAAAACTCCGTTTCGTACTCACAAAAGTAACTTGCCGAATGCTGATGCATCGGAGCGGCTGGCCGCTGTTTCGCATGGCGAAAAATGGTCCGGGAAACCTAACACCAATATATCCAAGTATGAAGAATCAGAGAACCAAGTACATCAAGGTAAGAATGACTCCGGAGGAGGTACAACAGTTTAAGGAGAAATCAGCCTCCTATTCATCTGTGAGCCATTATATACGTTCAGCACTGGCAGAGTATTCAAATATCGGAACCAAAAGACAGCTCGAACTGATGAATGATCTCGGTCTGTTTTACCGTAAATATCAGAATGAACTTTCCTGGGCTGGAGGAAACCTTAATCAGTCGGTTAAACGTGCCAATGAGCTTGCGGTAGCCGGGTTACTCGCACCCAGCTATATTCAGGAAGTTCTGTTACCGGTTATTCTTGAAACTCAGGAAACATTGAACCGAATAAAGAAAGACCTTGATTCTCTGACACAGAAAGCTGTCAGAATCTGAATTGCAGATTACACGGTATTCAATCATTTCAGATATTATTAAAGTATAACCATGGATTAATGAGTTTGAAGTATTTCGGTTACTCAGTTACATAAACCATGATAATTAGGATTCGATATGATAGCAACCATATTACCGGGAAGTACTAACTTCCATGCTGTCGGTTACAATGAACATAAAGTCTCGAAAGGTGTTGCACGGCTTATCGAGATTCAGAATTTCGGTTCACTCGGAACATTTCACAAACCTACCCCGAGTGAACTGGTCGGTTATCTCCAGAAGTACAGTTCACAGAACAGCAGAATCAGAAAACCACAGTTTCATGTGGCCATATCATGTAAGGGACACGAAATGTCGGAAGATGAGTTGTTGGATTTTGCTCACCAATATCTCAAGGAAATGAGATACGGAGAATCCGGTCAGCCGTTGCTTGTTTACTCCCATTATGACACGGAGAATACCCATCTTCATATCATCACTTCGAGAGTGGCACCTGATGGAAGAAAGATTCAGCACAGCCATGAGCGCAGACGTTCACAGGAAGTCATTGACCGTATTCTTGGTAACGACAGGAAAAAGAAAACGGAAGATGATATTGATGCTGCCAAACAGTATACATTCTCTTCCTTTGCCCAGTTTAAGGCAATCATGGTTTCCATGGGATATGAGGTCTATCAGAAAGATAAGAATGTATTCGTCAAGCATGGTGGAAAAGTTCAGAAGGAAATCCCTTTTTCTGAAATAGAAAGTCTTTTCAAGAGCGGTTATAGGGAAAGGACACGTTGCCGTCAGCTCAGAAGTATATTAAAGAAATACCGTGACGTAAGTTCCAACAAGGAGGAGCTGCAGAAAGAATTGAAAACAAAGTTCGGTATTGATATTGTGTTCTTCGGAAAGAAGGATGCACCATACGGATATATGCTCGTTGATCATGCAAACAAGACCGTCATTCATGGTGCAAGAGTGCTGGCTGTAGAGGAACTTCTGGACTTTACTACTCCTGAAGAGCGGTTCAATCGGATTGAGGACTATATTGACCGATTACTGACACTTAATCCTAAGATTGCCCAGAGTGAAATATATAGTAAAATCAGGAAGCAGCGTGCCTATATCAAGAAAGGCATCATTTATTTTGATGGCCAAAGCCATCCGTTGAAACCTTTTATAGCAGAGGCAATCGACCGTAACAACCGTATAGCCATGGTAGAAATGTTTAGACCGGCTACTGAGTCTGAACGGGATTTACTTTGTAAGATATTCAATGTTTCACGAACAGATCTTGTAGATATATCTCCGGAAAGAACACAGTACTACACAGATGCAGTGAATCGGTTGCGTGAGATATTCAATGATGAAACAGTAACCTCTATCAGAAGCCGATTGCATGAAGAAGGCTTCACTATCCGTCAGGAAGAAGATGTAACTTATGCTATAAATTTCAAGCAGCATATCATTATAAATCTTACTGAAGAGAACTTCAATCTTAAACGGCTAAAAAAACGACCTTTGATACGATTTGAGCAACTAAAGCAACATCCAATTCGAAAGTATACTTCACATTTCTCGAACAGAACTATGTTGCATAATACAAGTGGTGGCAGTCATAGCGAGAAGCGTGAGTGGGAAGTTGGTAAAAAGAATAATTACGATGATTTTGATGATGAGCGTTTTTTTAAAAGATAACAATTTATATAAATTATAATTTTGTTGGTTGTTTTTACGTGCAATTACAAAATAATATTACTACAAGGTAAAATTCAATCTTTCTTCTGTATTCTTATCTCGGTAAAAAATATAATTCCCTTTTTTCTGGAAAACTGATAAAATAGCGGCTTCTAATTCAGGCTTAAAAGAGTATTTTGTATCTTTTGGGTCTTTATGAGGTAAAACGACTTTACCTGCATTATTATAAAAGTCAAAATTCTTTTCTATCGTTTGATAACAAGATAAATCTTTAGATATTAGAACTAATTCAAGTGAATCTTCTAACGTTCTTTCCGGGTTTTCAATATCAACATAAATAAACTCTTGATTTGCTTTGATTGTATGTCCCAAATAATTATCTATATGCTTTTGCTTTATCATTGATAGTATTATATTATCCCATAATGATTTAATATCTACCTTTTGACTAGAATTTATATCATATAGTTTTGAATCAGGTTTTGGCAATTCTTTAGCACTAAGAAAAGCCGGCAAGTTTAATCCCATATCATTAAATATGGAATTTATCAAGACATAATTAGATTTGAAAGCATTCATATATTGTCTATCATTAGAAAATATCACTGAGAAATCTAACATGTCATCAACTTTGGGATACATACATGACACCATCACCATACTATCTTCTCGAGAGATTTTAGTATTTAAATATAGTTCTCGTGTTGGGGAAATAAGTTTTTCATGCAATACATGATCATCAAAGTTTATATTTAATTCATTATTAATTCTTTCAATATCTTGTGATACACGTTTATACACTAAATCTTTTTTGTCATTGAAATCCACTCCATTGCATTTCCATTTATGACTGAGATGATGAAAAGTCTGACCCTTCAGGGGGTAATTACCTGTTACAATTTTTATAAATTCATTCTTTTTTCTTACTTCTGCAAATTCAAATTCAACATAGTGAGAAGAACGCAGATTTACAAATGGAGATTGAGCCAAATAATTCAAACTATCAACAAGATTTTGATTACCCTGCTGGACGTAATCCACAAGTATATTTGTATCTAAATAGAAATTTACTTTAAAATCTTTTTCAACAATCAGTGACATATATCATCTTTAATTAATGTTCCTAAAACTTCTTTTACAAATGACGTATCTATTACTTCTCCTTTGTTTAAACTATCTGCAGCCCTTTGAAGTAATGTATAACATGATTTTACAACAAAACGCGGTGATCCATTTAACGAATCTTCTTTAGTTTTTAATAACGCATTAATAGCTTCTTCTGTAAAAGGATATAACTCATCATCGTTATTATAATCTTCTTTACGTGCAATTTTCATATAACTTGCAACAATTTTTTCGCAAGCGCTATTATCTAAAGGTTTTAAAATAATTCGCCTATCTCCTATACGACTTGCAAGTGGTGCAGCTATTTTTTTTACTTTTTGAAGTGCAGCTGCATTCATTGCAAAAACAGAACACCAATTTTTTTCACGATCTATTAAAGATCGAAGATTCCTCAAATAATTATCAAGATCTGTATCTTTTAATCTCCCTGTAGCTATTTCTTCAAATTCATCAACTAGTATTATAAAATCAGTCGCTTTTTTATATTTCTTAATAATTTCTACAACAGCTTTGAGCAAATATACTTCTCTTTTATCCAAATATTTTACATTACCTGTTATAATATTATCCCAAGATTTAGTGACATTGATATTATCAGTTACAACATCATAGAAATATTCAGCTATTGTTGAAACTTGAAATTTATCAGAAAAACATTTCATTAAATATTTCTTAAACAAGGCTTCCGCAGCTTTTTGTTCTGCAGCTTTTGTTCCAAGATGCATTTTGTCAAGTAAATATTTATAACTGATAGAAACACTTTCCCATGAGAATTCATCAGATCTAGCTGCGTCATTATGTACGTCAAACAAAGAAGACTGTCCACCTTTTATTTTAAGTATTTCAGAAAGCAATACATTTTTACGAATACGATTATCAGGATCTTCATTATCAACGTCATTAAGATTCTGAATAAATATATCCCAAAGATATCTTCTAAAGTTTTCTATACCAATATGTGATATTACTGTACCTACAAGTTCAGTTAATTTTTGTCCAGGATCATCTATATAAACGACGTAAGGAGAAAAACTTTCTGAGCGCAAAGATTCAAAAAGTGACTTCATATACATGAGAGTTTGAGTCTTCCCAGAACCATATTCACCTTGAATTATTAAACTTAAATATTTATCATCCTTATTTTGTCCACTACTTTGAGATAATGCATCACGCATATAATTAACAATCTCAGTTGCAGTTTCCGAGTAAGCTGGAACTAAAGCTCTCGTTATTTCATCAGGATCATCAATGTTTGCAATTCCAGAGCGTGGAAACGGATTATATCTTAAACCAAATTTATTTGATAGATTTGATTCCAAATTTTCTGCTGTTTTTATCCTATTAAGTATATCATCTCCAGTCATAATTAATTTAATTTTAAAATATGGGACTTATAATTATCATTTTGCAATGGAAATAAAGTTTTCTCTCCACGCATAATAAATATCTCTGTTATTGTCTGTAACCGATAATTATCTAAGTTATTAGAACATTCTTCTATTAATTTTTCTTTTATTAACTCTATAGGGTAAGCATATTTTTCTATAATCTTATATATCAAATATGGTATATAAACACATCTTTCTGGAATATTTTCTTCCATAAACTGTAAAATAGAAAAATTCTGTGGAATAGGTTTTGTCAACTGAATCCACAATGCATTTTTTTCCTCCAACTCTCCCAAATCAATACCAAAAGCTTCAACTTTACACTTGTTAAGAATGCCAAGAGTTGTTCCCCACTTTGTAAATACATCCCAAAATCGAATAGGCAAACTTCCATCTAATTCATAAATTATAGATTCTTTTGTACAAATAAATCTATTAAAGAATCTTTGCCCATCCATATATGCAAACGCTACTTTATTTTCAGATATTCCACCAAAGATAGGTAAATATTGAGAGAATCGAAAATATGAAAAAAATATATTAATTAGAATATCTTTATCATGAATTGATAAATTATCTTCCAACGTTGAATTAAATCGAATATCTGTTGGCCTTTTATTATTTGTAAGAAGCCCAAAATTTACTAATGCATTAACAATTTCTAAAAGACTTCTTGTTGTCCAAACTTTACCACTTTCAGATTTTATATCATTGTTTTTGCAATATGCGAGCAATTGAGACATTGATTTAATACTAGAAGTATTACAATATATATTATAAATATTCCTTAAATCCTTTAAATGGTAAACAAATGAATAGCTCCAACCTTTTTCATCCCTTTCAGGAGGAATGTATAAAGATTGGTGTTTCATAGATTCTATGTTTAAATTACAATACATATTCAACTTAATTCTAGTATATTTTCCGATAATTCAATATTATGACGGGTTTTTACCTTCCATTTAGTTCCACGTTTTCTAATTTTATATATTTTATAATTCTCGAAACCTGTTGACTGTGATATTTCTCCCAAATACTGGGTTGTTGGTATATACACTCCATATGGAGCTGAATCTCCTAAAATTAAATAGGCCTTACTACCACGTTTGAGAACCCTCCTCATTTCTAATAACACATGATACATATCGTTAAAATAATACATCATTAAAATATGAAAACTTTTCTTTCCCTTTCTAACTGTTGCATTATTCTTAATTAAGTCATATTTCGTAATAAGGTTTTCAAATAACTCTGTATTATTTATAGCAAACTCCGATTTTCGAAAATTATCAATATCAAAATCGCAATCCTTATAATGGGTGGTAGAAGCAGTAACAAGTTCATGCCTAATATTTTCTGTTATATCATGCCAATCTTTTGTGAGTTCAAAAAAGTGAGTATGAACTTTTGATACTTCACCATAATCTAAATTATTCAGATATGGAGGTGATGTAACACATAGATCACAGCTTTCATCTAATATATTTTCATTTTTTTTTCTTGAATCGGCTTTGTACACTTTAGCTAAACGAGTGTGACTTGACAAAGATTCTATATTAGATAACATTACTTCTATAAATTCCTCAAATCGTTCTACAGCATGACCTGGATGTGCATTTTTTCTACTCCTTACAATATACGGAACAGCTATAGGGCATAAAGCAGATTTATGTAGTACTTGACTCAATGCAAGTTCAAAGAATAATTTATATTCTTCATTCTCAATAGTACGAATCGCATTTCTAATAAGATAAATATTCCTTAAAGTTGCTGAATCATATAAACCAATCAATAATTCATGATAATCATTTACTATATTTTTATTGTATTCAGGGTTTTTAATGTATTTTTTAATTATATCAATATAACCTTCACATTTTTCACGACTTATATCCCAGTTGAGTTTTGCATTAATAATATTACACATTAACTGTTGACTCTCATTACCGATTGAAGGTATACCATGCTTTTGAGCTTCTACTAATGTAGTTCCACAACCAGCAAAAGGTTCGTATATGCATTCTATATTCGGCTTATCAGTAAGCAACATATCCACAAACTTGTATGAAAAGCCTGCGGTAAATTTGTACCAATTATGAATGGCACTTTTCATATTATCTCTTGCTGTACCTATATATTCGTTTATCATATACTTTCTGTTAATTATAATTGTTACTTTTTATAAGTTTTTCTCATAAAAAGCCACTAAAGACTATTGCAAATATACTTCTTTCCCCCCAAAAAGACAAACAAGTATTTGTATTTATTGTACTGTTTTTTAATATTAGGTTATGAATTGTAACTTTTTAAGCCAAAACGACCTAATTAACCCAATAAAATATATCTGAATATTCTGGTTTAACAATCCAACATCACTTTTGTGTTGTACATTTCTTATTGATGAACCTTGGTTAATACTTTTGTCACAAAATCAATCAATGCTTGAAATGATACAGACTCCGGTTATAGTGACATTTGCCAATCAGAAGGGAGGCGTTGGAAAGACTACCCTCTGCGTAACCTTTGCCAACTATCTGGTAACAAAAGGTGCAAGGGTTGTGGTGATTGACTGCGACTTCCAGCACTCCATCATGAAATGCCGAAAGGCTGACATCAGAAAATACGGCGAACAGGAAATGCCATACGAGGTATGGGCATACGAAGCCAATGACAAAGCGATGATGACTTCCCTTATGGAGAAGCTGCACAACGATCCTGAAATTGACGTTGTACTTATGGATTCTCCAGGCAGTCTGAAAGCAGAAGGACTGATACCCATGTTCGTCAACTCTGATATCATTATTGTTCCATTTCATTATGACCTGGTAACCGTTCCGTCTACGGCCAGCTTCCTCATGTTTGTTGACCGGCTGAAAAAGGCTGTCGGTGAAAGGATGAAAGCCAGACTCTTCATCATTCCCAATCTGAATGACGGAAGAATCGGCAAGCGTTCCGAACTGCTTATATGGGACAATGCAAGGGATACCTTCTCCAACTATGGATACGTCACTGCGAAGATTCCCAAACGTGCGGATATGGAACGGTTCAGCACCATGGCGGCACTGGATATGCAGGCTGCTATCGTTACACCGGTCTTTGATAAGGTCTATCAGAGTATCTTCGATACTATTGAACCGATAAGGGAAAAAGAACTCAAAGGCATACAGCTGACGGAAAATCTGAATCCCAAGCCTAAGAAGAAAAAGAAGGCACAGCCGTCTGATAAAGCTTCACAGGACAGTAACGAGAATCAGAATAAAGAACCAGAATAATCAGTAAACTTCAATAACCATAGCATTATGAGTAAGGATATACCGGAAATAGATGACCTGACAAGAGGCATCAATGATTCAGAACTTATATTGACGCAAGATACCGCAGGAACACAGGTTGAGCAAAAGGAAAATAATAATGAAGCACAGGAAAAAGATACTGCTGTTTCCCTTTCGGATACAGGATGCTGGGATGACTTCATGGAAATCCTTCAATCGGACAGTTCGGGAACGGACAAAACTGAAAGACTTGTCTGCAAGCTTGACCGTGACCTTGCGGATTCACTTGATGACTGCGATATACATGGCAGATGCCGCTCTGACCTGGTGAATGCCATCGTAAGGGCATTCTTCAAGTCATATCTGCCACGTCTGGCAGAATACAGAAGGGAAAAGAAATCATTGTTTAACAGTTATAATCTGTAGGATATGAAAAAGACAGACTGGACTGACAGGATGCTGGCCGCTCTTGTCGAGCTGTATCCGGTAGAGACCACAGCCTATACCGCTGCCGTTCTCAATCTTAGCGAGTCGACAGTCAAGCTGAAAGCCCGAGAGCTTGGACTTGTAAAAATGGCCAAATCCAGATGGATGGAGCGTGCCGACTATATCAGAAACCACTTTCAGGAGTGTTCCTTCTCTGAGATAGGGAAAGCTCTCGGCATTACCAGGATGAGTGTCGGACGCATAGCCGCTGCACTCGGACTGAAACGCAGCAGTGAAGAGAAACGCCTGATTTCCTCACGTATCCGTACCCAGATGGTAAAGAGGGAAAGACGGCGTATCGTCTTCGGACTGGAACCGGTAACGGGTATCCGTGTCATTTCAAACAGGGCGAAGGTAAGGGTGCGCTCAAACATGAAGTCAAACGGATACATCATCAGTGAGGAACACAACGTGATTTATTATACCGGTACTACAGAACGCAGGGAAAGTCTGGAAAGCCGGGGCATCAGACTGGGACTGCATATCCTTCCGCTTCCGGAGGACAGTTCCGCTCTTTCATCCAACATCATATTACAACAGCCATGCAGTACGGACAGATAGTATTCTTTCTCTTCGTGACAATGGTATTCTACTATGCGGCAATGATTTTCATGGACTTCCAGAGGGCAAAGGCCGCACAGAATGCCGAGCAGGACAGCCATAAAGAAGAGGATATTGACATATCGGAAGAGGCACGAAGCTTCAGACCGATAAGAATAAACCGGGATGAACCAGATTCCAAAGAAGAAAATTCAGAACAGAATAATACAGAGAATTCCGAATCAAATAATGAAAGCAATAATTCTGATGGTACAAAGAAATCTGCATCCAAATCAGAATCTCCCAGACACGTTTACCGGGAGGCCATCATGACTGACGGCATTCTGGTTGAGAATATCATTCAGGAAATAAACCGGCTGGCAGAGACCGGTACCAGTGACCTCGGTGCCGTTATCTTCAGCTGTGAGAATGCCTGATATATACCGTTCCTTTAGTGACATCTGTTTCTTTGGCGATGAAATCCTTTAACATTATTCAGAAATGCAGATAATAAAGAAAAGTGCCCGGAATCTTACGGAGCGTTTCATCGGTTCAAGTTTTGGACAGAAGTGTGTGGTGGCGGCCATTGCACTCGTTATTTCCACATCCAACGTAATGGCAGGAAGCAAAGGTGCAGCAGGTTTTACCAAGGCCACTCAGGAAGTCAGTTCCTACCAGACTCCGGTATCGAACCTGATGAAGGCCATTGCTGCCGTTATCGTTCTGGTCGGTGCCTTCAACGTCTACTTCAAGATGCAGAACGGAGACCAGGACGTGAAGAAGACCATCATGCTTACCATCGGAGGCTGTATCGCATTCATCGCACTTTCGGAAGCTCTTCCGCTGTTCTTCCAGTAATCCTTTCCCGGCATGACAATGAATCAGGAAGGATACCCTGTGTTCAAGGGATTGCAGAAACCGCTGGAGTTTATGGGCATACGTGGCCGTTTCCTTACTCTGGCAGCGGTAGCCATAGGCGTATCATTCGTAGGCTTCATCGGTTTCTCAATCGCTTTGGGAAAGGTTGCAGGGTTCATAGCCATGATGGTCATGGCACTGGTGGGACTGATAACCATCTACATCAAACAGCGTGGTGGACTACACAACAAGAAAAGGTCAAGAGGCATCTATATCTACAGAAGCCTGAGAAAAGAACAGTAAATCACTTTATACAGTATGGCACACAAAAGGAAAAGAATATTTGACGGACTCTATGCGCAGCTGGAGGAGACGGACGGTAATGTCGTGCTGTTCTCGGCCAGAGGCGAGCCGTCCGTTATCTTTGAGATAACCAATCCGGTCCAGCAGCTCTGTACGGATGCGCAGCAGTACATGCTGTTTCATGACGTGCTATCCAATATCCTTCAGACCATCGGTGAAGGATATGCACTGCAGAAGCAGGATATTCTGTGCAGACAGGCATATCACCATGACGTGCCGGACGATGCGGAGTTCCTGACAAGGAGTTATTTCAGATACTTCGAGGGAAGGGAGTTCACAGAGATAAGGACTTTTCTTATCCTCACCCAAGAGGCTCAGAGAAGCCAGTTCATCCAGTATGATCCGAGGAGATGGCTCGATTTCCATTCCAAGGTATCAAAGACGGATGATATTCTGACGGAGAAGCATATCCGGCACAGGAAGCTCGGCAAGGAGGAAGTCAGCGAGTACTGCCACCGTTTCATGGCATTCCAGTTCCGGCACGGACCGTTCTCGATGACCAACTTCAAGGCTTCGGACGAATATCTCAGGACAGGTGACCGGATTATCCGTTCCTATCCGCTGGTGGATATTGACGAGATTAATCTGCCTTCCATGATAAAGCCGTACACGCAGATGAACATCAACGGCTACGGTATCGCAACCGACCTGCTTTCTTTCCTTACCGGCGTCCCCTACTCGGACTGTGTGGTGTTCAATCAGGTCATTCAGATACCGGGACAGAGGAAGCTGCTGCGCAAGCTCCAGGCCAAGGCGAAGCGTCACGGTTCCATGCCGGACCCGAGCAACCGTATTGCAAAGGCCGACATTGAGGAAGTGCTGGACAGGTTGGCCGTTGACAGTACCATGCTTGTGTACTGCAACTTCAACATTCTGGTGAGTTGTCCGCCTGACAAGGTTACTCCGGTAACTTCCTTTCTGGAGACAAAACTGTACGAGTGCGGCATCATGCCGTCAAGGACAGCCTACAACCAGCTGGAGCTTTTCATGGACAGTTTTCCCGGTAACGGCTATGCCTTCAATCCGGACTATGACCTGTTCCTGACACTTTCGGATGCTGCCCTGTGCTTTTTCTTCAAGGAGCATCTGAAGGAGTCTGAGGATACACCGCTGACCACATACTACACCGACCGTCAGGGACTGCCTGTCTGTATCGACATTACCGGCAAGGAAGGCAAAAGGAAAATGACGGACAATGCCAATTTCTTCTGTATCGGTCCTTCAGGTTCCGGAAAGTCCTTCCACATGGAGTTTCGGAGGTCAAAACGGCGACAAACGGCGGCAAAAATCGGTGTTATAATACCTTGATTTTCAGCTAATAGATTTTAACAAACGAGATTTTCGCCTATTGGCGATTCGTCCTTTTCGGAGTATTTTTGTACCGCGATTGTACCACGCGAGAGGGGTCACACGGCACGACTTCCTTTCAGCAGCGTGCAACAGCTTTCAAGAGCGTGCAACAAATTTCTTCGATAATGGACCGTCAAATTAAACACAATTTAACAGGTCAGCCCGGCTATGACTGGGGCATGACCGACAAGCCTTTCCTCACCATCGGGGAAGTGGCGGACATCCTGCAAGTGAGCAGCCGGACAGTATATAATCTCATTTATAATGGCACTCTCCGGGCTTGCAGACTTACATACCACATCACAATCATCATCAAAGAGGATTTCTTTCTGATGATTAGAGAGACAACCTACTGCAAGCGGAGCGTGTCAATCTTCGCCAGGCAGGGTAAAAAGACAAAAAAGAAGATGAACGAAGATACACCGAACACCGAAAAAGACCTTTCCCAAAAGGAGGGAAAGAAGAAAGCGAAGTGCAGCCCGAAACGGCAGCTCATTCCGGCGGCTAACTACAAGCAGTCCGTGCGCGACACGTTCACGGACAAAGAGAGTGCCGGAGGCGACCTTTATACGATGGCTGAGATATGCCAGAAATACAATTATACCTACGGGCGATTTTACAATCTCCGTATGCGCTACTCGATACCCTGTGTCAAAGCCAATGCCACCAAGTGCTTCCCGAAAGCCGAGGTTGACAAGGCTATGGCTGAGGAAGCTGAACGGGTGGGAAGCAACCTGTCGGAGCTCTGGTATTCCTGTTTCGACATCATGCGCCTGTTCGGGCTGGGCAAGACCCAAGTCCGCAGGTTCGCGCTCACCCACGGGGTAAGGACGAAGCGCATCCACGGCAACCGCCTATACTACCTCAAAGCCGACTGGGACGAGGCACGGAAGGTGGCGGAGCGAAAGAGTGCAAGCACGAAAGCCAAGCGAGAGCCGGACAATGAATCAGACAACAATTAAAAATCACAACCGATATGACAAACATCTGCACGAAAGTAACGGTCAGGAAACGACCCATCAAGAACGGTCAGGTATCTCTTTACCTTGACTATTACCCGGCAGTGCGACATCCCAAGACTGGCAAGCCGACAAGACGGGAATATCTCGGCATATACATCTATGCCGACCCGAAAGACAAATTCGAGACAGAGTTCAACAAGACCATGCTCCGCAATGCCGAGCTTATCAAGTGCCGCAGAACCGAAGCCATCATCAACGAGGAGTACGGCTTTCTCGACCGCAACCGCGGCAAGGAGAGTTTCCTTGAGTATTTCCGTTCCAAGATGGCTGACGATGATAATTACCGTAACTGGAGCACCGCTTACAAGCACTTCGAGAAGTATTGTGGGGGAAGCTGCACCTTCGACAATCTGACGCTTGACTTATGCCAGGGGTTTCTCACCTATCTGCTGTCGCTCACAACTCCAACCAAGGGCAAGATGATGGCTTCCACCGCCAACAACAACCTTAACAAGCTGAAATGCGTCCTCCGCATCGCATACGAGGAGAAACGCATCAAGGAGAACATCGCCCCACGGTTGAAGCACGCCAAGGAGTCAAGCACGAAACGCGAGTTTCTGACACTTGAAGAGGTCAGGATGCTTGCCGCCACTCCCTGCGAGAAACCTGTTATACGGAGTGCCGCACTGTTCTCCTGCCTTACGGGTCTGCGCATCAGCGACATCATCCGTCTGCAATGGGAGAACATCATAAGAGGAGCTGACGGCGGCTGGTGCATGCACATCGTCACCAAGAAAACCAAGACGGAAGCCGTGCTGCCGCTGTCGGATGAAGCACTCGCACTGTGCGGCGAGCGCGGCGAGGGACAGGTGTTCAAGGGGCTGACGAAGACAATCCTTCCCCTCTATCTCAAGGACTGGATCAAGTCTGCCGGAATCACCAAGCACATCACGTTCCACGGGTTCAGGCACACATACGCGACCCTTCAGCTTGCCGCAGGAACAGACCTTTATACCATTTCAAAGATGCTCACGCACAGCAATGTCGGCACAACACAGGTCTATGCCGATGTGGTGAACGACCTCAAGCGCAAGGCATCCGAACAGATTACACTCAAATGAAAACCAACACATATATAATATGGACAACATAACATTCGACCAACTGCCGCAGGCGGTTTCCATGCTGATTGAAAAGGTGGGACTGCTCACTGAACGTGTGGAGAAATTCCTGTGTGACGCACCCTCGCAGCATGGCGAGGCACACACCTTGCTTTCTTTGAACGAGGTTGCAAAGCTACTCGGAAAATCCGCGTCAACCATCTATGCCATGACATCCGACAAACGTATTCCGTACCACAAGCGGGGTAACAAACTCTACTTCTTCGAGGATGAAGTCATCGCTTGGATCAAACAAGGAGGCACATCGGGAGTAGCCAACGAGAGTGATATTGAAAGACGGCTTGAAGAACTGCGCAACGGCAAGAATCGGAAGCCGGGAGCGTTGACGGACGGCAACAGCCGGATGTCCGCAGTAGCACCATAATGTCACAGACCATGAGCAACGAGATACAGAACATACACTATTGCACCATCCTTTCTGCCGGACAGTGGGATTTTCTTTTGGAAGGCAGGTTTTCCCCTCTCAGGCAAAAGTGCCTCTTCCGTCTGATGAATGGTGCTGTGCGGACAAGAACCGCCTATAAAATCAAGGGCATTGATATTGTGCTGGAGGTGGGACAGGTGGCGGCTTCCGATGTGGAGCTTGCGGAGTTTTTGGACTGCAACCGTAAGACGGTCGGCAAGCTAATCGCCAGATTCAACCGCCTCGGTATGCTGACCACCCGAACCAACAACCGCACTTCCGTTCATTCCCTGCATTTTCTCACTGGCTGGTATGTCGGAGGTGTCCTTATCACCAATCCCCATTATGTCAGACCTTCGGCTACCGCCAAAGGACAGACAGGCGATGTGCGGACACCTGTTTCCGACAGTCTGCCATCAGGGGATGAACTGGAAGCCGCAGCCGTTGACTGCCACACAAGAGGGAAGGAAACGGACAGCCAGGCGACAGGCGCGGCATCCCTTTATTCTTCTTATTCTTCCCTCCTTTTGTCAGACAGTTCCAATCCGTCAGCCGATGTGCATGACGGCGACTGCCACAATCCGCCGTCCGATATGTTCATGGCGGACACAGCCGCAAATCGGCATATCATAGATAGTGGCGACATGGCATCCGGCGGAAACGGCGCAGGGAGCTACAGCGAGGCGCAGGACGGCACGGATGGCGGCGAGGTTACTCCGGCATAGGCTCGGCAGGTCGGGAAGCATAGGGAGCGTTTTTGAGCGGTACTCCGTTGTCGTGGGGTGACTGACTGGGCTTGCCCAGATATAGCCCACTATAACTACACGCTTCGCTTCCGTAGTTGTGGGCTCTCCCGAGGGGCTGGGCTTTGCCCCGTCCCACTTATGGCTCTGCCCTAAGAACCCGGTCGGAGGCTGTCAGCCCCCAACAC
>OGZI01001818.1_pt1 | contig 19645 bp, 26 predicted proteins | sample 1576711 | NCBI WGS metagenome assembly OGZI01 (sample SAMEA3541482, study PRJEB24748) | human gut metagenome | biome: human gut; feature: human-associated habitat; material: faeces | place: China | collected 2012
GCAGCGGATTTTTTGGCAGTATCAGTCATAAACCACCTCCCCCTGGTTGACGGTCAGCAGGCCGTCTTCAATGACATCGGCCAGTTCCAGGGCGTCTTCGCGGAACGCGCCCATGAAGTCGGCCACGTCCGGATCAATGGGGATGCCGAGAATGACGGGATTCTCCGCCAGTTGTTGGGCCACCGCGAGAGCGGCGGCGCTGAGGTATTCCTTGTCGTGCATGGCTATTCTCCCTGCGGGTGATTGCGGAGCAGGCTGTGAACATCAACAACAACGGGTTCTGTGTCCTTGTCCCATATTGCCACGAGGCAAATGGAATCAGGATCATCCGCTAAAAGCGGTGCAAGTTCCTGGGCCGATACTTCAATGGTTACAAACTCTCTGCGTTCTTCCATGGCCATTCTCCTTTGGGGTTGAATAAAAAAACAGGCTCGACCCGCTGGAGGGAATCCAGCGGAACGAGCCCGAAATAGCGGCTGTCGAAACTTCCGGGATGATCGGCCAGCACCAGGGCCAGGCCGGGAGGAATGACGCCGGGGAGCGGAACCGAGGGCATGGGCCGCCCCTGGCTGTCCAGAGCGCGGACGGCCAGAGAGTCGGCCTCTATGTGATCGCCCGGCAAGCCAGCCAGACGTTTCAGCAACGGACGCAAGCCGGAGGGGCAGGAACCGGCTTCCAGATAGCCGCGCTCCCTGGCCAGGGCCGCGTACTCGCCTTCCAAGCAGAACGTCACCAAATCGCCCTTTGCCGGAAGGCCGGAGGCGACGTGGTAAATGCCCTTGGGGAGCGACGGTGTGGGATTGAGGCGCAGGCCCGCGCCAAGAGCCAGCGCCAGCATGAGGAACAGCCAGATCCCGGCGAACAGTGCCCGCCGCGCCCACCTATGCAGTGAAATACTGTTCATAGGCGTTTTCCTTGGCGGGTGCTGGCGCGGCTTCCGTAGCCGGTTGAGCCTTGGCGGAGGCTGAAGGCCTGGCCGCGTACCATTCCTTCGGGCGCGGCTGGTACAGTGAATCGGAAATGCCGCTCTGGTACACGGCATTCAGGCCGGGCACGGGCATTTTGGCGCGGGCCGAGAAGACGGGATCAAAAAAGTAGAGAATCTGCCGACCGTAGATAGGCGACTGCCCGGCGGTGAAGATGAGCATATCGCCGGGTTTGATGACCTTGCCCTGGCTGTCCTTTTCCGGGCCGGGAAGCCTCATGCACTCGTCCGGCGTGAGCAGAGGCCGAGCCGTTTCCGCCATGTTCACCGAAGCGTTTTTCATATGCCCGGAGCGCGAGCCGGAAAGCGACACCTTTTCTTCCACCACCGTGGTCTTGCCGGTCATATCCGAAAGCGTCTTGGCCGTTTCAATGGTGTTCGGCGCGTAAGCGATACGCACATGGCAGTTGGCCATGAGCGCGTTGTCTTTGCCGTACACGGCATTAAGCTGGGTGATATCCTGGACAATGATGTAGACCTTGCCGCCGTAGCCCGCCATGTAGGCCAAAGCCTTTTCCATGATCGGCAATTTGCCCAGGCTGGTGAACTCATCAAGCAGGAGCAAAAGGCGATGTTTGTACCCGGCCTTGCTGGAGCCGTCCGCAAATTCCATCTTGGCGCAGACGCGGCGGACGATCATATCCACCATCAGCCGCAGCAAGGGCCGCATCCGGTCAATATCCGCCGGGGAAATGACAAGGTACAGATTCACCGGCCTGTTATGGTTCATCAGGTCGGCAATGCGGAAGTCACAGGAAGCGGTGTTCAGGGCGACAACCGGGTCGCGGTATAGAGCCAGGTTGGTCAAAGCGGTAGAGACAACGCCGGATGCCTCGTTCTCCGCTTTGTTCAACATCTCTCGTGCCGAACTGGCGATAAAGGTATGGGCTTCGGCACCGCCTTCGCCATGCGGAAACATCTCTTTGAGAAAATCCGCATGCTTCGTGGCCACCATTTCCTCAAAGAGCTGTTTGATGGTGCGGCTCTCGTCAGCCAACATGCAGGAAAGATCATAGAGAGTTGCCGTGCGCTTCTGGCTGCGCCGCACCATGATGCAGCAGTGCAGGATCGCGCCGCCGAGCATGGCGAAGGCCGCTTTTGACCAATGATCTTCAAGGCCCTTGCCGTTGGGGTCAACCAGCATGGCCGCCATGTTCTGCACATCCGGGATGGCCAGGAGCGTATCCAGGCGGATTTCTTCCAAGGGATTGAAGGAAGCGGACGCGCCGGAGGGATCAGACGGATCAAAGCGCAGAACGCTTTGGCCTTGGGATTTGCGCCACCCGGCGGTCAGCGCCCAGTTTTCGCCCTTGATGTCCAGGACAATACTGGAACCTTCCCAGGCCAGGAGTGTGGGCAGAATCAGGCCCACACCCTTGCCGGAGCGCGTGGGCGCGAAGACCATGATGTGTTCCGGGCCGTTGTGCCGGAGGTAGAGTTGTATTTCTTCGGGTTTTGACTGAAAGGAGCGCCACAAGAGGGCCAGGCCGGCGTACTTTTTGAGCCAGCCGCCCACATAGACGCCTTTGCCCTCAAAGTAGCCCATGCGGCGGATTTCTTTTTCTTCCGCCCAACGGGCCGAGCCGTGCAAGTTGGCGTTGGCTCGCAGCTTCTTCATAAAGCCGAGCCAGATGCCCAGGATGATGAACTGCGGCACCAGAAAGAGCGCCTGGCTCTGGGTAATGGCCTGATCCATGAAACCGTAGGCGTCAACGGTGGCAAAGCGGGATTGCCAGGCAAAGGCCGACCAGGGCGCATACCAGGGCAGGCCGAAAGCCATGCCCCACGGCTGGCCAAGCGCTGGCTGGTAGCCGTAAAAGGCGGCGATGCGCTGTGTGGCCAGCACCATGCTGCCCAGACCGAGCAGCAGCATGAACGGCAAATAGAGCCAGCGCAGGCGGCTTTTGGGCTTCTCTTCACCCAGGCCGTATTTCGGAACTTGTTTCGCGCACATGACGTTCTCTTGAAGAGGCCGTCAGGCGGCGCTGGCTTGGGGCGCTTGGCCCGCAGAGAGACAGGAGGCTATCGCTGGGAGCTGTATGGCTTCTGAAACACCATATCTTTGGTGACAATGACGTTGAACTGATAGCCGGGCCTGATCTCCAGGGTCGGCTTGATGTTCAGGTTCTTCTGCAAAAGCTGGAGCGTGGCCTGTCCGAGCTGCGCGGCCAGGGCCGCACCCATTTCATCTTGTAGTGTGGGAGCCTGGTTCCCCTGCCCGGAATTGCCGGAAGGATTCAGGGCGTCCATGGAATAGGACATGCCGCCGGTAATCATGCTCATGAGCACCGCCGAGCCGAAAATGTGGAAGTAATGGTTATTCACCTCATCCGTGTATCCGGCGTTGCCCGCCATATCCGCGCCGGGCATGGCTCCGAGTGTGACGCCGGAACCGTCCGGAAAGACAATACGGTTCCAGGCTACCAGCACCCGTTCCTGTCCGTAGATTACGCGGGAATCATAGACGCCGAACAGCTTTGCGCCCTGTGGGATGAGCAGTTGCCGCCCGGAGGCGGTGTCCCAAACGTTTTGTGAGACTTGGGCGATGATGTTGCCCGGCAAATCCGAGTTGATACCCGTGACCATGACGCTGGGAATGACCGCGCCGGTTTTGATTTCAAGGGGCTGCCCGGCTGTGCGCGTATGGGGCAGAATCCATGAGGAATCTTTGCCCGCGCGGTTGAAAAATGCTTCCTTGTCCTTATCAGCGGCTGGGTCGTAGCCGGTCTCCCGCAAGGCAGAGAGATCACGGCCTGTGTCCAGGTCTGCGCCCCGGCGCTGATCCGGTTGCGCCGTTGCCGCCTGTTGCCCGGATTTACCAGACGTGTCTGATGCCTTTCTCACGCCGAGCGGTGACGACAGCGCCGTCAACTGCGCCTGTGCCTTCATGCGCCGCAGGTTTTCCAGTTCCTGCCGGTACTGATCCGGTTGTTCCGGCTTGCCCTGAACGACGATCAGCGGTTCTTTCTTCCCGCCGGATTTTGTTTCCGGCATAGCCAGGGCCGAAGAGCCGGAAGGCGGCATCAGGGCGAGCCCCTTGCCTTCGCCCATGAGCAACGGCTTTTCTTCCTCTTTGATATCCACCTTGGGCGTTCCGGCCTGTTCTTCCGCCTGGTTGTGGGCAAAGTTCACGCTGTAGACCAGAATGCCGAGCAAAAAGAGACCCGCCAGCAGCACTGCGTACATGGGCCACTTGCTCATGCGGGCCACGGAGACTTTCTTTGTCGGCTCAAGGCTGTTGGGAGTAGCGTCGGACATAGTTCCCCCTATTCCGTGAGGGCGTTCACGCCTGTGTCCCAGGCCTGCCGCGCTTTTTGCCCGGCCTTGTCCACAGCCTTGCCGAAGGCAGAACGCCGGAATTCCACTTCCGTCCGGCTCTGCCCGGCTTCCGGCTGTCCGCTTGCCGTGTAGGCCCGCGCAATGGCTTTGCCGTCTGAAAGGCGCAGTTGCAGATACCACGCGGCTTTTTCATCCAGAGCGTCCAGCGTGTAGGCCACGGAAAGCGCATCCGCGTCGGTGGCGGCCAGGGTGAAACCCCGCGCCCGCAGACCGCTTTCAAAGGCGGCGGCGAAGTCATTGTCGGCGGCCTTGGCCGGAATAAGGTGTAAAGTCGTATGCCCAGGCGGATACAGGCCGGATAGGCAGTGTACCGCATCCGCCGCAATGGCCGACACAGCGGCCTTTTCCGGCAGCGGCCCGCACCAGGAACCCACCGGCCCGCGCCCGGCGCAGCCGGAAACGAAAAGACCCATCAACACAATGAGAAGCAAGAGTATGCGTTTCATTTTTTCCCCCTTATGACTTCAACCTTTTCCTGGTCACCGCCCACGCCGATGATCAGGGCGATGCGCTCAAAAAGGCCGTCCACGATCATGGCCGAGTCTTTGACCCGATAATTGACCAGCACGTCCTGGCTGCCCTTACGCACCAGCAGCACAGGCATTTCCCCGGATCGCGTCTTTTCCGGCAGGCGGATGAAGGTCTGTTGCCCGTCATCGTAGACGCGCTCCGGCTTCCAGCTCGCCTTGCCCCGCACCTCATAGTTGAAGTTCAAAACCGACAAGTCCGTGGCCTTGCCGTCCACTGTGGTGGAACCCCACTCTTGTTCCTTGGCTTGCTGCGCCTGCCGGGCCGCGTTTTTCCGCCGCAGATCATCCGAGTAGAGAAAGCCTACATACGGCGTGTGGCCGGAGCGTTGAGACACCAACCGCAGATGGTAGACGCGGCGATCCGTTGTCACCACCGCCGAGCTTTCCAGGCCGGAATCCACCGGCTTGATGAAGAGATGCACCGTCGCGCCCGGCCCGCTCCCGGCAGTGCCGGAATCCACCATCCAGCGGGCCGAATCGCCCACCACAATTTCATTGACCGTTTCCCCGGTTTCCAGTTCCACATCGCAGACCTGCATGGGCGTGGCCACGATGGTGGGGAGACTGGCCCCGTGGACATAAACGACCTTGCCGCCGCCGGAGAGCACCGGATCGACGTTTTGCCGCGCCCAATCCGATGAGAGTTGCAGGGCCTTCTTTTCTCTGGCGTTCAGGGGTACGGCCTTGGGGCTGAGGTAGTCGATTTCCGGGCCGACATACGGCGCGGACGGCGGCATGACCGCCTTGCCTGTCGAGGCCTGCCCGCCTTCCAGAGTTTCCAGAGCCGGAGGGTAGCCGTCCGGAATGGCCTGAGCGGCCAGAGCCGGGACGGCGGAAAGCATGAAGACAAACGCAAAGAGCACTATTTTTTTCATAACAGACCTCATTGTTCCTGAGTTTTGACGGGAGAAGCCGGAGCTTGCGCACCGACCACCTTCCCGGCTGACAGCGCGGTGATGTAGACGCCGCCGGGGTTGCGCAGAAGAACCGCATCCACGGTGGGCGGATTGATCTGCACCGTCACCGTGGCTTCATAGGTGTAGGTATCCAGGGTAACGCCCGCATGGCTGCGCACCGTCTCCACCCACTCGACGCGGTAGGAATCGGAACTGACCGGCAGGGGCAACCCTTTGATCTCCACGTGGACGAGCTTGCCGGACTTGGCGATTTCATAGGGATTGTTGGTTTCATACCACTGGCGAAGAACACCTTTGGCGCTTCCGGCCATGAAAAAGGACAGGCGCTCAATCATCTTTTTCTGGAGTTCAATATCCGCCGTGACCGTGCGCCAGTCGCTGATACAGGCCGCTATTTCCGCCTGGATCAGTCGTTGCGGGGTTGCGCTGGCCCTGTCCGCCCGCGCCGTCACAGCGGCTTTGCCCAGCTTGTCTACCTCGATGATGTAGGGCACGGTTTTGACCTGTGCCGCCTGCATGACGTTGCCGGTGATGGAAATGCCGGTCAGAAGCAGGCAGAAAAACGCCACCGTGCGCCACTGCGCCGCCCGGCTGATGTAGGAGCCGTAACGCTCCAGCCATTCTTCCCGCCCGCTGAGATAGAGGTTGCCGCTTCTATCCGGCGCGGAGCCGGGCGCGGGCGTTTCTGTTTTTTTCTTGAAAAAATCCATAGATACCGCCTTACTGTTTATCGCTGTTTTTGTTCATGCGGGCGCGTTCAAGACGCTCCTGCATTTCCGAGCGGGTACGGGTGGAGAGATGCTTTTCCCCGGCGGTCTTGGCATCCTGACGAGCGCCCCACAGAGATTTTGCCATGTGCGCCATTTTGCCGAGGCCGCTGGTTCCTTCCATTCCGGCCACGTTGGAAGCGTCCCGGATGTTTTTAATAGTGTTTGAAGCGCCGAGAGATGCGCCAATGGCCGCGCCGCCCGCAGCCGCTACGGCGGAAGTAAGCGCCGCGCCGCTGGAGACGTGCGAACCGTTGATGATGCCCGCGCACACATCCGGCAAGGATTTAACCAAGGCCAGCAGCACGACAGACGCGCCGATAACCACGAAAATGTCCTGAAGCTCCGCCGTAGAGGTGGAAAAACCCTCGATGAAGGCGATGCCCACGCCAAGAACAAGCTGCATGACGAAGAGCTTGAAGGCCACGGCCAGAACGTAGCGGATCGCGTTCACCGCATAGTCTTTGAGGAAGGTGCTGCCGCCGAAGCCCACCAGGATCAACGCCGCCATCATGGCGATCATGGCTTCGCACTTGATGAAGACCACCTGTGCGGAAATCAGCGCGAAACAGACGATGATCACCAGGGCGGCCAGGAGCAGAGCCACGGAGTTACCGGGCGACCAGATGGAGAGCTTGTCCAGCACCAGTTTGACGAGCTGCATCCCGGTCAGAAACGGCGATTCTGAAGAGTAGCCGCCGGGAGTCAGTTCCTTGCCAATAGTGCCCAGGCCGTTGATCAGATTCCACGACCATTCCTTGTAATAGGTAATAACCGCGAGAAAAAAGCCCGCCATGAGCAGAAGCATGACGAACTGTTTCAGAATGTCGCCAAGTTGATCGCGGTTCAACGCGGCTTTGATGCCGAGACAACAGACTTCCAGGATCACCAGCCAGCGGAACACCACCAGGGCGTATTTTTTCAGTGTCGGTTCCCAGGCCGCTGTCTTGTTGTAGAACTCATGCACCAGCCGGGACACGAAATCCTCATTGGCGGCATGGGCCTGCTCCGGCAACAACAGAAGCACCAGAGCCGGGAGGCAGAGCGCGGCCAGAAGCAACAGGTGTTTCTTCATAGCTGCCGCCTAAAACGGATCAGGCTTGGCCTGGGCCTTGCCGATTTTGTTGGTTTTCAAAGTGTCCCGCCAGGCTTCCTGTGACATCTGGCTTTCTTTTTCCATCTTCATCTGGCTGGCCAGGGACGATTGCACCTGTGTGGCCATGAGTTCACGAAGCTGCCGGGCCTCCTGCACCTGGAGCGCGGAAAGCTGGTTGCCCGCCATAATGGCCTTTTGCTGGCCGTCCGGCGTGGAAAGCAGATTGTCTATGTATTGTTGGAAACGCGCCGGATCTTGCTGCAAATCGGCAAGCTGCTGCCCAGAAAGCTGGAAAGTGGCCTGGGAAGCCTGATCCACGGACTTGGCCCACTTATCCCACTCCTGCCGGTAACGGGCATTGGCTTCTTCCACCTGTTCCGGGCTTGCTCCGGCCAGAGTGCCGAACAGCGCCTGCTCGGGGAACAGGTTGGTGAAGATTTCTCCCAAAGCCACAATGTCGCCGCGCTGCGTCCGGAGCGTGCTGGAAAGGTTCGCCAGACGCGTCAGACTATTTTTCAGTTCATTGACCAGGTTGGACGGAAGCTGGGCCGTGTTCTGGAGCATGTTTTCGTATTGCTCGATATTCTGGCGCACCATGGTGATCTGCTGGCGCGTCTGTTCCACGGCTTCCTGGTACTGCTTCATCAGACTGGAAAGCTGTTCCACGTTGGTGATGCGATCGAGCGCCTGCAAAATGTTGGTGCTGCAATTGGTACAAGTGACGGTCAGGGCATGGGCGGGTGTGGCGAAAAGCGTCAGCGCCAGAATAAAAAATATGTATCTCTTCATATGATTGCTCCTTGTGCTCAGGCCGCGCCGCATTCGCGCAGCCAGAGTTCCTGCCAGCCGTGCGGGCCGTGCAGGTCTGAAAGTTCCTGAATACGGGCGATGCTTTCCTTGTCGGAATGCCCCACAAAGGCCAGGGTCTTGGGGCCGAGGGCAAGTTGCACCTGCCGCCGCCCGTGCGGCGAGACAACGTAGTAATCCCGCTTGGGCGTGGCGCTGGCGATGATGCCGAGTTGCGTCTCATTGAGACCCATGGCGGTGTATAGGTCGCGTTGCGCCTCTTGCCGGGCCGAGAGGTTGGGCAGGTAAATCTTGGTGGGACAACTTTCCACCAGCACGTCCAGGATGCCGGAGTTCTTGGCGTCCGAAAGGCTTTGCGTGGCAAGGATCACCCCGCAGTTCGCTTTACGCATGACTTTCAGCCACTCGCGGATCTTGGCGCGAAAGACCGGATGCCCCAACATGATCCAGGCTTCATCAAGAATCAGGATGGTGGGGTTGCCGTCGAGCGCCTTTTCAATGCGATGGAACAGATAGGTCAAAACCGGGATCAGATTTTTATCCCCGAGGTTCATCAGCTCCTCGATCTCAAAAACCATGAACTGCGACAGGCTCAAGGTGTCCGTATCCGCATCCAGCAGCCGACCCATGGCTCCCTGCACGGTGTAGTGCTGAATCGCTTCCTTGATCTCCCTGTCCTGCACCACATGATAGAAGTTGGTCAGGGTGCGCAGGTGCTCCGGGTTGGCCGCGAGGCTCTGCATGGCCGTATGAATGGCGTTGCGATGCGAAGGCATGACCGGGAAGCCCTGCAACTCCATGAGCGAGGCAATCCACTCCTCCGCCCAGGCGCATTCGGATTCGGATTCCGCGATGCGCTGGAGCGGCGCAAAGGCCAACTGCCCGGTATGGCCGATATTGAAGTGAGAACCGCCCGCTCCCAGGCAGAGCGGGAACATGCTCATCCCCTTGTCAAAGGCAAAAATGCGGGCGTTTTCATAAGCCCGGAACTGCGCGGCAATGAAGGCCAGCAGCGTGGACTTGCCCGCGCCGGTAGGCCCGAAGATGAGCGTATGGCCGAGATCCCCGGCGTGTATGTTGAACCAGAACGGCGTACTTTTATCCGTGGTCAACACGGCCAGGGGCCGGGAGTTGGGCGGATAGAACGGGCAGGGGCAGACCGGGGAACCCGTCCATACCGTGGCCAGAGGCAGCAGATCCGCCAGGTTCAGCGTATTGACCATGGGCCGTCGCAAATTGGCGTATCCGTTGCCCGGATGCGTGCCCAGCCAGGCTTCCAGGGCGTTGATGCTTTCTATCCGGCAACCGAAGCCCAGAGTCTGGATCACCCGGCGCAGTTCCCGCGCCCAATCCTGCAACTGTTCCGGGTTTTCGTGCATCAGGACGACACAGGAAGTCAGGTAGCCCGCGCCCACAAAGCCACCCTGAACTTCCGTGAGCGCGGTTTCCGCGTCTTCGGCCATCAAGAGCGCGTCACGGTTGGCGCGGGCATTGGGATTGTTGAAAAACTGATCCAGAAAACGGTAAACCTGTTGCCGCCAGCCCTTGCGGTAACTGTTGATTTCCTTGGCCGCGTCATACTGATCCAGGCACAGGAAGCGGCTGGAAAAACGGTATTCCAGAGGCAGGCCGTCAAGCTCCGCCAGCATGGCCGGATAGGATTCCTGCGGCAGCCCGTCTATGGAAATGACCGCCAGGTGTCTGTCCCCCAGGCGCGGCGCGATGCCGCCCACCAACGGCTGACTGCCGAGCAAGGCATCCAGGTACATAAACCGTTCCGGCACCCGCATGGGCTGGAGTTCCCCGGAAACACAATGCTGGAGGTGCGAAAGCAGATCCGATTGCGTATAGACTTCGCCGTCCGCGTAAAAGGCCGTGCGTTCTGCAAGGCGCTGCATGTGCAGCACTGAAGACAGCGCATCTTCAAGTTCTTCCAGAGTGTTCTGGAATTGCGCCAGAGCCTTTTCCAGCGCTCCGGAGGAGGCCACCCCGGCCTGTGCTTTGCCCGCCATTTTGACCGCGTTGAAGTTGGGCTTGAATGTGACCGTGAACACAGCGCTGGTGCTGAAGCAACGGTCTTTGCCTTCACCGGCGTTGAAGAACTCCCGGCGTTCGTTATCAATGGTCTGAGTGACAAAATCCGGGAAATGCCCCTTGGCCGGAGCCGGATAGGCCCGGTGCCCGGCGCGTATGGCGTCAACATGCAGCATCCAGCCGGTTCCGAGCAGGCGCACGGCATTGTTGAACTGCGCCGAGACATAGGCGAGTTCTTCCGGCGTGCTGGAGGCCGTATCCTGCCCGCGCATTTCCCAGGCCGCGAGAAAGGAACCGTCCTTATTCAGGATCACGCCAGGCGCGACGAGCGCGGCATAGGGCAGCAGGTCAGGCAGGCCCTTGGCTTTGCTGCGGTAATCGGCAAGTTTCAGCATGAGTACCCCCTCACGCCAAGCCAGCCTTTATGTGGTTGACATTTATCTCCGTTTTTATTATTTATTGAATCGTACGTAAAAATTTTACATAAGGAGTTACTCCCATGCCAAAAAACGCAAAAGATGTATGTAGCATTCTCTGCGAAAAGCTCGTGAAGTCCGGCAATCACGTGATGACAATCACCAATGATGAACTGTACGAACTCTCCGAGCGGGAAAGGATTCGTGGGGCTTTTCTGACAGATCTCACGAGAGAAACCGAAGCGAGAGGGTATATTTTTGCATCTGGAGATAAGGTTCATATTATCTCTCAGGACACAAACTACGCCCCGATTAAAAAGTAGCCTGGTAGCCGCAAAAGGAGGTGTTGTCATTAGACGCCTCCTTTTTTGTTGAGCCAGCGGCTTGCCTTGGCCGGGTAGAACTCCTGTTGTTTGATGTGCCGCAGCCAGACCCGGCTCATGATCGGGTCAGCCTTTGCCGTGCGCCGCAAGGCGAATACCGCCAGCAACCAGAACACGGCGGCGGAGATGATGGAAACAGCCGTGAGTCCGCCCACGCCCACCAGCAGCGCGATCAGGGCGCTGGTCATAACCAGTTCCCGTTCCGCGCCCAGCACATGGGCATGGCGATGCAGGGATTGATGGATAGGAAGGGTGCGGGCGCTCATATGACCGCCCCGGAGAAAGAAAAGACGCTGTTCACGATGGACGCGGCAAAAGCGATGAAGCTGATGCCGAAAACCACGGACAGGAGCAGCTTAAAGCCGCCGCTGATATCGTCCTTGTTCATTATGAAGATGACACCGCAGAGGGCCATTGCGACGATGGAGATCCACTTGCCGGCAGGCCCGGTAATGGTGTTCACCACCCGTTCCAGGGGGCTGGAAAATTCCGTGATGCCGCCGGAAGCGGCGGCCAGATCCGGGAAGGCCAGCAGGCAAAGCGCGGCCAAACCCCAAAATGCCAGATAAGACGGGGAAAGCCTACGAACGGGAAGAAGGGGAAGAGTCATGCGCATAACGATCTCCGTGGAGGCCGTCATGCGGCGCATTGTTGGGGCGCGTAGCCCTCAGCAGAATGCGGGTTTTGCAGCGCGGGCACACAAGTTCAAGCTCTCCGGCTTCCATGCGTCCCTTGGCCAGCAGTTTGTTACACTTTCCGCAGCGGACGGCGGAATCGTGGGGCGTAGGCGTGTTCATACGGCCCTCACTTCAGGAGCGGTGTATAAGGTTTCTGTGTCATAACTCTTCTCTTTGGGGTTGAATTTGTTGACTTTGATGATGCTGGAAATCTGCCGCCGGTTGTCCGGCGTCTTTTCCATGTACACGGCCAGATCCACAGCCCGCCCGATCAGCTTTTGCTTGGAGCCGAATCCCGCCTCTTCCACCAGTTCTTCCAGACGTTCCAGGGCTTCTTCCGCGCTGTCCGCGTGAAAGGTGCTGATGCCGCCAGGATGGCCGGTGTTCCAGAGTTTCAGCATTTCCAGCGCGGCGGCGTCCCGCACTTCACCGACAAGGATACGCTTGGGCGCGTAGCGCATACTGACCTTCGCCAATTTGCGCATATCTACGCTCGCCAGCACGGAAGTGCGGAAAAACACCGTATTGGGGCTTTTGGATTGCAGTTCCGCCGTGTCCTCCAGGATGATCAGACGATGCGAGGGCGTGAGCCGGGAAACGGCATCAATCACCGAGTTGACGAAGGTGGTCTTGCCGGAGGACGTACCGCCGACCACAATGATGTTCCGCCGTTGCCGCACCGCCTCATGGATAATTTCGATTACCCGCGCTGTGATGGAACCGGCTTCCATATACTCTTCCAGGGTAAAGACCCGGCTGGCCTTTTTGCGTAGGGAAAAGGACGGCCCCGGCCCGACAATGGGCGGAAAGGTTCCCTCAAAACGGGAGCCATCCAGTGGGAACTCGCCTTCCACGATGGGATGCTCCGCGTTCACCGTGAGTTCCAGAGCGCTGGCCACCTGCGAGAGAATCAGGCGGCTTTGCGCCAGGGCGATTTCCCCGATGCGCTCATGATCCTGCCCATAACGCTCGATCCACAGAGAACCGTCCGGATTGAGCATGATTTCGATGACTTCCTCATCTTCCAGCGCGTCCATGAACAAAGGCCCGCAGGCATAGCGCAGGCCTTCCAGCAGGCGCGGATCGTCACAGGGCCGGAACAGCATCAGCGCACCGCCTTGAAGACAAAGACCGCCACATTGAGCAGAGCCGATATGCCCACAATCATCGCGGCCAGATTGACGTTGCTCCGGAATGTTTTGAGCCGGGCCGCGTGTTCGTCGAAGACCTTGCGGATGCCTTCCACTGAGGCCGAGGAAAGGCTGTCCGTTAGTTGGCCGACCGCCGCCTGGACGCCGGATACATAGGAATCCGTCTTTTCCGTCATGAGCCTGGTCAGGCCTTTTTCGTGCCGGGCATGAAGTTTTGCCAATTCCGCCAGGTAGGCGTTGCAAATAGTTATGCCCATAAGCGTTGGTTCATCATTGGCAAGCACTATGCCGTTGCTTTTGACGATCAGAGCCTGGGCCTGCTCCAGAGAAAGACCGATGCCATCCGGCAAAAGCGCTTCTCCTTCCGGGGTTGCCAATGCAGGCTGTACAGCGGAGTTTTCGGGGGTAACCTGTTCCTGTTTCATGGCTTACCCCGTAATTGCGGCCTGCTCGACAATGCCTATGAGCTGTTCCCAATACCGTTTCAGACGAGAGCGCACGGCTATATACTGGCAGGAGGCGATGGCGGTTTCAAAACCCTGGCGTTTGGCGAAAAGCTCTTCCAAGTCCCGGCCAAGGGTATCCTTGTTGACATGGGGGAGTTGAATAATGGCGTGGAACTGGCTTCCATACTCCTGATAGATTTTGAATTCCTCAAAACCCTTGCCGTCCAGGCGTATTTCTCCAAAGAACGGATTGAGCCAGACCACGATAGGCGTTGTGGCAAAGCCGTCCGCCAGCACCTTGAGGCCGGTGATGGTGTCGCCGATGGCCTGGCCGCCCGTGACAACGGAATGGAAGAAAATCTGGTGCCCTTTTTCACCCAAAATCTGAATCAGGCCGATGTCCTTCATGTAGTTGCCGAGCGCCAGAAAGGATGATGCACCATTATCAACAATGGCATGGGAATTTTCCGGCAGGCTGTAGAGGCCTTCAAGAAGTTCGTCAAAAGCCCTGGCGTCCACCTGCCCCTGCCGTACAATGTCCACCTGGATGACTTTGAATTCTTTGTAGCCTTTGAGTGTCGCGTTTACCGGATCGGTGTCGAAGGCCACCACATCTTTTCCCTGATGGTGCAAAACCTGATAAAGAAACGAGGCAATGACGGATTTCCCAACACCGCCTTTGCCTTGCTGAATGAAATGCACTGTTGCCATATGTCCTCCTTAGAACACGCTTTTGGGGTCTATGGTTCTCGGATCTTGAAGCTCATCGGAACGCGCTTTGATGACGTTGGTCTGAGAGGGACGAGCTGTGGGCGGCTTGGCCGCCGACGGAACAACCGGATCCGCTGGCGTGGGCGGAGCGGCAATACTCTGAATTTTGAGCATGTTTTGCGAAGCCTTGATCAGCACCTTGCAGAGAGCGTCATAGGACATGGTGATTTGCCCGCTTTCCGTCAGCCGTGTATGAACCTTCCGCTTGTCAAAGCCTTGGGCCAGCAGCTTTTCAATTTCTTCCCGGCAGGCCAGGAATTCAATTCTGGCCATGTTGCGTGAGATGCGCTTTTTAGCGGCGGACACAATCCACCCCGTAAGCGCCCGCCGTCTCGCAACCACGCTGGATTTCCCGCAATTTCAGATCAATCAGGGCGGTAATGCGCGGCGGCAAAGATTCTCCTTTCATCACTTTTTGACGTATATTCCGGTACTGCCTGTCGGAATATCCCAAAGCATCCGCCGCAAGTTCATGCGTGCCATACGTTGTTAAAAACAAATTTATTGCCTCATTCATCTGCATTGAGCCTCCATGTTATGAGGGTTTCCCTCACCATGTAGCACAAAAAAAGCAGTGGACAAGGAAAGAATTTCCGGTAATACAGAGAAAGAGGTGCAGGTATGGACAGGTATGATTTTTCGTTGAAACTGGAGCGGGCGTTTGTTGAATATGCGGACGGGCGGGCCGATGAAAAGGGTTTCGGCAAGGGCGAATTCGCGCATCAGGTATGGCCGGAAGACACCCTGAAGGCGGCGGCCTCCCGCTGGTCAGCCATGCGCAGCAAGGCGACCAACACCGGCAAGCCGCAAGGCCTGCTCATGTCGGACGCCCACAGAATGGCGAATGTCTTGGGGATGAATCTGGGCTATATCCTGACCGTGCTGGAAGACAGGATTACGGGCGGCAGGGTGGAAATAACGGCTCCCGGCGCACAGGCCGCAGAAGAAATGTAACGATACAGGCGCATACAAAAGCAAAGGCCGGGCGAATTCACCCGGCCTTTGCTTTTGTATGCAGGTATGGAAATTTATTTATTCTTTAGCCCATTCCGCCAGCACGCGCTCCATCTCCTCTTTCTTCGGCAGCTCCACGGCATAGCGAGAGACAAAAAGCTGGTTGTCCATACCGGCGAGAGCGTATTCCACAACGCTTTTGCGGGACTTGCTTTTTTTGGTGCAGAGCAGAATGCCTATAGGCGGGTTATCGCCGGGGTGCATCATATTTTCCCTGTACCACGTCACATAGGTGTTGAGTTGGCCAAGATGCTGGTGGCTGAATTCGTCCACCTTCAGCTCAATAAGTACATGGCACTTGAGGATACGGTGATAGAATACCAGATCCACAAAGAAATATTCATCCCCCATCAGAATGCGCTTGCGGCGTCCTTCAAAGCAGAAGCCGTGACCGAGTTCCAGCAGGAACTCCTGCAACTTGCCGAGCAAGAGGCTTTCCAGATTGCTCTCATCCAGGGCCTCGTGGGGTTGCAGGCCGAGAAATTCAAAGACGTAGGGATCGCGTATGGTCATGGCCGGAGCATACTGTTCCGCCTTGCCTCTGGCCCGCTCAACCACAGCTTTTTTGTCAGTGGAAAGGCCAGTGCGCTCATAGAGCAGCGTAGCAATCTGCCGCCTCAGCTCACGCACAGACCAGCCGCCGCGAATGGCTTCATGCTCGTAAAAAGCGCGTTTAAGCGGGTCGTCAATCTGGATGAGTTCCACCAGTGCTGTAAAAGAGAGCTTTTCCAGCAGATCACGTCCTGGTGAAGCCAATTCGGCAATCGCTGATTGCCGAATTGAGGCCGTTTCCCCGTATCCGGATTCGGCAATCACTGATTGCCAAATCGTGCCCTCCGGCAGAGGCAGGCTGGCCAGGGCAACACCGATCTGCGGATATGTTCTGGTGAACTGCCGGAACAGTCGCAGCGTCCGAGGCTCAAAGGTTTTTCCTGCGGCCTTCAGCCGCTCGGAGAGTTTGTCAAGAAGCTGTTCACCATAGGCCGCCCTGTCTGCTCCGCTCTGCTCGTAGATGAAAATATAGAGTCCATACAGCCAATTACGAGCGGTCAGCCCCATATTAACGGCTTTGGAGGTTTGCGCCTGAATCTGGGTATCAACCGTAACCAGCGCTGCCACAAGGGCATCAAAGTTCAGCGCGGCGTACTCAGCGGCCTGCGGCGCTGGCGTCTTTACGCCCATTTTCTTCTGATTTTTTGTCATATCTTTCTGCATTGTGCGCACGGCGCACCGGTCTCTTTACCCGAATATAGAACAAGACAAGAACAGACTCAAGCCGCCTTTCTCTGAAAAGACAATATATTATGTCACTTCAAAGCAAAAAAATCGGATGGTTGAAGTCATCGCACAACTATTTTCCATACCTGCGCATACCTGGGCGACTTTTTTCATTTACTACGCCTTCGGCCTATTGTTTGCTACTGGAATTTCCGGTAATAATTTCCTTGCACACAGATTTCTAACAAAGATTCCGCTTATACTGCAAGGAGAACACGATGGGCCAAAACAAGCGGCTTACAAAAATTGAAAAGAAATTCGTCCATACCTTATTGGTGAATTTGCCGCCTGTGATTGCCCGCAAAGAAGTGACGCGTTTTCTTGGCGGCATTGTCGCCCCGCAAACCCTTTCCAATGCCGATGCATCAGGCGAAGGCCCGGAAGACGCTTTTCGTGTTGGAAATTCCGTTGTGTATCGCACAGAGTCCCTGGTGCGCTGGATCGTGGATCATTTTGGTGTCGAAAAACTGAAAATTTCCAGAAACTCAGTGCTGTAGCGATACGCCGGGTCTTCACCATGAATATCTCAAATCTGACCCCTGAAGAAATCGCGGACAACCTGCAAATGACCTTTGAGCGCCTGCTGATTCCAGTCGTTGATTCCATAGGCCAGATAGAGCGCCTGAAAAGGCGCGAGTGCCTGACAGCGGAAGAAGTTGAACTGCTTTACGGCCTGAAAGCAAGCACCCTGGCGAACAAGCGCTCACGGGCACGCGGGCCGGAGTACGTTAAGGACGGCGATAAAATTCTGTACAGACACCAAGCCATCAAGAAGTACCTGGACGCCAAAGCCGTGCGGACTGCCGAATGAGCTATTTCCTTGAAGCGCTTATCTGCTTGAGCGACAGCTTTTCCGTTTCCTCCGCCTTCCCCCGTGCGAATATATTCTGCACAACAGTCACGGTCTGGTTTTTCTTGTCGGGGCACAAATGAGAGTAGCGTTTCGTCATTTCCGTGCTGCTATGCCCGACCATTTCCCCGATAACGTAGAGGGGCACGCCCTCCATGGCCAGCCAGCTGCAATAGGTGTGTCTGAGCGTATGGAAGACGACCTTGTGTCTGCGGTCAACATTGGCCGGGTTCAGCTTGGCGTCCGCCACGGCCCGCGCAAAGCTGCTGGTGGCGGAGTCAGATCCCAACTGCGTTCCCTTCCGGCCCGAAAAGAGGAGAGGGGAGTCTTTTCTGTCCGTCACAACCTCTGTCAGCGCCTCAAAGAGGATGTCATTCATGGGGATGGAACGCTTGCCGGTTTTCCCATCAGGGTGGATCAGCCGGTTTTTCAAATCCACATCCTGAGGCCGCAGGCCCAGAACTTCGGAAAGGCGCATTCCCGTGTGCAGAGAGGTCAGGCTGATGTCATGCCAGAGCGGGCTGCGTTTTTTGACGGCGGCAAGAAGCGTCTGCGCTTCATCGGCAGTCAGAAAACGGTCACGGGCGTTGTCCACCTTGGGCATTTTCACCTTGTCCATGGGCTTGGGGCCGGAATACAGATCCCATTCCGTCAGCTTGTTGTAGACGCGGCGGACGTTGCCGATGATCAGGCGCACGCTGGCCGGGGCAAGCCCCTTGGCCAGGAGGGACGTTTTAAGGTCTTCCAGCTCCATGGCCGAAATAGACTTCAAAGGCTTATTTGCCAAAACCGGCTTGAGATAAGAATTGTAGAGCATTCTTTCGGCGTCCGGTCTTTTCAGGTTGGGGAGCCATTTTTCGTCAAAGATGGCCCACGCCTCGCCAAAGGTCATGCCGGAGTCTTTACGCCGCTGCTGGATAGGAACAGCCGCTTCATCCAGACGAATCTGCTGCATCCGCCCAGCGCGAATTTCCGACGCCAGAGCCGCCGTCATCTTTTCGCTACGCCAGCCGATTTTTTCCCAGACCTTTTTCCCGTTCGGGCTTTTGTAGGTGATGTAAAAGCAGAGATCCGGCTTGCCGTCAAACCTCTTCTGCGTACTTTCGAGCTGGTAGACACCCATAAATTTCGTGGGTACTCTTACATTATCAGGCTTTTTTGTGCTCATTTCTCTGCTACCCTATTGCTACCCTACGGCGTAATTTTTACCCTATTGATACCCCTCAGCGTGATTTGCAGTGAACCACAGATAAGCATAAAAGTCAATAATACCAAGGAAAATTATGCACAGAGAACTGTGGTGATTTGTGGTGAAAGTGAGAGCTACTTATTCGTAATCAGTAGGTCCACGGTTCAAATCCGCGTGCTGGCTCCAGAGAAATCAAGGGGTTACATCAAAAGATGTAACCCTTTTCTCGTGACTGTCCGCACGGCCTTTTTGCGGCTAGGAAATTTTGCTCCCCTTTTGGAAAAATACAGCAACATGCGGACACACAAGGCTTTCCCTCCCTACCGGTTATCCTCCTTCCCTTCGTTGCTCCCGCAATACGCTACAATCCTCGGCATGTTCAGCCAGCGCCCCTTCTAAAAAATAAAGGCCAGCAGCAAGAAAGAAGGGCCGGATTGCACCCCCTCTGGGATGGCATAAAGCACACCCCAAAAGGCCGCAGGTTTGGTGTGGGTGAGCGCGTTCTTTCCCGGTACCGGCCTTCGGGCGAAAAGAAAGGGCATGGTATCGTCCCATGCCCTTCATCCCCTCCGGAGGCGTTACGCTGCCCGTTCTTCCGTCAGTCATATAGTCGAGTGCTTAACGAAAGAGCAGGCCGCGTATGCCCTACGCCATCACGACGCCCGAACACGGACGGCCTTCGACATCGCCGGAAAGGGCATCGCCAAGACCAAGGCGACGGAGGAAGCCATCCGCATCGCCGCTCAGATGGCCGCATCCAGAGCATGAACCTCTGATCCGGCATCAAGCCGGACATCCATAATGCCGCTTCCTCATCCCCAATAAACAAGGAACTCACAAGCTGTCAGGCTGTGAGTTCCTTGTTTTCAATCTGGGGGATCAGAAAAAATGACGAACAGGGATTCGATAAAGTCGAAACTCTTTGAAGAGGGTGGGGGTGGTTTGACTGGGGCGGTCGCCTCCTAAAGAGTAACGGAGGCGTTCAAAGGTTCGCT
>OGZI01001819.1_pt1 | contig 19641 bp, 19 predicted proteins | sample 1576711 | NCBI WGS metagenome assembly OGZI01 (sample SAMEA3541482, study PRJEB24748) | human gut metagenome | biome: human gut; feature: human-associated habitat; material: faeces | place: China | collected 2012
CCGGCATAGCCGGGCGCGCCTGTTGTTTTGTCTCTATGCGGCGGAGTCCTGCTCCAGCTCCTCCAGCGCCTCCCACTCGGAGTCGGCGGAGAACCGGAAGCGGCCCATCTGGTCGTAAACCTCCACATGCCCACGTACATAGCGAATCTCGTAATTCATTGGTCAGCGCTCCTTTCTGTCTCGTTGTGAGTACAGTATAAGAAATACGCCGTCCAATAAACAGGACTATTCCTTCAGGGCCCGCAAGAACCGCTCCCACTCCTCCGGGTGCTCCACAAAGGCTTTGGGGCAGAGCTTCCCCGTCACATCATAGTGGCGGATCACCTGGCTGGTGTCGAGGCCGTACTCCTCCATGAGCCAGCGGGTGAGACGCACCAGGGACTCATAGGTGGCAGAGGTGAATTCCCCGCTGTCGTCCGGGTGGCAGCACTCGATGGAGATCGTGTCGTCGTTGCGCTGGTTGGAGCAGTAGGCCACCTCGTTGAGCGGGACGTTCTGGAGCACCTCTCCGTCCAGCCCCACCAGGAAGTGGCTGGAGGCGTAGGTCTCCCCCGTCTGGGCCAGGTTGGTGAAAAAGCTGTGGTTCTGCGCCGCCGTGGTACCCGGGTTGCCCACGTAGTGGATGACGATGCCGTTGACCTCCTCCAGAGGCGTGCCGGGCCGGGAGAACTCGTTGAGGGGGAGCAGCTCCACCGTGATCCAGTCCGGCGTCTCCGGCAGGGGGCGCTCCCCGGGGGCGAAGGGGTCGATCCACTTGATGACCAGCAGCACCGCCACCAGGGCCAGCAGACACGGAATCAGCCGGGGCCGGTGCCTCACCCGCCGCCGGCGGCGTACCGGAGTCTCTACGGGCATGCTTCCCCCTCCTTTCCACAAATTTATCTCTATTATAGCAGGGTTTTGCCCCGCCGTCTTTTACGGTTTTCTTACGTTTTGCCTCCGCCCCCGCGGGATCTGCCCGGTCGGCCGGACAAAAAGCCCCCCGGCCGGCGCCGGGGGGCTGGTTTATGGTTCGCGGAGGGCCTGGTCGAAGGCCGCCTTGACCTCGGGCAGAAAGCAGACAAAGGTGACGGTCTCCAATGTGTTATCCTGCGCCGCAAAATCACGCACTGTATTCACCGCGATGGCGGCCGCCTCCGCCAGCGGGTAGCCGTACACCCCGGCGGAGATGGCGGGAAAGGCCACCGTCCGGCAGCTGTGCTCCACGGCCAGGGTCAGGCTGCTCCGGTAGCAGGAGGCCAGGAGCTCCGCCTCTCCGTGGCCGCCACCCTTCCAGATGGGGCCGGGGGTGTGAATCACGTATTTTGCGGGCAATTTATAACCCTTTGTAATCTTGGCCTGCCCGGTCTCACAGCCGTGGAGGGTACGGCACTCGGCCAATAGCTCCGGGCCGGCCGCCCGGTGGATGGCTCCGTCCACACCGCCGCCCCCCAGCAGGGTGCGGTTGGCGGCGTTGACGATGGCATCGGCCTCAATCCGGGTGATGTCGCCCAGCACGCACTCAATCTGCGCCATGCTCCTCCTCCTCGCGGGCGTCCTGCTCCGCCTCGGCCTCCACAGCCTGATAGGCCGCCGGGGGCTGGAGCGCCGCCGGGTCGGTAAAGACCTGCTCGAAGGTCTTGGCGTCCATGTTCTCGTACCGGAGCAAATACTCCGCCACGATGTCCAGCTCCCTCCGGCGATGGGTGAGGATCTCCCCGCAGCGGGCGTAGGCCCCGTCCACCAGGGCCTTCACCTCCTCATCGATGAGGGCAGCCACCTCCTCGGAGTAGTTCTTGGTCTGGGCCATGGAGCGGCCGATGAATACCTCGTCGTGGCCGGAGTCGAAGACCACATTGCCCACCTTCTCGCTCATGCCGTAGCGGGTGACCATGTTGCGGGCGATGGCGCTGGCCTTTTGCAGGTCGTTGCCCGCGCCGGTGGAGATGTCCCCCAAAGCCAACTGCTCGGCGGCCCGGCCGCCCAGGCAGACGGCGATGCGCTCGGTGAGCTGCTGCCTGGTCTGGAAGGTCACGTCCTCCTGGGGCAGGGAGATGGTCATGCCGCCGGCCATGCCCCGGGGGATGATGGTGATCTCATGCACCGGGTCCTGGGTGGGCAGGTCGTGGATGACAATGGCGTGGCCCGCCTCGTGGTAGGCGGTGAGCTTCCGCTCCCGCTCGATGACCACCCGGCTCTTCTTCTCCGGCCCGGCGATCACCTTGATCACCGCCTCGTTGAGCTCGGCCATGCTGATGAAGCGGTGGTGTCTGCGGGCGGCCAGGAGGGCGGCCTCGTTCATCAGGTTCTCCAGATCGGCGCCGGTGAAGCCGCCGGTGCCCTTGGCCAGCTCCGCCAGAGACACGTCGTCCCCCAGGGGCTTGTTGCGGGCATGGACCTTCAGGATGGCCTCCCGGCCCTTGATGTCGGGGTGTCCCACGTATACCTGCCGGTCGAAGCGGCCGGGGCGCAGGAGAGCGGGGTCCAGGATGTCCTGCCGGTTGGTGGCCGCCATGACCACCACGCCCTCATTGTTGCCGAAGCCGTCCATCTCCACCAGGAGCTGGTTGAGGGTCTGCTCCCGCTCGTCGTGGCCGCCGCCCAGGCCGGCGCCGCGCTGGCGGCCCACGGCGTCGATCTCGTCGATAAAGACGATGGCGGGGGCGTTCTTCTTGGCCTGGTCAAACAGGTCGCGGACGCGGGAGGCGCCCACGCCCACGTAGAGCTCCACAAAGTCGGAGCCGGAGATGGAGAGGAAGTGAACCTCCGCCTCGCCGGCCACGGCCTTGGCCAGCAGGGTCTTGCCGGTGCCCGGCGGGCCTACCAGCAGCACGCCCTTTGGGATGCGGGCCCCCAGCTCCAGGAACCGCTTGGGGTCCCGGAGGAACTCCACAATCTCCTGGAGCTCCCCCTTCTCCTCCTCTGCGCCGGCCACGTCCTCAAAGGTGACCTTCTTCTGCTCGTCGGCGCCGGTGCGGGTGCGGGCGCGGCCGAAGCGGGCGGTGCGGTCCACACCGCCGCCGCCGCCTCCGCCCCCGCCGGCCCCGGCCTGGCGCAGGAACATGAAGTACCACAGCAGGCCGAACACCACCAGGATGACGATCCACGGGATAAAGCTCATCCAGTAGGGAGGCACCCAGCCCTGGGGATAGTCGTAGTCGGTGATGATCCCCTGCCGCTTCTGTTCCACAATGAGGTCGTTAAAGTCCTGGTAGAACCAGTCCGGGTTGCCGATCTGATAAGTGAGCACACTCTGGCCGCCCTGGGGCTCCTTCAGGTACAGGGTCACGGTATTGTCCTCCAGGGAGACCCGGCTCACCATCTGCTGCTCCAGCAGCTGGCGCACCTGGGCATAGGTGACCTTCTCCTGATTCCCCATCCCGCCCCGGAGGGCGAAGATGGTCATCAGCAGAACCACGGCGATGAGCAGGTAAAAGCCCACATCGCGCAGGCTTCCGTTTCGTTTCAAACTGCGGACACGTCCTTTCCGGGCAGATTGGGCACCTCAGGCGCCCGTTATTCCTCTCCTCCGTACACACAGGGCTTAAGAATGCCTATGTAGGGCAGGTTGCGGTATTTTTCCGCATAGTCCAGCCCGTAGCCCACCACAAAGTAGTCGGGGATGGTAAAGCCGGAGTAGTGCAGCTCCACCTCCTTGGTGCGGCGGGAGGGCTTATCCAGCAGGGTGCACAGCCGCACGGAGGCGGGGCTGCGGGCCTGGAGGAGCTGGAGCAGATAGCTCAGGGTGTTGCCGCTGTCCAGAATGTCCTCCACCACGATCACGTCGCGGCCCTCGATGTGCTCGCTGAGATCCTTGATGATCCTGACCTGCCCGGAGCTGGCCGTGCCCGCCCCATAGGAGGACACCGCCATGAAGTCCACGGTGCAGGGCAGGTGGATCTGGCGCACCAGGTCCGCCATAAACACGAAGGAGCCCCGCAATACGCTGACCAGCAGGGGCTCCCTCCCTGCGTAGTCCCGGTCGATCTCGGCGGCGATCTCCGCCACCCGCCGGTGCAGCTCCTCCTCGGAAAAGAGCACCCGCTCCACGTCCTTGTCCAGCATGTGTTCCATACCTCTCCCTCACTCTTTCTTCCAGAATAACAGCTCATAGGCCGCCTGTCCAGGGACGGCCGTCCGGCTCTGCTCAGGCCCGAAGCCCGCCACCGCGGCCACGCCCCGGCCGTCGGCCAGAACCGGAATCCGCTCCCGCTCCCGGCGGGGCACCTTTTCGTCAATAAACAGCTTTTTCAGCGTCTTGGTTCCACCCCGCCCGGGCAGTGTAACCGCGTCTCCCGTCTGCCGGGGGCGGAGCACCAGGGGACCCTCCAGCGCCCCCTGGGCCAGATACAGGGCCCCGGGCTTCCGCTCGCTCTCGTCCGGGCAGCGTACCGGGCGGCAGCGCACCCGCCAGGGCGTGCCCTCCACCTCGGTCTCACCGTCCAGGGCCAGAGGCGTGGGCAGAAAGGGGGGCAGGGGGTCGGACTGGGTGGTGAGCAGCAACTCCCTGTATACCCGCTGAGCCAGCCGTCCGCCGGGCAGGAACACCACGGCGGAGGGGTCGTCTCCCCGGGCCAGCTCCACCACCGCCTTGAGGTGGGCGGCGGAGCAGTTGGTGCTGCCGTCCCCCATCATCTCCAGCAGGCGGCGCACCGCACGGGGGGCGATAGCCGCCGGGAGCTGGGCGATGTACCTGGCCTCGATCACCAGGTCGTCCTCCGCCCACCGGGCGTTCTGACAGGCCGCGGCGGCCTGGGCGTTCAGATAGTCGTTGTCGGTGCGCAGGTAGCCCATGGTCTCCGCCGCGCTCTCAGTGAGGCGGGGATTGAGCTGACGCAGCACCGGCACCACCTGGCGGCGGATGCGGTTGCGGGCGTAGCCCTCGTCGGTGTTGCTGCTGTCCTCCACGTGGGCCACGCCGTTGGCCTCCAGGTAGGCCACAATCTCCGCCCGGGAGGTGGTGAGCAGGGGGCGCACCACCACTCCCCGCCGGGGCGGGATACCCGCCAGGCCATGAAGCCCCGCCCCCCGCACCAAGTGGAGCAGCAGGGTTTCCAGGTTGTCGTCGGCGCTGTGGGCGGTGGCGATGCGTCCACAGCCCATGGCGTCCGCCGCCCCCCGCAGGAATTCATAGCGCATCTGGCGGGCGGTCTCCTCCACCCCCAGGCCCCGGGCCCTGGCCTCATGGGCCACGTCGCCCGCGCCAATGACGCAGGGGATGTCCTGCCCGGCGCACCACTCCGCCACAAAGGCGGCGTCCCGGTCGGATTCGGCCCCGCGCAGGTTGTGGTTGTAGTGGGCGGCCGCCACCCGGAAGCCCCCCTCTCCGGCCCAGGTGTGGAGCAGGTGAAGCAGGCACATGGAATCCGCACCGCCGGACACGGCGCACAGCACCGTGCCCCCCCGGGGGAGCATGTCGTATTCGGTTGTCAGGGCTTTGATGGTTTCCAGCATAAAGTCTCCTTTGCGGCGGGCGGATGTGGGCATCCGCCCCTACGTAGGGGGCGATGCCTACATCGCCCCATTCCGCGTCAATATTCGATGTGCCTCCGGTCGATGGACGAGAAGGTGGTGTACTCGGGCAGCCACTGGAGCTCCACGGTGCGGGTCTCGCCGTGGCGGTTCTTGGCGATGATGCACTCGGCCAGGTTGTGGTTCTCGTCGCTGTCGTTGTAGTAGTCGTCCCGGTAGAGGAACATGACGATGTCGGCGTCCTGCTCGATGGCGCCCGACTCACGCAGGTCGGAGAGCATGGGCCGCTTGTCGGAGCGGCTCTCCGGGCCGCGGGAGAGCTGGGACAGGCACACCACCGGCACGTTCAGCTCCTTGGCCATGATCTTCAGGGCGCGGGAGATGTCGGAGACGATCTGCTGGCGGTTGTCGCCGCTGCGGGTGGGCCCGCCGGCGGAGGTCATGAGCTGGAGGTAGTCTATGACCACCAGCCCCAGATTATCCACCCGGCGGCACTTGGCGTTCATATCGGCCACGGAGAGGGAGGGGTTGTCGTCGATTAAAATCTGCGTCTGGTTGAGGGCCGCCGAGGCGGCGGCGATCTTGGTCCAGTCCTCCTCCCCCAGCTTGCCTGTGACCAGCTTTTTGTTGTCCACAAAGCTCTCGCCGGAGATGAGGCGCATGGCCAGCTGCTCCCGGCTCATCTCCAGGGAGAAGAAGACCACCGTCTTGCCGGAGAACTTGCCCGCGTGGAGGAGCATGTTCAGGGCGAAGGAGGTCTTGCCCATGCCGGGGCGGGCGGCCAGGAGGATCAGATCGGACTTGTTCAGCCCCGAGATGGCCATATCCACGTCGGGCAGGCCGGTGGACAGGCCGGGTACCGCCGAGTCGCTGGCGGCCAGCTCGTTGAGCCGCTCGTACACATTGAGGATGACGCTGGAGATGTGGGCCAGACCCTGGGCGGACCGGCCCTGGCGGATGGCGTAGATGCGCTGCTCCGCCGCCTCCAGCACCTCCTGGGCGGTGCCGGTGCCCTCCTGCACCATGGCAGTCAGCTCTCCCGCCGTCTCGGCGATGCGCCGCAGCAGGGCCTTGTCCTTGACGATGGCCACGTACTCCTTCACGTTGGCCGCCGTGGGGGTGATCTCCATGAGCTGGAGGATGTAATTGCGGGAGGTGTTCTCGTCATACACCCCGTTCTGCTTCATGTGCTCCAGCACCGTCACCGGGTCGATGGTGAGGGAGAAGTTGAACATGGAGTAGATGGTCTCATAGATCTCCCGGTTGGTGCGCAGATAGAAGTCCTCCGGCCGGAGGGCCTCGATCACCTCGGGCACGCAGCGGGCGTCAATGAGCATGGAGCCGAGCACGGACTGTTCGGCCTCGGTGCTGTGGGGCATCTGCCGGGTCAAAAGCTCCTCTTCACTTGGCATGTTCCTCACCTCCGGGAGCGTAAAATGCGGGCGGGATAAAACACAAACGCCGCAGGGGCGACCCCTGTGAGCGCCCGCGGGCGGCCATAAAGGCCGCCCCTACCCAGGGCAGACCGGCTGAGCGTATACAGGGACGGCCTCTTTGCCCTCCCGTTCCCGGTTCAGGCCTCGGCCACGACCACCTTGAGGGTGCCGGTGACCTCGTACCCCAGCTTGACCTTCAGCTCATAGCCGCCGAAGGCCTTGATGGGCTCGTCCTGGACGATCTTGGTCTTAGGGATGGCGATGCCGTGCTGGGCCTGGAGGGCGTCGGCGATCTCCTTGCTGGTCACTGCGCCGAACAGCCGCCCGCCGTTGCCGCCCTTGGCCACTACCTTCACGGTCAGCTCCTTGAGCTTGGCGGCGGTGGCCTCTGCCTCCGCCTTCTCGGCGGCCTCCTGGGCCTTTTTGGCCTTCTCCTGCATCTTCATGGTGTTGACGTTCTCCGCCGTGGCGGGCACCGCCAGCTTCCGGGGCAGGAGAAAATTGCGGGCGTAGCCGTCGCTTGCCTCGATCATCTGGCCCTTCTTGCCCTGGCCCTTCACGTCCTGCTGCAAAATCACTTTCATCGGGATAACTTCCTTTCCAAATCTCAAAACTTATTCAATAGGGCACGTGAAATTCCGACACCCGCCAGCCGCCAGCGGTGCGCTCCATACGAATGGGCCAGCGCTCTGTGCTGAGCGGGCGGGCGCCCGTCTCATCCGGCTGCACGGTCAGATCGGCGTAATGCCCTACCAAGTAAAACTCCACAGCGTCCTCGCTCTGGCTCACCAACTCATAGGTGTCCGGCACATCGGCCCAGCCATACTCCAGGCTGCTGCCCCGCTCCAGCTCCAGGAAGCATGTCCGGCCCTCCCCATCGGCGGTGAAGATGGGGAATCGCTCCCCGTCCATATTCTCCGTCCACAGCAGCTCCTCCTGGTACGCCGGGGTGAAGATGCCGTCCAGCATGGCCTGGAAGTCCTCCCACCGGGCGTACCGCCCCTGGGCCACCAGATAGGTCCAGCCGCTGTCCAGGGTGACCGTCTCATAGTCCCCCAGCTCCGGCGGATCGCCGCCGTCCAGGGGATAGCTGTCCACGCCGCTGGTGGAGCAGCCCATGAGGAAGCTGGCGGCGCTGTACGCCCGCAGGAAGAGCGCCTGCTGCTCCGCGTCCAGGAAAGCGGGCGCCGGCTGGTCCGCCATCCAGTCCGGGATGGGGGGCTCCGCCGGAGCTGGGGCCTCCGTCGAGGCCGGAGTGACCTCCGCCGGGGGCGTGGGGGCCTCTGCCGCCGGGGCGGTGCAGGCACCCAGAACCAGCGCCAGGCCGGCCGCCAACAGCACCAGCGGTCGTTTCACAGTTCTCACTCCTCCTCCAGATATGCGTCAATGGCCTGGAGGAGCATATCGTTGACCTCGTCCACGCCTTTGCCCGGCACCTGGGCGCCGGCGGTGGCGGCGTTGCCACCGCCGCCCAGCTTCTCCAGCACCACCTGCACGTTCACGTCCCCCATGCTGCGGGCGGAGAGGATCACCCGCCCCTCCTGGTCGGGGAAGAGGACGAAGGAGGTGTCGATGCCCGAGATGTTGAGCAGCTCGTCGGCGGCCTGGGCGGCGGTAATGCGGCCCACGGTGTGGTCCACCTTGGCTACGGCAATGCCCTCATGGTACATTTTGGCGTTCTGAATAATGTCGTACTTGGCGATGGTGCCCTCCAGGTCGTTCTGGAACAGCTTCTTGACGTCGCCGGTGTCCGCACCCGAGCGGCGGAGAAAGGCGGCGGCCTCAAAGGTGCGGCTGCCGGTACGCATGGTAAACTGCTTGGTGTCCAGTACCATCCCGGCCAGCAGGGCCTCCGCCTCGGTCTTGAACAGGTCGGCGGGCTCCAGCAGGTACTGGAGCAGCTCGGTGACCAGCTCGCTGGCGGAGGAGGCGTAGGGCTCGTGGAAATTGAGGGCCGCATCGGCAATATAGGAGGAGGCCCGGCGGTGGTGGTCGATCACCGCCACCTTGTGCACCGCCTCCAGCAGATCCTGGCTCACCACCTGCTCGGGCCGGTTGGTGTCCACCACCACCAGCAGGCAGTTGGCGTCGGCCAGCAGGATGGCGTCCTGCTGGGAGAGAAACACATCCTTGTACTCCGGCAGCGCGCCCAGCCGCTCGGACATCTCGCTGGCCGGGTTCTGCCCGGCCTCCTTGATGATGTGCACCGGCGCGCCCTTCTTCCGGGCCATGGCGCACACGCCGGCGGCGGCGCCGATGCAGTCCATGTCGGGGTACTTGTGGCCCATGACGAACACCCGGGAGGCGTCGGCCATCAGCTCGCCCAGGGCGTTGGCCATGACCCGGCTCTTAACCTTGGTGCGCTTCTCCAGCTCCTTGGTGCGGCCGCCGTAGAACTCGAAGTTGAACTTGTTCTTGACCACCACCTGGTCGCCGCCCCGGCTCAGGGCCATCTCCACCGACAGGGCCGCGTACTGGAACAGCTCGGCCAACGTGTCGGCGTCCTTGCCGATTCCGATGGACAGGGTGGCCTGGATGCCCGAGGGACTGACCACCTCCCGCACCGTCTCCAGGATGGAGAACTTGCCCTCCTGGAACTGGGCCAGGAACCGCTCCTCAAAGACAAAGAGGTAGCGGTCCCGCTCGTACCGGCAGAACAGACCCTGAGCCGGGGCCACCCACTGGGCCAGCCGCTCGTCGATGCCGCTGCGCATGGCGGAGCGGGCGGAATCGGTGGCCCCCTTCATCAGCTCCTCATAGTTGTCCACGGTGAGAATCCCCACCACCGGCCGGGTGGAATAGTAGATGTCCCGCACCTGGGCGAAGTCGGTGACGTCCACCCAGTAGGTGGTGGCCAGGTAGCCCCGCCCGCCCTGATCCTCGGTGCGGACCAGGTGGCCGAAGACCAGGAAGCGCCGCTCCCCGAGGCGCACCTCGGTGGGGCACTCAGTCTTGCCCTCCATGAGCCAGCGGGAGGAGAAGTCAGGCACCGCCGCGGTGATTTTGGTGTCGAACAGGTGCTCCCGCTCGCCGGTGAGCTGGAGAAAGCGGTCGTTGGACCAGATGACCTCGTCGTTCTCCGGCCGGAAGATCACCATGGGCAGCGGGGCGTTGACCATGGTATCCTTGGTAGCCGTATCCATGTTGCAGGTGACGCTCTCGATGTATTTGATGATCTCCTTCTGCCTCTGGGCGTTGCTGCGCCGGAAGTAGAGGTAGAGCACCGCCACTACCGCCGCCTCGATCACCGCCACTGCCACGCTGAACAGGGCCGACACCGCGGCGAAGAGGAGCAGGAACACAAAGTAGAGCCGCAGGCTGGGCTCCAGCAGATGGGTCAGCTTGTTTTTCCGCATTGAGACACCTCCCAAGCAGGTCGTTCGGTGCAGAACACACATAATAAGAGATATTATTATATCAAAGGGCCGCCCCAAAAACAAGCCCGCTTGCCCTGGTTCTTGCCTTGTGATAGAATATTCCGGGTATTGTATCATGCTTTACATTCTTTTTTCCCCTGTACTGCCATACTTTTGGAAAACAAATGAACGATCGAGGAGGCATTCCCATGAAGGAATATCCCGTGCAGCGCGCCGCGGTGCTCAAGCCGAAGCCCGATCCCGACACGCTGGTCTTCGGCAAGACCTTTACCGACCATATGTTTATCATGGACTACACCGCCGGCCAGGGCTGGCACGACGGGCGCATCGTGCCCTACGGCCCCCTCGCCCTGGAGCCCTCCGCCATGGTGCTCCACTATGCCCAGGAGGTCTTTGAGGGCCTGAAGGCCTACCGCGGCCCCGACGGCGGGGTGCAGCTCTTCCGCCCCATGGAGAACGTCCGGCGCATCAACTCCTCCTGTGAGCGCATGTGCATCCCCCCCCTGCCGGAGGAGGACGCCCTGGCCGCCATTGAGCAGCTCGTGCGCCTGGAGGCCGACTGGGTGCCCTCCAAGCCGGGCACCTCCCTGTATATCCGCCCCTTCATCATCGCCACCACTCCCTCCCTGGGCGTGCACGCCGCCCACGACTACCTGTTCTGCATCATCACCTGCCCGGTGGGCGCCTATTATGCCGAGGGGATCAATCCGGTGAAGATCTATGTGGAGAACGAGGACGTCCGCGCCGTCAAGGGCGGCACCGGCTACACCAAGTGCGGCGGCAACTACGCCGCCTCCATCCGCGCCGGGGAGCGGGCGGAGCAGAACGGCTACGCCCAGGTGCTCTGGCTGGACGGCGTTCACCGGAAGTATATTGAGGAAGTGGGCTCCATGAACGTCATGTTCCAGGTAGGCGATACCGTGCTCACCCCGGAGCTCACCGGCTCGGTTCTGCCCGGCATCACCCGCAAGTCCTGCCTGGAGCTGCTGAAGTCCTGGGGGCTGAAGGTGGAGGAGCGGCTGATCACCGCCCAGGAACTCTTTGACGCCGGGGCCGACGGCACGCTGAAAGAGGCCTGGGGCACCGGCACCGCCGCCGTCATCTCCCCCATCGGCGAGATGGGCTGGGGGGACCGGCACGTGGTGGTCAACGGCGGCAAGATCGGCCCCCTGGCCCAGCGCCTGTACGACACCCTCACCGGCATCCAGTGGGGTACCCGGCCCGATCCCTTCGGCTGGGTGGTCAAGCTCTGATTCTGCGTTTTTTCCCTTTCCATATAATTTCCATTCTAAAACGCCGTCCGGGGCCGCCTCTCATGAGGCGGCCCCGGACGGTTTAACCTCCGGTTTTCTTTTCCCGGCCAAAACCTGAACACCGCGCCCTTGCCCTCCGCTCCGCCGTCTGCTAGGATAGAACCGCAGGGGCGGCCCGCCCGCTCTCGCGCAGCAAGGAGGCGTCTGTATGAAATTGAACGAAACGATCCGCCGCCTGCGGCGGGCAAAGGGGCTGACCCAGGAGCAGGTGGCCCAGGCCCTGGGGGTAAGCGCCCCGGCGGTGAACAAGTGGGAGCGGGGCGCATGCTGCCCCGACCTCGCCCTGCTGGCCCCGCTGGCCCGCCTGCTGGACACCGATCTGAACACCCTGCTCTCCTTCCGGGAGGAGCTGACCGGTGCAGAGATCGCCGCGTTTACAGAGGAGCTTTACACCCTGGCCCAGAGCGGGGGCATCGATGCGGCCTTTCTGCGGGCGGAGGAGTTGCTCCACCGGTGGCCTGGGTGCGACCGCCTGACCATCTCTCTGGCCATGACGCTGAACGGCCTGTTCTTCACCCTGGGCGTGGCCGAGCCGGAGCCCTACGAGCGCCGTCTGGAGCCTCTGTACCGCGCTCTGGTCGACAGCGAGGAGCCGGACATCCGGGACCAGGCCCTCCACCTGCTCATCGGCAGACACATGAGGCGGGAGGAGTACGCCGCGGCGGAGGAGCTGCTCTCCGCCCTGTCCGACCGCTGGCCCCACCGGGACGCTTTGCAGGCGGGGCTGCTCCGCCGGACAGGCCGCGGGGAGGAGGCCGCGGAGCTGTGGGAGCGGCGGCTGCTCAATGCCGCGACGGAGGTCTACGAGTCATTGGTAAGCCTTCAGGAGCTGGCCCTCCAGGCGGAGCGGCTGGAGGACGGGGCCCGGCTGGCCGCCCTCATTGAGGAGACGGTGGAGCGTTACGCCCTCATTCCCGGCGTCGCCTCCTCCGGACGGCTCCAACAGGCCGCGGCAGAGGGGGACAAGACGGCCGCCCTGTCTGCCCTGCGGGATATGCTGGAGGCGCTCAACCGCTCCTGGGACGGCGGGGGGCTCTATCCCCACCTTCTACCCGGCACGCAGGTGGCCGTCGGGTCCGTTCTGTTGCCCGGCCTGCTGCTGGAGCTCCAGCGGGAGCCCGAACTGGCTTTCCTCCAGGACGAGCCGGAATTTCAGGCCCTGCTGAAACGCTATGGCGGCGGGACGCATTAAGCGTCCCGCCGCCCTTCTCTTTTTCACCGTCCTGTGGTACAATGGCGGAAATAATCCAACACGGAGGTGATCCCATGGTCAAGCGCCGCGCCCTCCTGGCGCTGCTCCCCCTGCTTCTCCTGGCTGGCTGCAAACAACCGGAGAAGTTTTCCACATCCTCTGGTGTATCTGTGGAAAATCCCGCCGCCGATGCGCTGGCCTCCGCCCAGCTTGGGGAGCTGGACGGCCTGCTCTCCGAGGCGGAGCTGGCCCATGTACATACCCTTGTGGAACAGCTCCTCCCCCTGCGCCAGACACGGGAGGCGGAAGCACGGTGGCAGTTGTCCACTGAGGAGGCCAATCTGGTGGACCGCCTCAACCGGCTCTATGAGCGGTACACGCTCAAATACCTGGGGGGCGGCGGGTCCTGGGGCTATGCCTCTCCCGCCGAGCGCCCGCTGGCCGACTATGCCGTGGAGCCGGACGGCGGCCTCCGGCTGACCTCTGGGGAGGATGTCTACCGTCCCCTGTGGGCACAGGTGAACGCCCTTCTGCCCGAGGGTGCCCTGGACGGCTTTTCCCGCTTCACTGTCTTTACCGACGGTCTGGATGAAACCCTGGCCTATGTGTCCCCCCTGGATGACACAGGGACGCGGTGGGAACTGGCGGTGGACCCGGCGGATGCCGGGGAGTTGGACTGGTTTACCGAAACCGTCCTCCACGAGTATACCCACTACCTCACCCTCAACGACACCCAGGCGGACTACGGCGCTCCGGAGAGCGGCGCCCGGTACTGCGAGGAGGGCATGGTCGCCCGGTCCGGCTCCTATCTGGATGACTTCTACCACGCCTTCTGGACGGACTACCTGCATGACCGCCTGGCCAATCCGGACAGCTATGGCTTTTACCTCCGGCACCAGGCGGATTTCGTCACCGACTACGCCTCCACCGACCCGTCGGAGGACATTGCGGAGAGCTTCACCTACTTTGTCCTGTGGGACGCCCCGGAGGGGGATGCCGTCCGGGAGGAGAAGCTGAGCTTTTTCTACCGCTATCCCGAGCTGGTGGAGTTCCGCACCCAGGCCCGGGCCCGGCTGGGTCTCTAGCAGACCAGCGCGCGGAAGCCCCGGGGGGCCCCGGAGCGGAACGTCCGCTCCTCCCCGGTGAAGGGGTCGGTCAGAGCCAGCTCGTGGGCGTGGAGGCACAGGCGGCCCAGCGGGCTGGCGGCCGCGCCGTAGTCCCGGTCTCCCGCCACGGGACAGCCCAGCTCGCTCAGGTGGGCGCGGATCTGGTTCTTGCGCCCGGTGTCGATGTCCACCTCCAGCAGGGTGTACTCCCGCCCCGCCTGGAGGGTGCGGTAGTGGGTCACCGCCTCCTTGCCGCCGGAGCGGACGGAGTAGACCTTGTGGGCGGCGTTCTCCCGCAGAAGGGTGCGGATGGTGTCCTCCTCCCTGGGGGGCCGGCCCTCCACCACCGCCAGATAGCCCCGGCGGCGCACCAGCGCGTCCCAGTGCTCCTGATAGGCCCGCTTGGTCTCCTCGTCTTTGGCGAACAGGAGCACGCCGGAGGTGTCGCGGTCCAGCCGGTGGACGATGAACACCCGCCCCCCGGGCCTGGTGCGGCGCACGTACTCCCCCGCCATGCGGTAGGCGGTGCGCACCTTCTCCCGGTCGCTGGCCATGCTCAGCAGGCCGGAGGGCTTGTCAATGACCAGGATGCGCCCGTCCTCATAGAGCACCGGGAAGGGGGCCCGCCGCGCCTCCGCCCCCTGGGCGAGCACGCTCACCCGCTGGCCGGGGGCGAGGGGGTGGTCGTGGCGGCGGACGGCCGCCCCATCCACCTGCACCTGCCCCCGGGCGAGCAGCGACTTGACATGGTTGCGGCTCCCCTTCACGTGCTCCAGCAGGAAGGGCAGCAGCGGGCCGCCCCGCTCCACGGTAAACTGCATCTCTTTCACACCATCACATCCTAGGAGGGATTTTTATGAACGAAGTTCTGTCCCAGCTCCACGCCCGCAAGTCGGTGCGGGCCTTTCTGGACCGGCCCATTTCCCCGGAGGCCCGGCGGGCCATCCTGGAGGCGGCCTGCGCCGCCCCCACGGCGGGGAACCAGCAGCTCTATACCATTTTAGACATTACCGACCAGGCCGTCAAGGACACGTTGGCCGACACCTGCGACCACCAGCCCTTCATCGCCCAGGCCCCGCTGGTGCTCCTTTTCTGCGCCGACTGCCAGAAGTGGTACGACGCCTTTGCCGCCGGGGGCTGTTCCCCCCGCCGCCCCGGGCCGGGCGACCTGTGGCTGGCCCTGTCCGACGCCAATATCGCCGCCCAGAACGCCGTCACCGCCGCATGGAGCCTGGGCATCGGCTCCTGCTACATCGGCGACATTCTGGAGCAGGTGGAGACCCACCGGACCCTGCTCCGCCTGCCGGAGTACGTGGTGCCCGCCGCCCTGCTGGTGTTTGGCTACCCCACACAGCAGCAGCAGGAGCGGGAAAAGCCCCGCCGCCGCGCCCTGGAGCACATCGTCCACGAGAACGCCTACCGCCGCATGGAGCCGGCCGAGCTGGAGGCTATGCTGGCCGACAACGCCGGAGCCCGGCCCTACGGTGCGTGGCTGGACGCCTTCTGCAAGCGCAAGTACAACTCCGATTTCTCCCGCGAGATGTCCCGCTCCATGGCCGAGTACCTCAAGCCCTTTCTGCCGTAAAAACGCCCGCTCCCGGTTTTGGCTGGAAACCGGGGGCGGGATTGCATTTTCCAGCCTGCTTCGGTAAAATGGAGCCGGTACCAGCCAACCGGGAGGAGAGATGCTTATGAGTCCAGCAGATGAAGCATGGGTGAAGGAACTTTATGAAGCCAATGCCCTCAAACTGTATAAGGTCGCTTTCCGCCGGCTGGGCGATAAAGACGAGGCTGAGAATGTCGTACAGGAGGCATTCTTATTGCTCCTGGCTCGGTTTGATACCGTAAGAGTTCATCCAAACCCCTCCGGGTGGCTGATGAAAGTCGTTCAAAACCTAATCCGCCATTCTATGGACAGGAACCAGAAGCAATCTAGCCATGAAATTTCCATAGAGGAACAAATCACTCAAATCAGCGCCCCTCCAAAACAGTTTTTTTCTCTGCGCGATATACTGCCGCCGGGCCTCACCCAGCGGGAACAGGATCTGTTGGTCTGGTTCTATGAGGAAGGGCTGTCCTACGGGGAGATTTCTGCACGGCTGAAGATTCCGATCCTGACCTGCCGGACTCAGATGTTCCGGGCAAAGCAACACTATAAAAAGCTGGCGGAAAAAGAAACAGATTTTTCAGAATTGATGTAATGTTTCTATCAGTCTTTCTGATATTCCTAAGAAGGAGGTGTCATGATGCCCGAGAAGAAACGAGCCCCACACCAGTCGGGCAGAGGGAAGGGCAACGTCTCTCAAATCCAAGGACATCTGTGCGACAAAACAGCGGACGAGCTGTTGACAGAGCTGGAAGCCAGGATGGATGAAATGACAGACCTTACCTATGATGAGGATGTGATTGACTCCTATCTGGCCGCCCTGGACAAAAAAGCTCCTCTCGAAAAAGATTTTGATGTGGAACGGTCATGGGAAAAGTTCCGTTCACAGCATGCGATTTTATTCGACGAGGACATTTTGCCCAAACCGGAGGTTCCCCAAAGAGGATCTCATGGATTCCGTTTCCGCAGAGCCTTCGCAAGAGTTGTCGTTGTTGCGGCCATCGTCGCCGTATTCACTATGTTTTGTGCGCAGGCCGCTGGCATCGACGTGTTTGGTGCAATCGGGCGATGGACGGAGGAGACATTCCGCTTTGCTGCCCCGGCAGGCCCTGCAACTTCCGCGGTTTCCGCAGTTCCCGTTGACATTGATGGGGTTCTGATCTACGAAGTGGAGCAATACCCCACGCTTCAGGATGCTTTTGACGCCCACTCCATTTCTGAACCGCTGGCCCCGTCCTGGATTCCGGAGGGGTATGTGCTGGACTATGTGGAGGCCAGCCCTTCAACCGGACAGGTCGTATTCACTGCCTCCTACAGCAGCGGTCAGAGCATCCTGAACCTTATGTATTCCTATCGAATGGACGGCACCTTTTCCTCATCCATCTTTGAAAAAGATGGTTCCTCTGTGATCGAGTACACCAAAAACGGCATTGTCCACTACATCATGTCGAATGTGAATGTACGGGTGGCTGCCTGGGTGAACGGTACCTGTGAGTGCTCTATTACGGGACCGTTGACCGAACAGGAAATGATCACAATCATTGATTCTATTTATACATAAGAGAGGAGCAGTCAACTATGAAAAAATCTCTGCGCTGCATCTGTGCAGCAATTTTTGCGCTGGCCTTCTGCACAGGCTTCGTCATCCATGCTTCGGCGGTTGAGCGGGCAAGTTCCTATCTTACGAGATATTCTGCCACGCTTTTCGCGGGTGACCGTGGCGCCGTTGAAATAACGATTTCCGTCGTCGCAAATCAACGTGTTTCAGAACTGGGCGCCAGCTACATTTTGTTGGAGGAGTCCGACGATGGCGGAAGGACCTGGAGCACCGCCAAAGAGTACGAGGGCGAAAGCTGGATGACCGCCGAAAACCGCTCCAGCTACAGCAGGACCCTTTCGTATCAGGGAACCATCGGACATCAATACCGGGTAACGGCGGATGTCTTTGCCGAGGACGAAGACGGTGGTGATAGCAGGACGACCCCGACCTCCGCTGCCATTACAGCAAAGAGATAATCTTCGATGTATTCCTAGTCCGAAATGTTGATTAAATACAAACATGAAAGGTAGGAATTTGTAATGTTAAGGAAATTCGTATCACTGTTCTTAATCCTTGTCTTGCTACTTTCTACAGCATCTGCTACCTCAGAACCAATACCAGATGAAATCGTATATACTAATGGAGTGACTATCAATCACATCCTAAACCATACCGCCTTTGATAAAATTTTTAATACAAATTCTCAGGGAAGTTCCTATTCCTCAAATGATGAATACGGAAATATCAATCTGTATTTGTCAATGGTTTCTGCACCGAATAGTATGTATGAGACTACATTAGATTTTGAAGTTAATATTGGGGGAGATACGCACCTAATTAGCACCCACGGAACTTCGTATGAACTTATACCTTATGAAAATGGGAGCATCCTTTTCGGAGATTTGGTTGGACATACCTTTATTAATGGCACAGAATGTGATGTTAATGTAGGAATGCTTAAAGCCACTGATAGTGAAACTGTAAGCGTTGCAGTTACTATCATTCCTCAAAATGCAAGAGATTGGAATGATGTTGTTAGGTTTGATTTCGGAGGTACTGTGATTACTCCAGAGATGGTTTCAAATATGAATACAAAGCAAAGCAATAATCATGGTGGAAAAAATAGTATCAAGGTGCTTGATGATGCTCAGGAAGTACCTAACTGGGACAAAACTTCTTCTATTCTGGTTGGTTTTGAGAGTTATGATGGCCCAGATGCCCCTTCTTATTCGCAGAAGCTTCAGCTTGCATACGCAGATAATGCCGATCGATTAGCAGCAGGCGTTACAACATTTTGCGATGAGATCAATTCGAGTTTTGATGGAACACTTGCTGGCACGCAACATGTTGGAACCTCTGTATCAACCGTCGACTTTAGCATTAGTCGAAATGACAGTATGCCAACTATATCTGTAGATTCCATAAGTAAAAATACGACCGGGGATGATGTAACATTTGTTAGCAAACTATTTGATCTCGTAACAGGTGCATTTGAAATTGAATCCAGCGTTGCTAGTATTTTAAAAACGATAATTTCAAATGCAGGGAATAAATTTACGGTAACGCTTGATGATTCTACTGATGCCAGTAAGGAAGTACACTTTTGGGCTAATCCTTTGGCAGGAATTACCTTTGACGATGCACCAATAGCAGTAGCATTTAATCTCCATTCAGTGCAACCTGGGAAGTATTCCTTTGCGATATCTTCGGATGTCACATATACATCGACAGTTTCAGATTCCTTTTCGTATATAGTTTATACTTATCGCTCAAATACAGCAGCACTTTCTCATCAAAGGTTTGATATAGGTTAAGCAGTAAATGGACACCAGCATCCCCTGGTACTATTAATTTTGATCACGTAATTCTCTTTAGCATATATACAACTTGTGGCATCACTAAGAGGTTCAGTGAGACATGGAAAAGCTACGGTATAAATTCCGACATTATTTTTTGCCCATATTCATTGCAATAATTGTAGCATTCCCCTTAGCGTTTGTACTTGGATCATCGCAATTAAGCGCGTCAGGTGCACGAATCGCGAAAGCAAGCGAGATACAAGCATATCATATGAACACTGCACCGCTAAATATCAAAAGGAATTTAGCTGACTATTTGTATGGTAGCGGCAAAAAGGATGAGAGCCTATCAAGAATACTGCTTGAAACAGAGAATCTTTACACAGTAATTTCCTATCCATACACTTCGGTTTCGCCACAGGGGATTGCAATATTGAACGATGAACAACTGCACACTGTTATGAACTTTCTCTCTGCCCTCAAGTCTTTGACCTATCGCGCTTATTTTGCAACGGCAGAAAATGACGGTGTTACAGAAGCATCGTGCAGGCAGGCGTTAGATAAAGTATATACGACCGTATTGTCCCCTGTCTCCGAATTGGGCCAAAATCAAACACTTCAGCTGGCGCAAAGCCTGATGTCGGAAGAGGGAAGCGCATTGCTGGATACCTTGAGCAAAATGCAAACGCCCTCATGATCATGATATCCGTCAGCGTTATATGGCTGAAGTCCGTCCAAAGGGATATCCAGCCCGTGTCTTTTGTACACGGAGACACTTCCCTACTTCCTTTCCCCTAACAGCAGGAGCGCCGCCCATTTGG
>OGZI01001829.1_pt1 | contig 19563 bp, 20 predicted proteins | sample 1576711 | NCBI WGS metagenome assembly OGZI01 (sample SAMEA3541482, study PRJEB24748) | human gut metagenome | biome: human gut; feature: human-associated habitat; material: faeces | place: China | collected 2012
CGGGTACACAAGGACTTTACGGATTTGTAATAGGTCTTTTCATCATGTTTAAATTAAGAGTAGATATGAGCCTAATTGAAGGTTTGTACTATGTTATGGTTTCACTACCTGTTGGTATTGTAGGTTTGAAATCAGCTTATTATCAAGCAAAAGTTGCTGTTGCAGGTATTAATATCTTAGCTAAAAATGAAGAACATCAAACTAAAGGTATTATTCTTTCAGTAATGGTTGAAACTTACGCAATCTTGGCATTTGCAATGTCATTCTTATTACTTTCAAGCGTTGCATTCAAATAAAAAGCATTAAATAAAATAAAAAGGATGTGGTTGAATGTCTAATTTGGACAATATTATAGATGAAATCCTTCAAGATGCTAAAAATGAATCTGAAAAAATAGTAGAAGATGCTAAAAGTGAAGTTGCGAATCTTGTTGGGAAAACAGAAAGTGAAGCTCAAAAAAATGCTGATAAGATTATTGAAAAAGCAAGAGTAGAGGGCGCACAATCAAAAGATAGAATAATTTCAAACTCAAGTTTAACAGCAAGAGATATGATTTTGGTTGCAAAACAAGAAATGATAAATAAAGTTTTTGAATTAACTAAAGAAAAATTAAAAACATTAAATCATGAAGATTATTTGAAATTTGTTGAAAATTCATTAAAGACTTTGGATGTTAAGGAAGATAGTGAAATTATTCTTACTGAAAGTGAAAAAAAACTTGCAGGAGAAAAGCTATTTGGAATTAAAGTTGCAAAAGAAACTGTTGAAAGTGGATTTTCATTAAAGAATGGAAAAATAATTTTAAACAATGAATTTTCAAGTTTAATTGATTTAATAAAGGAAGACTTGGAACGAGAAGTATCAATTAGATTATTTAGTTAATAGGAGGTGTGTTATGGATAGAGAAGATTTTATCCAATCAAGTGTTAGAATTCGTTATGCTGAGAAAAAACTCCTTACTAAACAACAACTTCAAAGGCTGGCTGATGCAAAAAGTCTTGAAGATGTTATTAAGCTACTTAATGAAACTTCTTATTCAAGTGAAATTTCTAAGCTGGATAGACCTGAAAACTATGAAGAAGTTTTATCCGATGTTTTAAATAAAACATACAGAGATGTTACGGAAATTTCTCCTGATAAATCTTTAGTTGAGATACTTTCTTGCAAATATGATTATCACAATTTAAAAGTTTTGGTAAAAGAGCATATTTTAAAAGAAAAATTTGACTCAATGTATTGTATGTTAGATGAAAGTGGTATTGAAACATTTAGAGAATTAGCCTTGAAAAATGATGAGGGATTGTCAAAAGATTTTAAGGAATGTTTAGAATTTTATGATAAAACAAAAGACCCTCAAGATATTGACATTTTTATAGATAAAAAGTACTTTGAAAAAGTTTTGGGTTTGGCTGAAGAATTTAAACTTGATATGATTTCTGAATATTTTAGAGCAATGATTGATTTTATTAATCTAAGAACTTTTATAAGATGTAGAAAACAAAATCAAGTAAAAGAAACTTTAGAAAAAGTTTTAATAAAAGGTGGAGATATCGAAACTGAAAAGATTTTAGGAATGTTCTACGATGATATAGAAGTTTTACCTATTAGGTTTAAAGCTTATAAGATTGGTAGAGTTCTATCAAAAATTGTAGATGAATATAGGAATACTAGTTCTCTTAATAGTTTTGAAAAAAATATGGATGACTATTTAATTGAAATAGTAAGAAAAACTAAATCAATCCACTATGGAGCTGAAGTTATTTTTAGTTTTCTTTTTGCTAAAGAATTGGAAATTAAAAATTTAAGACTTATTTTAGTAGGAAAAGTCAATGGTTTATCTCCTGAATTTATAAAGGAAAGGTTGCGTGAAGTTTATGTATAAAATAGCTGTAATTGGCGATAAGGATTCTGTTCTTGCCTTTAGAGCTCTTGGAGTTCATGTTTTCACTGCAATTGAAGGTAATGATGCCAGAAGAATTATTGACAAACTAGCAAAAGAAGGATATGGGATTATTTATATTACTGAGCAATTGGCAAAAGATATTCCCGAAACTATTCAAAGATATAACAATGAAGTTATTCCAGCAGTAATTTTAATACCTAGCAACAGAGGTAGTTTGAATATAGGCTTAGAAAATATCAACAAGAATGTTGAAAAGGCTGTTGGATCAAATATATTATAGAAAGCGAGGGCTTATATTGAAAGTCGGTAAAGTTATTAAAGTTTCCGGACCTCTTGTAGTTGCAGAAGGAATGGAAGATGCGAACGTATATGATGTTGTTGAAGTTTCTGATAATAAGCTCATTGGAGAAATTATAGAAATGAGAGGTGATAGAGCCTCAATTCAAGTTTATGAAGAAACTACAGGTATTGGACCTGGAGATGATGTTTATTCAACAGGTAGTCCACTTTCTATTGAACTTGGACCTGGAATGTTAGAACAAATGTTCGACGGTATACAAAGACCTCTTGAAGCTTTACAAGCGAAAGCTGGTGATTTTCTTTTAAGAGGAGTAAGTGTATCACCTTTAGATAGAGAAAAAAGATGGGATTTTGTTCCAACAGTAAATGTTGGTGATGAAGTTTCAGAAGGAAATATAATCGGAACAGTTCAAGAAACAACAGTTGTTTCACATAAGATTATGGTTCCTCCAGCTGTAAGTGGTAAAATTGTTGAAATTTTACCTGGTTATCATACAGTTGATGAAATAATTTGTAAAATAGAAACTGATGATGGAATTAAAGAATTAAATATGATTCAAAAATGGCCGGTACGTCGTGGTCGTCCATATTCAAGAAAATTGGACCCAATTAGACCACTTGTAACAGGTCAAAGAATCATTGATACATTTTTCCCAGTTGCAAAAGGGGGAGCCGCAGCGATTCCAGGACCTTTTGGTTCAGGAAAAACAGTAGTTCAACACCAACTTGCTAAATGGGCTGACGCAGAAATTGTAGTTTATGTAGGTTGTGGAGAACGTGGAAACGAAATGACAGACGTTCTTATGGAATTCCCTGAAATTTTAGACCCTAAGACTGGTCAATCACTTATGAAAAGAACAGTTCTTATAGCTAATACTTCAAATATGCCGGTTGCTGCTCGTGAAGCTTCAATCTATACAGGTATTACTATCGGAGAATACTTTAGAGACATGGGATATTCAGTTGCACTTATGGCTGACTCAACTTCTCGTTGGGCAGAAGCACTTCGTGAAATGTCCGGTCGTCTTGAAGAAATGCCCGGTGATGAAGGATATCCAGCATATCTTGCATCCAGAGTTGCAGACTTCTATGAAAGAGCTGGTTATGTAAAATGTCTAGGTGAAGATAGAGAAGGTGCTTTAACAGTAATTGGAGCGGTTTCTCCTCCGGGTGGAGATATTTCTGAACCGGTTTCACAAGCTACTCTTAGAATTGTAAAAGTATTCTGGGGACTTGACTATGCATTATCTTATAGAAGACATTTCCCTGCTATTAACTGGTTGAATTCTTATTCATTATATCAAGATAAGATGGATAAGTTTATGGATGAAAGTATTGATAGAAAATTCTCTGCACATAGAATACAATCAATGGCACTTTTACAAGAAGAATCAAATTTGCAAGAAGTTGTTCGTCTTGTAGGTAGAGATTCACTTTCAGAAGCGGATCAATTAAAGCTAGAAGTTGCTAAGTCTTTAAGAGAAGATTTCTTACAACAAAATGCTTTCCACGAAGTTGATACTTATTGTTCTCTTCCAAAACAATTCAAAATGTTAAATCTTATTTTAGGTTTCTATGATGAAGCAAAAAAAGCTTTAGATGCAGGAGTATATCTTGATGAAATTTTAAAGATTGAATCTCGTGAAGGAATATCAAGAAGTAAAAACATTTCCGAAAATGAATTGGAAAAATTTGATGAATTATTCGAAACAGTTAAAGCTGATATAGAAAAATTAATAAGCGAAGGAGGTAACTCTAATGCTTAAAGAGTATAAGACAGTAAAAGAAGTAGTAGGACCTTTGATGGTTGTTGAAGGTGTTGAAGGTGTTAAATACGAAGAATTAGTTGAAGTTAGAGTTCAAAACGGAGAAAAGAGAAGAGGAAAAGTTCTTGAAATTGATGGGGACAAAGCAATGGTTCAATTGTTTGAAGGTTCAGCAGGAATTAACTTAAGAGATACTTCCTGTAGATTTCTAGGTCATCCTCTTGAACTTGGAGTTTCTGAAGATATGATAGGACGTATTTTTGATGGATTAGGAAATCCTATTGATAAAGGACCAAAAATTATTCCTGAAAAAAGAGTGGATATAAATGGTTCACCAATAAACCCTGTTTCAAGAGATTATCCATCAGAATTTATTCAAACAGGAATCTCAACTATTGATGGACTTAATACCTTAGTTAGAGGACAAAAATTACCTATATTCTCAGGTTCAGGTCTTCCACATAACAATGTAGCAGCACAAATTGCTAGACAAGCAAAAGTACTTGGTAGTGGAGAAAAATTTGCCGTAGTATTTGGAGCAATGGGAATTACTTTTGAAGAAGCACAATTCTTTATTGATGACTTTACAAAAACTGGTGCCATAGACAGAGCAGTATTATTTATGAATTTAGCAAATGACCCTGCAATCGAAAGAATTGCAACACCTCGTATGGCTCTTACTTGTGCTGAATATTTAGCATTTGAAAAAGGAATGCATGTTTTGGTAATCTTAACTGACCTTACAAACTATGCAGAAGCACTTCGTGAAGTTTCTGCAGCCAGAAAAGAAGTTCCGGGACGTCGTGGTTATCCAGGTTATCTATATACTGACCTTTCTACAATTTATGAAAGAGCAGGAAGACTTAAAGGTAGACCTGGTTCTATTACACAAATTCCTATTTTAACAATGCCGGAAGATGATATTACTCACCCAATACCTGACCTTACAGGATATATAACAGAAGGACAAATTATTCTTTCAAGGGAATTATATAAACAAGGTATTCAACCTCCAATTTTTGTAATTCCTTCATTATCAAGACTTAAGGATAAAGGTATCGGTAAAGGAAAGACAAGAGAAGATCATGCAGATACAATGAACCAAATCTATGCTGGTTATGCATCAGGTAGAGAGGCTCGTGAATTGGCAGTAATCTTGGGTGAATCAGCATTGTCAGAAGCAGATAAAGCTTTTGCAAAATTCGCAGACGCTTTTGATAAGAAATATGTTGACCAAGGATATGATACTAACAGAACGATAGAAGAAACTTTAAACTTAGGTTGGGAATTATTAAGTATAGTTCCAAGAACAGAACTTAAGAGAATTAGAGAGGAATATATTGATAAATATTTAGGAAAGACAGAATAAAGGGGAGATATAGATGGCAAAGCTAAATGTAAATCCTACACGTATGGCTCTTTCTAATCTCAAAGGAAGACTTGTAACTGCTAAAAGAGGTCATAAACTTCTTAAAGATAAACAAGATGAACTTATGAGAAGATTTATTGAAATGATTAGAAAAAACAAAAAACTTCGTCTTGAAGTTGAAGAAGAACTCTCAAATTCATTTAAATCTTTTCTTTTAGCGAGTGCTGTTATGAGTCCTGAATTTTTGGAACAAGCTGTGGCGTTTCCAAAAGAACAGGTATCTGTTGCCATTGAAACAAAAAATGTAATGAGTGTAAATATTCCTAAAATGAAATTTGACAGAACAGAATCAAGTGGAGCAATATTCCCTTATGGTTATGCTCAAACTTCTTCTGAACTTGACGATGCGATTTTAGAATTACATTCAGTAATGGATAAGCTATTAGAACTTGCAGAAGTTGAAAAAGCTTGTCAATTAATGGCAGATGAAATTGAAAAGACTCGTAGAAGAGTAAATGCTCTTGAGTATAGAACAATTCCTGATTTGGAAGAAACAATTAAATTCATCAGAATGAAATTAGATGAAAACGAAAGGGCTACTATTACAAGACTTATGAAAGTTAAGGATATAATAGCTAAACAAGTATAGAAGAATTTAGTAACTAAAGTTGAGGAGTACAATTAAAAAAGTGCTCCTTAATTTTTTTATTATAGAATGAGAAATTTAATGAATGACATAATATATAGTGTATTGAGAGTTTGTAAAATGTTCATTTATTTGACATTTTTTATAGAGAAAGAATTTATCACCTAGAATTGATATTATAGGCTACCAAATGATAACAAAAAAAGTAAAGAGTTTTTGTAAAATTGTGGATAAGTTGAATAACTTGTGGATAAGTGGATATTTTGGGTTTTGTTTTGTGGATAACTTTTATAAAAATGTGGGATAACTTTCAATTTTTTGTAGGAAATTGGGAAAAATTTGTTTATTTTAACATTATCAATAAAAAAATAACGATAGAATAATTTTTTAAAAAATAATATTAAAAAAATATTATAAAAAGCTATGTTTTTTTTGAAAAATGTGGTATCATTATTGTAGATATGTGTTTCATAATTTTATGAGAAGTATCTTTATCGATTTAGAAAGTTAGAATTTTTAAAATTTTAAGGAGGACATACACAATGGAAGAAAATAAAGGTTGTGGCTGTGGCTGTGGTTGCGAAGAAGAAATGGAAGCTGAATTATTAGTTTTTGAAAACGAAGATGGAAAAGAAGAGACTTTTGAAGTTATAGGAGTTTTTGAAGTTGAAGAAAAAGAATATATAGCACTTCAAAGTCAAGAAGATGGAAGTATCTTACTTTGCAAATATATAGAAAAAGAAGACGGAGAATTTGAAGTTGAAGAAATTGAAGACGACGAAGAATTCGAAAAAGTTTCTGATGCATTTGATGCTTTGGTTGAGGAAGACGACGAATAGGATTAGTCTATGAAGTGCCGTTATCGGCACTTTATTTTTTTGAAAGAGGTATTTATGTTAAAAGCGGTTTGTTTAGATTTAGATGGAACTTTGTTAGATGATGACAAAAAAATATCACCACGGAGTTTTAGATTATTGGACAATTTAATTGGAAATGGTATAGAGGTTGTAATCGCTACAGGTAGACATTTTTATATGGCATCAGGCTTTTTACAACCTTTAAAGAGAGATATTATGGTATGTGCAAATAATGGAGCTATGAGTAGATTTAAGGAATCCAGTAAGTTGGTCAATGTTGAATATATAAATAATTCCAAATTCTTGGGAGTTTATAATAAAGCCTTAGATTGTGGAATGAATCCTTATGTTTATGTGGATTCTTTTGTCGACGGCTATCATCTCGCTATAAAAGACGGGCAACCTCCAAAAAGTCATTTTGAAGAAAATATTGCAGACAAAAAGATTGCCACAGATAGTATTAGATATTTTAGTCAAGTTGATATGAATTCTTTACAAACTGTTTTATGTATAGCATTTTTAGATCAAAAGGAAAAGATTGATGAGTTCTACGGATTATTCAAGGATGAACATAATTTGGTTAAAAATAGGTATTTTGTTCCAAATGGGAAAAAAGTTTTGGAATTTCAATCTGAAAAAGCGGATAAATGGGTTGCTATAACTAATTATCTTAAGAGCAAGAATATTGAACTTTCAGACGTTGTATCTTTTGGTGATGAGTTTAATGATAAATCTATGATTAAAAATTCAGGAATTGGTTTTGCGATGAAAAATGGAATTGATGAATTAAAGTCTTTGACCAACAATATTACCGAATTTACAAATAATGAAGATGGAGTATATTTCGAGTTGAAAAAATTATTTAAAGATGTTTTAGGAGAAAAAAATGGCTTGTAATTTAAAGTTTAATGGAATAGATGGAGAATTTTCTTTAGATAAGTTTAAAGGAAAAAAGATAGTATTATATTTTTATCCAAAGGATAATACTTCAGGTTGCACTTTGGAAGCTATTCAATTTAGCGAACTTAAGGATGAATTTGAAAAGTTAGATGCCGTTATTATCGGTATTAGTAAAGATTCTCTTGCCAGTCATAAGAAGTTTATTGAAAAACACAATTTAACTGTCGAGTTGGTTTCTGATGAAGATATTTCAATTCAGAAGTATTTTGACGTTTGGAAATTAAAGAAAATGTATGGAAAAGAGTATATGGGAACTGTAAGATCCACTTTTATTTTGGATGATAAGGGAAATATTTTAAAAGAATTTAGGAATGTAAAGGTTAAAGACCACGCTATAAAAGTTTTAGAAGCGTTGAAGGAATTACAATGTTAGAGGAAGATTTTTATAGAACATATTCAAAATATCTTAAAGATATTTATGGAGAAAAAGTTTATAAACTACCTGTCAAACTCAATTTGAGCTGTCCTAACAGGGATGGTAATATTGCAACAGGCGGTTGTATTTTTTGTGGAGAAGAAGGTGGTTCTTTTGAAAATTGTCATATTTCTATGTCCGTAAGAGAACAAGTTTTGAAAAATAAGGCTTATATTTCAAAAAAATACAATGCTAAGAAATTTATTGTATATTTTCAAAATTTTACAAATACATATCTTGGAATAGATGATTTTAAAAAGATGATTGAGGATAGTATTGTCGACGATGATATAATTGGGATTTCTCTGTCAACAAGACCTGATTGCATTTTAGAAGAGCAATTGTTATTTTTAAAGAATTTTCAAAAGAACAGAAATTTAGAAATAGACTTTGAACTTGGGCTACAGACTGTAAATTATAGAACTTTAATAAAACTAAACAGAGGTCATACTTTGGCTGAATTTATAAATGCTGTTAATTTAATTCACAAATTCGGCTTTAGAGTTTGTACTCATATTATTGTTGGGTTACCTTGGGATGATGAGCTGGATATGGTGGAGTCTGCAAAGATTTTATCTGCGCTTAATGTGGAAGAGGTTAAATTACATTCACTATATATCGTAAAAAATACGGTTTTAGGCGAAATGTACTTAAATGACGAAGTTAAATTAATCAGTAAAGAAAAATTTGTTGATTTAGTTATTTCTTTTTTAAGAAATCTTGACGAAAAAATAATTTTACAAAGACTGCTTGGCCGTGTTCCTGAAGAAAATAGTTTGTTTTGTAATTGGAATACGAGTTGGTGGAAAATTAGAGATGAAATTTTAGAAAAAATGGAGAAAAATAATTTTAGACAGGGAGATTTGTTTAATAATTTTGAAGGAGTAGTGAAAAAATAATGAAAAACTATGGACTTTTTGACGTTATAGGTCCTATAATGATTGGGCCTTCAAGTTCTCATACTGCCGGAGCCTGTAGGCTTGGACGAATTTCGAAAATTATTTATGCGAGAGACATAAAGAAAGTAATTTTTCATTTACATGGAAGTTTTAAAAATACATATCAGGGTCATGGGACTGATAAGGCTTTAGTTGGTGGAATATTAGGATTTGATACGGACGATGATAGAATAAGAGAGTCTTTAGATATTGCAAAAAGTAGAGGAATAGAATTTTCTTTTGTTCCTATGGATTTGTTATTTGCTCATCCGAATACTGTTAAGACTGAATTTATTGATCCAAATGGAGAGAGTTTTTACGTTATTGGTTCTTCAATTGGTGGTGGTGCCATTGAAATTACAAATATTAATGGGGTTGACGTTAAATTTGGAGGGGTGTATAATACAATAATCCTTAAATACAATGACAGATATGGAATGATTGCACAGGTAAGCACAATTTTAGCTGAAAATAAGATAAATATAGGCAGTTTAGTTATGAACAGAGAAGATGGCGTTGCATCTGCAATTATGGAAATTGACGGTGGAATTGACGAAATGGCTATTTATAGAATAAGTAAATTGCCGGACATGTTGGAATGCATGATTTTAAAACCGTTATAGGAGGTTATATGATTTCTTCAGGAGCACAATTATTACGATTATGTAAAGAAAAAAATAAAAAAATTAGTGAAATTGCATTAGAACTTCAACTGGAAGAAATGGATATAACAAAAGAAGAACTCTTAAAGATGCTTAGAGAAACTTATGAAGTAATGAAAGCATCTGCATCGGATGTTATAACTAATGATAAAATCAATCCATTTAAAATAACAGGTGGAAATGCAAAGAAAATTTTAAGATATGCACAAAGTGGGAAAAGTATTTTGGGAGAGTCAATGGTGACTGCGATTGCTAGAGGTTTTTCAACTTCAGAATTAAATGCGGGTATGGGAAAAATCGTAGCTGCACCGACTGCAGGAGGCGCAGGAATTTTACCGGGAAGTCTTTCTTGGATTCAAGATAAATATAATTTTACTGATGATGAAATGCTGATGGCGCTTTTAGTTTCCGGAACAATTGGGAGAATTATTGCTACAAATGCGACAATTTCCGGAGCAGAGGGCGGTTGCCAAGCAGAATGCGGAGCGGCAACTGCAATGAGTGCAGCAGCAATTGTAGAATTGCATGGCGGAACTCCCGAACAATCTTTGATAGCTGCATCTTTTGCAATGCTTATGGTATTAGGTTTGGTTTGTGATCCGGTTGCAGGACTTGTAGAATTTCCTTGTGCACTTAGAAATGGTTCAGGAACAATTAATGCATTGGTAGCAAGTGATATTGCACTTGCGGGGGTTGAATGTATAGTGCCTTTTGATGAGGTGGTTCAAGCTATGTATGAAGTTGGAAATGCCTTACCTGAAACACTGAGAGAAACAGCTTTAGGTGGATGTGCTGCTTGTCCATCCGCAAAAAAAATGGAATGTAAAGTATTTCCAAATAGATTAAGTTAATAATGGGCTTTTTAAGTCCGAATTATGCAGAAATGGTGGAACTGGTAGACACGCTATCTTGAGGGGGTAGTGAGCAAAGCTTGTGAGGGTTCGAATCCCTTTTTCTGCACCAACTCCGTTAGTTATACTAATGGAGTTTTTTGTGGTCAAAAAACAATGATTAAAAGGTATTTATTTGATACAAAGCATTGATAGAATGAATTTTTATTTAAAAACTAACGGATATTTATTGTTAAATAAAATAATCAATAAAGAATATCTATATTGAAATTAAAAACATTTTATAAATTTTAATCATTTTACTGTCCGATTTTAAATTGACATTGGAGTAAAAATGTTGTAAAATAATTGTGAATACAAGTTTTTAAAAAATATTTTTCTGTACTCGCAATTTTTTTATGTTATTAATTTTGTTTATACAGAGATTTTAAAAATTGTGATATTAAAAAGAGGTGAATGAGGTGAGTGTGAACACTTTTAAAGGTGGAAAGCATATCCATGACTTTAAAGAGTTGACTAATTCGAAACCTATTAATTTTGGTTTTGTACCAAAGATAGTAACCATACCTCTATCACAACACTCAGGGGCACCCGCTACTTGTTTGGTTAGCAAAAATGATTTAGTAAAAGTTGGACAGAAAATTGGTGAAGCATCAGCTTTTATTTCTGCAAATGTACATTCAAGTATTAGTGGGAAAGTTAAATCTATTGATGAGATTATGACTGCGACAGGTGTTGTGTGTCAAGGAGTAACTATCGAAAATGACGGTTTGGATGAATTGGGATATGAAGAAAAGAATTTAACTATTGATGAAGTAAGCGCAACAGACATAATAGACGCCATAAAAGAAGCCGGAATTGTCGGACTTGGGGGCGCAGGATTTCCTACTCATGTTAAGTTGACAGCTAGAGAAGGACAAATTACAGACTACATAATAATAAACTGCGCTGAATGTGAGCCATATTTAACAAGTGATCAACTTATGATGGAATTATATCCTGAAAAAGTTGTTATGGGACTTTTACTTGCAATGAAGGCAATGGGAGCGAAAAAAGGTATTTTAGGCATTGAAGATAATAAACCGCTTGCTATTGATAAATTGAAAGAAGCGTCAAAGTCTTATCCTGAGGTAACTGTAAGTGTTGTAAAGACTAAATATCCTCAAGGAGATCAAAAAAGACTTATTCAAGCTACAACAGGAGTAGTTGTACCTTCAGGAGCTTCTACTTCTGCAGTTGGTATAAGAGTAGTAAATGCCAATACTGCCATTGCAATTAATGATGCTGTCTTACATGGGAAACCACTATATGAAAAGTTGGTTACTATGACGGGTCATGCACTAAAAGAACCACAAAATGTTATGGTTAGAGTAGGATCAAAAGTTTCAGATATTGTAGAATTTATTGGAGGGTATTCAAGTGAACCGGGAAAAATTATTTCCGGCGGCCCAATGATGGGTGAAACACAATATACTCCTAATGTTACTACAGGAAAGGCTATGGGTGGACTACTTTTTATGACTCAAGAAGAAAGCGCACCTAAAGCTGTAAGTCCTTGCATAAGATGTGGTAGATGTGTTGATATTTGTCCTGTGTACTTACAGCCTTTGTATTTACAGCTATATACCTTGAAAAATCGAGTTGGAGAGGCGGAAAAATTACATTTAATGGACTGTATTGAATGTGGTTCTTGCTCATATATTTGTCCGTCAAACAGACCTTTAGTTGAAACTATCAGACTCGGAAAAGCTGAAGTTAGAAAACAAGGCAAAGGAAAGAGAGAATAAGGAGGGTACTATGGACGAAAAAGATTTAAAAGTTGAAGTCCCTTCTGAATTGGAAAAGGGAACAGATATAGATACAAAAGAAAATGAAGTTGTATCTGAAAATATTGAAGAAGTAAAAGAGGTTGCAACTGAAAATGTTGAAGAAACTTCTACTTCAGAAGAAATAAAAAAAGAAAGACCAGCAAGAGAAAGAAGAGAAAGAACTCCTAGAGAAGCTAGAGAAAGGTCAGAAAGACCTGTAAGGGGGAGAAGCTCAAGAGTTGCATCTGATGATGTATCAACAAGTTCTGAAACAGTAGAAAATTCAGAATTAGGAGAAGAAGTAAAAACAGAAAGACCTGTTAGAGAAAGACGTGAAAGAGCTCCTAGAGAACCTAGAGAGAGATCAGAGCGTCCTGCAAGAGAGAGAAGAGAGAGATCAACTGAAACTAGTGATGCTTCAGAAGGAAGACCTACAAGAGAAAGAAGAGAAAGACCTGCAAGGGGTGGACGTAACGAAGAACCTCAAATGAAGTTATTTGTAGGATCGTCTCCTCATATAAGAAGTGAGGCAACGGTAAGTACCGTTATGAGAGATGTTGTTATAGCTTTGATACCAACTTTGCTTGCCGGAATTTATTTCTTTGGTTTTAGGGCATTATTAGTTACATTGGTATCAGTAATTTTTGCGGTGGGGTCAGAATACATTTACGAAAAATTGACACATAGACCAATTACTATAAAAGATTATTCAGCGGTAATTACTGGAATGCTTTTAGCTTTCAATGTACCGGTTACTATTCCTTATTGGATGGTTGCACTTGGAAGTATGTTTGCCATTATAATTGTTAAACAATTATATGGTGGACTTGGAATGAACTTTATGAACCCTGCGCTTGCTGCAAGAGCTGCATTAATGGCGTCATTCCCAACAGCAATGGCAAATTATGTTGCGCCTAACTCAGGAATTTCAAATTTAATAAATTCCTCAACTTATTCTTCACTAGATGCTACAACTTTTGCTACACCTTTATCAAAAGGAACTCAAGTAAATTTTCTTGAAGCATTTATAGGTGTAAGAGGAGGCTGTATCGGCGAAGTTTCAACTATATGTTTATTAATCGGAGCCGGATATTTATTGTATAGAGGAGTTATTCAACTTAGAATTCCACTTGTATTTATATCCACAACTGCGGTTGTTTTAGCTCTTACAGGAACTCCTATAGCAAAATTGCCGATTCAACTTTTAATGGGTGGACTTATATTAGGGGCGTTCTTTATGGCTACTGATTATGTATCAGCTCCTGTTAATAGAAAGGCTCAAATATTTTTTGCTATTGGTTGCGGTATCATCACAGCACTTATAAGAAATTTCGGAAATTTGCCGGAAGGTGTAAGTTATTCAATTCTATTTATGAACATACTAACACCACTTTTGGAAAAATATTGTGTCCCTAAAGTTTTTGGAGAAGGGAGAGTTAAAAAGTAATGAAAGAAACTATTAAATTGACAGTCAGATTGTTTTTAATTACTGCAATTGCAGGTTTCGTTCTTGCATTTGCAAATAGTTTTACTTCTCCGGTTATTAAAGCAAGAGAAAAGGCTCAATATGAGGCAGCTTTAAAAGAGGTTTTTGCTGATGCAGATAAGTTTGAGACTGTTGAAGAAGGAAAACTTAATACAATAAAAACAAAGATAAAAAATATAGAAAAAATAGAGATTGCTAAGAAATCAGATAAAACTGTAGGCTATGTTTTTAAGACTTTAGGAAAAAATGGTTATGGTGGAGATATTTCAATGCTTATGGCTGTAAATATTGAAAATAAAACTATAGTCGGTTTCAAAGTTTTAAAACATAGCGAAACACCCGGACTTGGAAGCAGAGTAACAACTGATGAATATGCAAAAAGTGTTGTTGGAAATAAGGTTACTGAACATCTAGTTAAAAATTTACATCCGGATGCAGATAATGATATTCAAGCGATAACAGGAACAACAATAAGTGTCAATGCGGTTTTAAACGGATTAAATGCCGCAATAGACGCATTACAAGAACTTGAGAAGTAGGAGGGATAATATGAAATTAAAAAAGATTTTCTTTGATGGTATATTTTCAAATAACCCTGTACTTGTTCAACTTGTTGGGATGTGTTCCGTATTAGCTGTAACAACAAGCGTTGTAAATGCAATAGGTATGGGTTCATCAGTAATATTTGTAGTAACTTGTTCAAACATTGTAATTTCGAGCCTTAGAAAATTTATTCCAGATAAAGTGAGAATACCCGCTTATGTAGTAATTATAGCTACATTCGTAACATTGGTACAAATGTTTTTATCAGCTTACATACCTGCATTATATGATAGTTTGGGACTTTTTATACCACTTATAGTAGTAAACTGTTTAATCTTAGCAAGAGCGGAGTCATTTGCATCAAAAAATACAGTTTTTTCATCAATGATAGATGGAATTGGACAAGGAATTGGTTTCACTTGTGCATTGATTGTACTAGCAAGTGTTCGTGAGATTTTGGGTAATGGAACTTGGTTAGGATTTCCAATTCTTGGAAAAAGTTATGTAAGTATAGGTGTTATTACACAAGCTCCGGGAGCATTTATTATTCTGGGACTTTTGGTAGCAGGATTTAATATGTTAAGTAGAAAAGTTAATGCTAAAAAAGAAGGAGGTAACTAATGGGTACAATATTAAAAATTTTAGTTGCATCAATTTTAGTAAATAACTATGTTTTGGGACAATTCTTGGGAATTTGTCCATTGATTGGTGTATCAAATAAAGTTGAAACTGCATTCGGTATGGGTATGGCGGTTACATTCGTAATTACAATTTCAAGTGCTGTAACTTGGATAATCCAAAAGACATTATTGGATACTTTAGGACTTGAATATTTACAGACAATCGTGTTTATACTTGTAATAGCGACTTTAGTACAATTTGTCGAAATGGTACTTAAAAAGATGAGTCCAAATCTCTATAATGCTTTGGGAGTTTTCTTACCACTTATAACAACAAACTGTGTAGTTTTAGGGGTTGCAATTACAAATATACAAAAAGAATATAATTTGTTAGAAACAATATTTAATGGTTTAGGAGCATCTCTTGGTTTTTTATTAGCCATTGTTTGCTTGGCTTCTATAAGAGAAAAATTGGAAGTAACAGAAGTTCCTAAAAATCTTGAAGGAGTTCCTCTTACATTAATTACCATTGGACTTATGTCTTTAGCATTTTATGGATTTGCGGGATTAGTATAGAGGTGAGATTATGAGTGATATAATGATACCGGTTTTGTTACTTAGTATTTTAGGTATTTTATTTGCATTGATACTTGGATTTGCATCAAAAGTATTTTTTGTAAAAGTAGATGAAAAAGTTATACAAGTCAGAAATGAATTACCTGGAGCAAACTGTGGTGCTTGTGGATTTCCGGGTTGTGATGGTCTTGCAAAAGCCATTGCAGAAGGAACTGCAGGAATAAATGCTTGTCCTGTTGGTGGAGCTGACTTAGTTGCAAGGCTTGCAAAACTTTTAGGAACTGAAGCTGGCGAAGTTCAAAGAATGGTAGCTTGTGTAATGTGTCAAGGAGATAAAGATTTTGCAAAAGAAAAATACATATATACCGGCATTAGAGATTGTAGAGTAAACAACTCAATGCAGGGAGGAAGTAAGACTTGTGCTTATGGATGTTTAGGCTGTGGTACTTGTCAAGATGTTTGTGGGTTCAATGCAATAGATATGATAAATGGGATTGCAGTTGTAAATAAAGAAAATTGTACAGCTTGTAATAAATGCATAGAAATCTGTCCAAAGAACTTAATTGATTTAGTTCCTTATGAACAAACAGTTATGGTAAAATGTAAGAGCTTTTCAGCCGGAAATGTTGTTAAAAATGCTTGTAAAGTTGGATGTATTGGCTGTAAAATGTGTGCAAGAGTATACCCTGAAGCATTTGTTATCGAAAACAATTTGGCTGTTCTAAATTACAAACATGGTTTAGATGAAGATTTACTTTTACAAGCTGCGGATAAATGTCCTACAAATGCAATTCATCCGGGACTATTAAAGAAAATGGCTGAAAAAGTAAATGAAGTAGCATAGATTAAGGGCGGAAGATAACCGCTCTTTTTTATGTGTGGGGATTTGTTTTAATTTTTTATAAAAAAACTTGACTTGAAAACATTTACATATTATAATATCCTTAAGGTATTAATTTATCTATTTTACAATATGTTAGGGGGAATCAAATATGAAATCATATTCGACAGAAAAGATTAGAAATCTTGCATTAGTTGGACACAGTGCCAGTGGTAAGACTTCAGTTTGTGAGGCTTTACTTTATAAAACAGGCAATTTAAAAAGACTTGGCAAGGTTGAGGACGGAAATACCGTAACTGATTTTGATAAAGAAGAAATTTCAAGAGGAGTTTCTATTTCAACTGCGATTGCGCCGGTTGAATGGAGAGACTTTAAGATAAATTTAATTGACACTCCGGGATATTTTGATTTTAGTGGAGAAGTTTATAGTTCTCTTAGAGCATCAGAAGCGGCTTTGGTTGTTTTGGATGCACAAAATGGTATAGAAGTAGGAGCTGAAAAGGTCTTAAAATATACTGAAAATATTGAATTACCAAGAATTATTTTTTTAAATAAAATGGATAAAGAAAATGTAAACTTCGCAAAAGTGGTTAGTGATTTACACATAGCTTTTGGTAAAAAAGTTATTCCATTTACACTTGCATTAGGCGAAGGCGAAAATTTCAAAGGTATTATTGACGTTTTAAATAAAAAAGCTTATGAATATGATGGATTTGAAAGAAAAGAAGTTGAAATTCCTGAAATAAGAATTGAAGAAGTAAATCATGTTTATGATACAATAGTGGAAGTTGTTGCAGAAACAGATGATGAACTTATGGAAAAGTTTTTTGATGGAGAAGAATTTAGCCATGAAGAATTTATGAAAGGGGTAACAAGTGCGTTGTTGAGCGGTTCAGCTGTTCCTTTAATTTGCGGTTCAGCTACAACAGGAGTCGGAATTGATATGTTGCTTGATATTATTACAGACTATATGCCTGCTCCAAATGACGAAAGAGCAAAAAGAGGTTTTAGAAATGAAGATGATAATGTTAGAAAAATTTCTGTAAATGAACCTTTTTCAGCAGTTGTTTTTAAAACTATTGTTGATCCATTTATTGGAAGAATTTCTATTTTTAAAGTTATGAGTGGAAAAATCACTAAAGATACAGAAATTTTTAATTCAACTAAAGATGAGGTAGATAAAGCGGCAGGACTTTTCTTCTTAAGAGGAAAAACTCAAATAGAAACATCTGAGATAGTTGCAGGAGATATTGGCGCCGTTTCAAAACTTACTTTGACTGAAACAGGAGATACAATTTGCGATAAGCAAAACAAAACTCTTTATAAGAAGATTAAGTATCCGAAACCAAATCTTTATTTTGCAATAGAACCTAAATCTAAAAATGACGAGGATAAGATTTCACAAGCTCTTCATAAGTTACATGAAGAAGATCCTAGCTTCGTATCTGAAAGAAATTCAGAAACTAAACAACATTTAATAGGTGGACAAGGAAATGTTCAACTTCAGATAGTTTTGGACAAACTTAAAAATGTTTATGGCGTGGAAACAAATATTGTTCCTTTAAGAATTGCTTATAGAGAAACTATTAAAGGAAAATCGGATGTTCAAGGAAAACATAAAAAACAATCAGGTGGGGCAGGTCAATATGGAGATGTATTTATGAGATTTGAGCCTACGGCAGAAGAGTTTGAATTTGCAGAAGAAGTTTTTGGAGGAGCCGTTCCTAGAAATTATTTCCCTGCTGTTGAAAAAGGTATCAGAGATAGTCTTGAAAAAGGAATTTTAGCGGGATATCCTGTTGTAAATGTTAAGGCAACCCTTTATGATGGTTCATATCACCCTGTAGATTCAAACGAAATGGCATTTAAAATAGCTGCTTCTTTGGCATTTAAAAAAGGAATGGAACAAGCACATCCCGTTTTACTTGAACCTATAATGAAAGTGGAAGTAAAAATACCTGAAAGTTATATGGGAGATGTAATGGGTGACTTAAATAAGAGAAGAGGAAAAGTCTTAGGTATGGAAATGCTTGAAGATGGAACTCAACTTGTTATTGGAGAAGCACCACATTCTGAACTTTTTGAATATGCTATAGATTTAAGGTCAATGACTCAAGCAAGAGGAGACTTTACAATGGAATTTGATAGATATGAAGAAGTTCCTGCAAATATTGCTGAAAAGATTATTGAAGAGTCAAAAACAGAAAAATAGACAATTATAAATTATCCCGCCCTTCCACGACATAAAATATTCAGTAAGGGCGGGATTTTTATTGTGAAACAACAAGGTTCCCGGGAACCCACCCGATGCGAAGCATCGTGGAAGGGAGGGGCTCTTATTTATAAAATTAATATTTTACATAATGGATAAACAAGGGAGAGAGTATATGCGAAATGAAAGATTACCTGCAGAGGAGAGAAAATGGCAGATAAGATATTGTGCGAAAGATGTTTTTCTTCGTAAGGGATTTCATAATACAACTATGGAAGATGTTATTTCAGAGAGTGGTTTGAGCAAAGGTGGAGTTTATAGATATTATAAAAGTACTACTGATATGCTCTATGATTTAATGGAAGATGGTTGTGTATATAGATATAATATAGTAGATAATTTTTTGACAGCTAATAAAAATTTAGATAAATATGATATTGTATCTGAAATGATTGTGGATAAAATTTTAGATGATAATGAACTTTCTAAAGTTTACGCTATGTTCCTTCAAGAAAAGCAATACGATGAAAATTTAGAAAGACTATTCTTGAAATTGAAAGAAGAAACTTTTTCCGATTTAAATAAACTTTATAAAAAATTTGGTTTTTCTTTTGATTTTAATGAATATAATTTTATAACAGATTTTATGAACAGTTTAGTTTTGGGAATAGAAATACTAAGTGCTAAAAATTCGTTTTTAAAGAATAGAGTACTTCTTAAAAATTTTATTTATGATTATCTAAAAAATTCAGAAGAGTAGTATAACTGCTCTTTTTTCATTGACATAACAAATTTTATGGTTTATAATTT